>ERZ1673734.931-NODE-931-length-21027-cov-15.574957_pt1 | contig 21027 bp, 16 predicted proteins | sample MGYA00580199_ERZ1673734 | MGnify/ENA primary metagenome ERZ1673734 (study PRJEB41218, sample SAMN15661742) | gut metagenome | host: Homo sapiens | place: Canada: London | collected 2015-08-20/2019-03-30 | study: EMG produced TPA metagenomics assembly of...
GAGCTTCAAAACAGCGAGGCTGCCGTTTCCGACGCCTTTACGGAAGATGATGCTATGGATATGCCGCAGGCGGCTCCTGTGGAACCGGCGACAGCAAGTTCTCCGACTGCAGATCCGACTCCGGCAGCGGCGGCCAGCGAACCGGCAACCGCCCCCAATACCCAAAGTGAGGATGAGGCCCGCCGTGCGCACGAAGCGTCTGAAGCCAAGCGCAAAGCAGAGTGGGACGCCAAGCAGGCGGAAAAGCGGCGGGCGGAACAGGCCGCGCTGGAAAGGTTGGATGCCATGGGCCCGGCAGAGCTGCTCAAGGCTGCCGCAAAGCGTGTGTCCGCAGATACGGAGAAGCTGACGCGGCGCAACATGAAGGAGAGCGTTGCCGAGTTTATCCAGACCAAGTGTATTGATGACCTCGGCTTTGCCCGGATCACCATGCACCCGCGTAAGAGCATGATCCACTGTTTCCAGTATATCAGCCGGAAGGCATGGGATTATGTGCAGGACGAGCTGAAGGCAAACGGCGTTCAGCCGGGCCCCGGCCAGCAGGCATACGGCTGCGATATTCCCGACGATCTCTGCTATCAGTGGGCGGAGGACTATTTCCGTGACCCCGATGCCAAGGAGGATCAGGGGGATGAAGAGGAGTTTGTCCCGCAGCCCTATCGTGGGAAAACAGCTTCCAAGTCCGTTTCCAAGAAGAAAAAGGAAGAAAAGAAGAAAGAGCCGGAGAAGAAGGAACCGCCGAAAAAAGCGGAAGCCGATGATGGGCAGATCTCGCTGGGCGATCTCTCCTCCTTTGGGGAGGCAGCCTGATGTATGCTTATAAAGGCTTTGAGCCGGATCTCTCCTGCCGTGGCTATCGGTTCGTCATGGGAAAGAATGTCACCCCGGAGGCAAACTGCGCCAGCAACGGTTTCCATTGTGCGGAGGACCCGTTGGATTGTCTTTCATACTATGGCGACATGAATCGTTCCATTTACTGCTTGGTGCAGCCCGGCGGGGATATTGACGAGGACGATCGTGACTCCAAAATTGCCTGCACGGAACTGACGATCCTGCGGCAGCTGACGAGGAAAGAATTCTTTCTTCATGCACTTGCCTACATGGTGGATCACCCATGCCGCAAGGTAAGCGGCAAGGTACAGCGTGAGCACGGCGTTAGCCGCAACGGCTATGCCATCGTTCGAGGCAAGACACCCGCTGCGTGTGGAAAACTGGGCGATATTCTCGCATTTGCCAGAGAGCGGCGTGAAACCGAAGTAATCTGTCAGATTGCGGTCGTTGAGGTCGATGGAGAAAAAATTCTGCCTGATGTATGGTATGACATTGATTTTGTGAAAAGAGAGGCGGTGCAGAAATGAAAAAAAGCAGTTTGCTGAAAATGAAGAATTTGCCTGCGACTGAAGAAATGCTTGCGGTTGCCCGCGAGGATGTGCCGGTCAAGGTCGGTTCGGGCTGGAACACTTTCTATCGATGCCGATACAGCGGTTTTGTACGATGCGCGGTAGAGGGCGGCATTTTGAAAGTCACCCTGTATGACCCGGATGCAATGCGCCTTGGCGGAACGCTGCCGGTCTATGAGATTTTCATGGAGAAAGAAAAGCAGCAGTTTCTCACCTATGACCGTACCCGTAACGAGTGGCGGGCGGCAAAGATCGACTACTTGGAATGGCAGGCGAAGGGATCCAATAACGTGTGGATCAGCGCCGTGGATGATGCACAGATCCGGCAATATCTGGCGTCGGATGAAAAAAGCGTATATCGGGCTATTCTGAAATTTCAGCGCGCCGTTCGTGATGCTGAACTGGAACGCCGGCACAGAAAGGAAACCGATCCGTGGGATGCGGAGCTCTCTCAGACACCGCCGCTGCCGAAGGACTGGGAGCGTTGGGTCAATAAGGTGGGTATTCAGGAAAACTACATCTTCTACGATTACCGCAAGGGCGGGGCAAGGTACGGCTACTGCACCTATTGTGAAAAGGAAGTCGCACTGAAACAGCGGCCCTATCATAACGCGGTGGGAAAGTGCCCGAGATGCCGTCATAAGATCACGTTCAAGGCGAAAGGGAAAATAACGGAGTACCTGCGCTCGCCGACCGAATGTGCATATCTGGCCCAGAAGTGCGGAGACGGGTTTGTGGTTCGCCAGTTTCACGTAAACAGGCAGTACCGGAAAGAAGAGAACACCATCACATCGAAAACCTCCAGCTTTGAGAAGCAGCGTATTTTCTACCGTGCGGATCTGTCTTCACATTCGTATTACTGGGGCTGGTACAAACAGCGCCGCACCCGATGGGTGGAGGGCATCGATGAGTACGTCTATCCATACAATCCCTTCCTTCGCAAAATCTCACCAAAAAATCAGCTGCCATGCAATCAACAGCCGGCAGCTGATTTATTTGAACTGGTGGCTCTCACCATGCTCTATAATCGTTTTGCACACAGACAGGCACAATTTGACCTGCTCCGGCGCGGCATCTTTCAACATGCTTGCAAATTCAACAGAAATGCTGACGTCTGGATGAACCGGAATGTTGCTTCCAAGCAGAGTATAAAGATCAACGCGCAGTGCTGTCGATATATCCACCAGTAATGTCAGGCTCGGCTTCGTTTGACACCTCTCAACGTGGCTGATGTGCTGGGATGTAACACCTACCATTTCGGCAAGTTCAGCCTGCTTGAGATTGCAGCGGATTCGACATATTTTAATGTTGTTTCCGATTTCCTGATAATCAATCATACTTCAGCGTCTCCTGTAATACGCGCCACGGTACTATTCTGCCTATACGCATATTATACAGGGAGTCATTCGTACAATAAATCGACCATCAAGGCGTTTATCGCTCTTATAGATATAATGCGCATGATATTTTTGCATTTTCCCCATGCGAAAACAATAGGAGTGCATCTGTACCGATGATCATTACGGTGCAGAGAAATGAATGGCATGCGTCACAAAAAATCGCAGAAAAAATCGAACTTCTTGTCACAAATCGACACTGTCAAGAGATGAATATAGTAAGGGCACATTTTTGGAGGAGGTGGTCATTGGGGCAACATCCGCCGCAGATCCACTGTCATGTATCGTAGAGAGGAGAATATCAAATGAAGCTAAAACGATTCCGAAACAAATTCATTTCGATGCTGCTTACGCTGGCAATGCTTTTGACACTGTTCCCTACCGCAGTCTTTGCCGAGGATACGGCGGCTGACCGACCGGCCAGCGCCGAATTTAAGATCATGGGACTGTACGCTCTCCGGGATAACGGGCGGCGTGTGTCCTTCTTCTCTTATGAGTCAAGAGACAACGCATTCCTGACAAAAGCCAATATGACCTATCCCGACTCCTGGTTCAAGCTGATCTATGTGATCGAGAGATCACAGCCGGTCACGCTGGAACTGTATGAGATGAAGGATGAACCCGCGTATATGGATGAAGATATTGTTTCCATGCCGTATGCGCCGGAGGATGATGCGGATGGACACGGAAAACTCCAGAGCGAGGAGTTCCTTGGCCGCCGACTAGGCGTACTGGTGGGCGTTCCGGTGCAGGAAAATATCGCCCCGCTTCAGGAGGGGGATGACATTTATACGGCGGAGCAGGTGAGCTATTCGCCTATCGATGAAGATGAGTGGCTGAATATCGTCTATCAGACGATCCGCGGGAAGCGTCAGCCGGAAGTGATTGAGGATTTCTACGCTTTTGGCTTTGAGGGCAATCGCCTCGCCGGACTGGACGATGCGGCTGCAACGGTGAGCCTTGATGAGCTCCCTGCCCCGGAAGATATGGCAGAGACAGACGCTCTGCTCCCCTCGGAAAATCTAGATGCTCCAAATCCGGAAGCAAATTTGTCCGCTGACATCAACGATGAAGCAATGGATACGGAAAAATCTCCTGCCAATGAGACATCGGAGGATGGGGCTTCCGAGGAAAGCCTGACAACGGATACGGAGTCTGCAACGGCGATAGAGGAGTCCTTTGCTCCCTCTGCAAATGCAGAACTATTGGAAGATGATACAGACACGGCACCCGCCGATGTGGATACGATGGATTCGGGGGCGGAGGAAACGAATATGGCAGATGTGCCGGAGACATCGATTGAGGACGAGCCTCCTGCCGAAAAACCTGTCGAAGCTGTTTCGGACGTGGAACCGGAGGAGCAGCCGGAGATCAATGCGGAGATCGACTATCTGCCGGAAAGTTCTGTCCTGCCCAGCGCACACGCTTTCTTCGGCTTGACGGATGCTGCCGAAGAAAGTGAAAACACCATCCAGAATATAGTTCTGTGGGACGGCAGTTACAGGGATGACAGCGGCAGCCTCACCCGTATTTCCAGCGGCGGCCGCTACGTCATCGTCATGCAGCCCTGCACGCCCCGGACAGCGATCTACAACAGCTTCCTCGGTTTTGATGTGCCGGAGAAAGGTGAGGCCATTGACACCTTCGAGATGATCAATTCCTGGGATGATCTGATCGCAATTCGGGATGAACTGGCCTGCAGCGGCGACCCTGTGGATCTGCTCAGCGGCAGTTTTACATGGAATTACCGTGACCTTGCGCTGTACGGCAAGGATGATCTGGAATTTACACGTTACTACGAATCTGTCTACGCAGATGAAAATTACGGGCTTGGCGGCGGCTGGACGTCCAACTTCTCCTATGCGCTGGAGTTTGACGGCCGTTCCGTGATCGCCCATTTGCCGAGAGCCGTTACGCTTTATTTCCCAATCGGCTTTGACGGCAGCTTTGACACCTGCGGTGATTACTCGCTGGTGCAGACAGGCAGCGGTTACGCCATGACGGATAAGGCGGGGACGATCTACCGCTTCGACAATAGCGGCCGTATTCTGAGCATCGTCTATCTTAGTGGGAATACGCTGTCCTTCCAATATGACGGTGACAAGCTCCGGAGCGTGTCCAACGGCGCCGGCAGCTTTACGTTCTCCTACAGCGGTGACAATATCGCTGCGGTGACGGACAGCGTAGGGCGCAGCATCCATCTGTCCTATGACGGTGGCCTCCTGACTGAAGTGGAAAACCCTGATGGAGACAGTCTGCGCTATGCGTATGACGGCAACGGGTATCTCAGTTCTGTTCAGAATCTCAAGGGTGAGATCTATGTAGAGAATGAATATGACGCACAGGGCCGTGTAGTCCATCAGTATGCCGTAAACTTCGGCACCTTTGATTTTACCTACGATTTCGATGGGCGGCACAACACCTGCACCGGCGAGGACGGCTATTTCCATGAGATCTGGTTTGATGAGCAGGGCCGGATCACCAAGTCTACAGATGCCAGCGGCAGCCAGACGGTGACCTATAACGATCTCAATCAGGTTACCAGCCGGACGGATCGTGAAGGCAACCGCACATCCTATGCCTATGATGCCGCGGGCAACAAAACCAAAATCACTTACGCAGACGGCACTTATGAGCGGTTCGAGTACGACAGCAATCGGATGCCGACCATGATCCGTGACCGCAACGGGAATACGAGCTACTATACCTACGACCATCAGGGCAATATGACTTCCGCTACCGATGGCCGCGGTATGACCCGCTCCTATGTCTATGATGCCGACGGCAATCTCACTTCCGCAGCGGATGCGCTTGGCGCGCAGACGACCTACACCTATGACGCTCAGGGTAACTGCACGTCCATGACAGACCCGCTGGGCAATGTGACCGCCTATATTTATGACGGGCAGGGCCGCCTGATCACAGTCACCGACGCCATGGGGTCAGTCACTTCCTATGAGTATACCGAGGCCGGCAAACTGGTGAAGGTCATCGGCGCCGATGGCAGCGAGCAGACCTACACGGTGGATGGCAACGGCTTCAACATCAGCGAAAGCGACCGCATGGGCCATGTCACCACCTTTACCCGTGACGCGCAGAACAACGTGACCTCTATCACCGATCCGCTGGGCAATGTGACCCGCTATACCTATGATGACAGCGGAAATCTGACCACAGCAACAGACGCCAACGGAGCGGTCACCCGCTATACCTACGATGCTGATGGCCGTATTGTTTCCATGACCGATGCCCGCGGCAATACCTGGCGCTATGCTTATGATCGGAACGGTCAACTGGTTTCCACCACCGATCCTGTCGGCGGCGTCAGTTCTACCAGGTACAACAGCGTTGGACGTACATCTTCCAGTACGGACGCCAATGGCAATACCACCCAATATACCTATGACGGCGTCGGAAACCTTACAAAGCTCACCGATGCACTCGGCAAGAGCACCGTCAGCGAATACGATGCCAACGGCAACCTGACCGCCGCTACGGATCGCAACGGCCACACCACCCGCTATGCTTACGACGCGGAGAACCGTTTGATCCGCATGGAAGATGCTGAGGGCAGCACGACCTCCTACACCTATGACGCTAACGGTCAGATGACCAAGACCACCTCTGCCATGGGCGCGGAGACTTCCAGCACTTATGACGCGCTGGGGCGTCAGATATCCTCGGCGGATGCACTGGGCCATGTGACCGGCTACGAATATGATGTGCTGGGCCGCGCCACGAAGATCACCTATGCGGATGGCGGCTTTGTTGCCTACACCTATGATGCCAACGGTCAGGTTTTGACTGCCACCGATGAACTGGGCGGCGTGATCTCCTATGTCTACGATGCCAACGGCAGACTGATTGAGATGACGGATGCCATGGGCGGCAAAACGGCATACGCCTATGACGCTGTCGGCAATGTGACTTCTGTTACCGATGCTCTGGGCGGGAGCACAACCTATCGCTACGACGAAACAGGAAATATGACCTCGGCTACAGACGCCAACGGCAATACGACCGGCTATTCCTATGATGCCCTTGGCCGCGCTGTTGCCGTTACGGACGCCAATGGCGGCGTGACCCGCGCGGAGTACGATCATAACGGGAACATTGTCAAAGCTGTCGATGCCGAAGGAAATGCCACTACTTATGTCTATGATGCGCTGGATCGTCTTGCCAGTTATACCAACGCGGAGGGCTATACCTTCTCCTTCCAGTATGACAATGAGGGAAACACGGTTTCCTCTACTGACGGCAACGGCAATACCACCCGCTATACCTACGATGGATTGAACCGCGCAGTCTCCAGCACCAACGCCGAAGGCAATACCGCGTACAATACCTATGATGCAGATGGCCGTATGGTAAAGTCCGTGAATGAAGAGGGTGCGGAAACCGCCTATGCCTATGATGCGGATGGCCGCCTGATCTCCATGACGGATGCCCTGGGTAATGTTACCGGCTTTGAGTACGACAGCAGGGATCGGGTCATCAAGGTTACCGATGCCAAGGGCAATGCGACCACATTCACCTATGACCTGGCAGGCAATGTCAAGAGCGAGACCAATGCCAAGGGCGTTGTGACCAGCTATGCCTACGATGCCAATGGCAACCTCACCTCCATGACGGATGCTGCCGGCACCGTGACCTATACCTATGACGCCCTGAATCGGGTTACCAGTGTGAAAGACCGCCGTGGCAATACGCAGTTCTTCACCTATGATGCCACAGACCGCATCGTGCAGGTCAAGGACCGCAACGGCAATGCCACACGGTATGTCTATGATGGCAATGGAAACATTGTAAAGACCATCGATGCACTGGGCACGGAGTCCGTATTCACCTACAATAAAAATGACCAGCTCATTTCCACCGACCTCCACCGTGTGGATGCCCTCAATGGCGTGGACTCCCACGAGATCACGCTGTATGAGTACGATGGTCGGAATCTGGTCACGAAGGAGATCAACGCGCTTGGCGACAGTACCGTTTATGTCTACGACGGCAACGGCAATCTGGTCTCCAAGACCGACGCGGACGGTTATGTGACCCGGTATTCCTACACCGCCCTTGATTTGGTGAAGAAAATCAATTACAATGGGGCAAAGGAGGTCTCCTACCAGTATAACAAGGTCGGCGAACTGGTGCAGATGGATGACTGGACCGGCACCAACACCTTCGAGTTGGACCTGCTGGGCCGCCTCCAGAAGATGACCGACCACAAGGGCAACACGGTTTCCTACACCTATGACGCCGTGGGCAATCAGACCGGCATTACCTATCCGGACGGCAGCAAGACCCGCAGCTTCTACGATGCGGTGTATAACCTCACCAGCGTCATTGACGCGGATGACGGCACCTACGCCTATGTCTACGATGCTGCCAACCGCCCTGTCAAGCTGACCTATCCCAACGGCTGGATCGAGCAGTATACCTATGACGCCGAGGGCAATCTCCTCAAGACGGTAGACACTGATCCCTTCCAGCTCTACAACAAGACGCCCAAGGTCAAGTATGAGTACACCTACGACGCCGAGGGCAATGTGCTGACGGAGTTCCAGCGGGACAGCGACGCTACGGAAAATCTCAAGAGCCGCACGGCCTTTACCTATGATGCGCTGAACCGGCTCACCGGCAGCACCCGCAGGCTGGAGGTCTATCCCTACGATACCCTCGCCTATGCCTACACCTACGATACGCTGGGCAACCTGCTGAAGCAGAGCGGTCCCACCAAGGGCGAAGAGGATACCTACCAGTACAACGACCTCAACCAGATGGTGAGCAAGCATGTGTGCGGCTATGAGCAGAAGATCACCCGCATCTATGACTACGGCTATACCTACGATAAGCGCGGCAATCTGGTGAAGGAAGAAGAGATTTGTTCGCCTACCACCACCGGACCCGAGAATATCACCATTGCGACCTATCTCTATGACGAGACGAACCGCATGGTGCGGGGTACCAACAAAGCCGGCGAGGTCAGCGCGTATACCTTCAACGGCCTCGGCGTCCGCGTCGGCACGGAGCTGATCCTGAAGGATAATACCCACGGCTATACGGACTTCCACTGCCAGACGCCCAGCGTGGAGACGGGCATTGAAAAGCCGGAAGTGGTCAAGACGGATTATGTCATTGACTATACCAGACTGAACATCGACCAGCGGGTGCTGATGAAGTCCGAGCAGGACGGCTATGACTTCTTCTACACCTACGGTTTGGACAAGCTGCAGGTCATGACGATTGGCGAAGGCAGCAACTGGTGGGGGCAGAGCATCAAGAAATGCGTCAATATGGCCTACGTCCACACCGACCGCCTTGGCAGCGTGGTGAATCTCTCCGATCAGTATGGCCGTGTGACCGCACGGGCAGACTACACCGATTGGGGCGAGGTGCGCCGGTACACGGACATCACCGTGGACGGCGGCTTCCGCAGACTACTGCCGGAGATTACCTACGCAACGCATGAGTATGATGATGTTCTGAACCAGTTCTACGCAAAGGCCAGAATGTACGATGCGGAGAACAAGCGGTTTGATGCGGTTGATGAAATTCTGGATGCGAGCCACGGCAATATTAAGGAATTGCTGAAAAAGCCAGCGCTTTTGGCTCAATATACCTACGCGTTGGACGCTCCCTTTACGCATATTGACCCGACTGGTAAAGTTGTGACTCCGGCAAATATTGTTGGTGCATTGGTAGGTGCGGTCGGTGGGTATGCTATTGCAAATGTTATTTGCAACTATTTTGACTTGCCCAGTTGTACACGAAACTTTGCTGTAGGTAGCATCACTGCTTTGATGACTGTTGTTGGATGGTTTGCTGGTCCTGCAATTTATGCAGCGTTGAAACCGTTGGTCATTCAGGCGATAGCAACGGGACAACTAATCATTGATAAAACTACCCAGTGGATTACCGAGACACTTGGAATCAATACTTGGGGGAATTTGAGTAAAGCAGCAGAGTATGGATTGAAAGGCTACAATCAGCTGAGAAACCAGCTCAGAGGAACAGGGCTCCAAGCGCACCATATCATTGAACAACGGTTCGGTTTAGGTATCAATACCGCCGTTGCCGTAACACCAGCAGAACATCAGGTATTCACAAATGCTTGGAGAAAACTGATTCCGTATGGAACCAATTATGCAGCGCTGACGGCAACTCAAGTTTATGAGGCGGCACAAAAGGTATATAAGGATTATCCGGCTATTTTGGCAGCTGTCAAATCAGCATTAGGCTTCTAATGGAAAAATGTTCATGTGAGACAGCAGAAGTGAGACAACGACAAGCGGGAGGCATATGAAAGGCCATATGCCTCCCGCTGTGGAGGAGTATATGCGGATTAAACACAGATTCGGTTTTTCGAGAGATAAAGATATTTACAACTGCTTGGACAAGATTGGAATGCCATATGAAAAAGGAGACTTAGTTTCGATTCTTACTATATTCGAAGATGACAGACGATTTGAGCAAGTCAAGGCTTTATTTGAAGCAAAGCAAATTTATCCATTGACCGAGACAGTCTATTCTTCTTCTGAATTGGAAAGTGCTTCTTGGTTAAGTGTACGAAGCACGTGGCGGAGTGGATACCCATTTCCGAAAGAAAATAAAGAGTATATTTTTTCAACATACAATACAGAAACATATTGCTGTAAGTGTGGAGCGGGCCTAATCCAAAAAGCCAACTTTTCCGTGGAAAAAGAGCCAAGATGGGGAAGCAGAAATTTTTTAATGTTGAATTGGGTTCATGATGAATTGTTCGTTTCTGAAAAGGCTGCATCAGTTTTGAAAAATAGTGATTTTGGTGGATTTCAAATCAAAGGTGTTAATGGGAAAATGGACGTTTTACACGAAGGAATATATCAATTATACATTAACCGGACTCTCGAATATGGCTTAAAGGATGACTCTATAAGCAAGGTTATCTGTTGCAGTAATTGCAACCGTAAGCGCTATTTACTAAAACCAGGGTATATCACTTATGACCGAAGTGTATTTGATAATATTGATGATGATATTATTAAGTCTGGTGAACAATTTGGAGAAATCGTTTGTAGTCGAATAATTTTTATTTCTCAGAGGTTTTATAGATTCCTTAAAGAAAAGAAACTTAATAGAGGGTTACAGTACGAACCAATACAGCTCGCTTAGGCAATAATTTTCGTTAGAACTATACGATGCTGCCAACCGCCCTGTCAAGCTGACCTATCCCAACGGCTGGATCGAGCAGTATACCTATGACGCCGAGGGCAATCTCCTCAAGACGGTAGACACTGATCCCTTCCAGCTCTACAACAAGACGCCCAAGGTCAAGTATGAGTACACCTACGACGCCGAGGGCAATGTGCTGACGGAGTTCCAGCGGGACAGCGACGCTACGGAAAATCTCAAGAGCCGCACGGCCTTTACCTATGATGCGCTGAACCGGCTCACCGGCAGCACCCGCAGGCTGGAGGTCTATCCCTACGATACCCTCGCCTATGCCTACACCTACGATACGCTGGGCAACCTGCTGAAGCAGAGCGGTCCCACCAAGGGCGAAGAGGATACCTACCAGTACAACGACCTCAACCAGATGGTGAGCAAGCATGTGTGCGGCTACGAGCAGAAGATCACCCGCATCTACGACTACGGCTATACCTACGATAAGCGCGGCAATCTGGTGAAGGAAGAAGAGATCTGCTCTCCTACCACCACCGGGGACGAATTCTGTGCTGAAAAACTTCTGCCAGCCAACGCTCCACAAAATGCCATGTTCATCAAAAATAATTGATCTCCACCTCAGCGCATTTGCGCTAAGGTGGAGATTTTTATACGCTGTTAGAATTGGTTCTTACCCTATACCAGCGCTTACATTAACTGGGAGATAAGGTAAAATAAGTTGCGCAAATTGAAAACCGCATAAAAGAAGACATAGCTTGCAGGCTCTGGTAGAATGAAGTTACCACACAAACATTCGAAAGGAGACAGCAAACTATGTCCGAGAAAATTGTACAGCTGAATGAGGAAATTATCAAGGGGCAGATCAAGGAATTGGTCCGCGGCAGCGTGGAGGAAACCCTGAACGAGCTGCTGGAAAAGGAGGCGGAGTCGCTGACGCAGGCGGCCCGCTATGAGCGCAGCGAGGCCCGTCAGGGCTACCGCAGCGGTCACTATGACCGGAATCTCACCACAACCTCCGGCGACGTCACGCTCCACATGCCGCGGCTCAAGGGCGTATCCTTCGAGACTGCCATCATCGAGCGGTATCGCCGCCGGGAGAGCAGCGTGGAGGAGGCGCTCATCGAGATGTATCTGGCAGGCGTTTCCGTGCGCCGTGTGGAGGACATCACGGAGGCACTGTGGGGCAGCAAGGTCTCGCCCGCCACCATCAGCGAGCTGAACAAGAAAGCCTACGTTCACATCGAGGACTGGCGGAACCGCCCCTTGCAGGGCGGGCGCTATCCATACGTCTACGTGGACGGCATCTACCTGCGCCGCAACTGGGGCGGAGAGTATGAAAATGTGGCGATTCTGGTGGCGATCGCCGTGAATGAGGACGGTTTTCGTGAGGTTTTGGGCGCTGCCGAGGGCATGAAGGAGGACAAGGCCAGCTGGGTCAGTTTCTTCCAATGGCTTCGTGGACGCGGCTTGGACGGCGTGAAGCTCATCGTCGGCGACAAGTGCATGGGGATGCTGGAGGCCGTGGGCGAGGTGTTTCCGGACGCCAAATATCAGCGCTGCACGGTGCATTTCTACCGCAACGTTTTCTCTGTTGTGCCAAAATCCAAGGTCAAAATTGTGGCAAAAATGCTCAAGGCGATCCACGCCCAGGAGAGCAAAAAAGCGTCCCGCGAAAAGGCAAAGGCCGTGGTTGCCGAGCTGTGCGCCATGAAGCTGAAGGAGGCCGCCAAAAAGGTCGAGGACGGCATTGAGGAGACGCTGACCTACTGCGATTTCCCCAGCGAGCATTGGACGCGCATCCGTACCAACAACGTGATCGAGCGGCTGAACCGGGAGATCCGCCGCAGAACCCGCGTGGTGGGGTCGTTCCCTGACGGCAACTCCGCCCTGATGCTGGTCTGCGCGAGGCTGCGCCACGTGGCGGGTACCCAGTGGGGCAACAAGAAATACATGAACATGAAGCACTTGGAGGCGGCTCTGGATGACGCCTCTATTGCCGGCTGACGTCACTCAGCCGGAGCCTGCAAGCAATTTTGCGCATAAATCTTGACGGGACCGCGGTCGCCAAGGTGGCAAAGAATCTCTGCCGTTTCACCGCAGGAGGGAGGCCGACGTTGACGGAACAGATGTAAGCGCTCAATAATGGCACGGCTGGAACAAAGGAGAAAGGTGTGCGAAAATCTTCCCATATGTCGAAAAACTTCCGGTAAGTTTTTCGAGAGAATGGGAGGAATAAGGGATGACAGAAGTCATGCAAGTACGAGAAGCATACCGAGTGGAACAGTGGCGGCAGCTTATGCAGCAGCGCAAAGATAGCCCCTTGAATAATCGGGAATTCTGTGCGCAGCAAGGGATCAGCGAAAAGAGCAATTACTATTGGCTGAAAAAACTGCGCGAGTCCGCCGGTTCATGTTCACAGGTACACAATGTGACCTATGGGGCAGGCCGGACGGTACGGGGCAGAAAATAAGTCGAGAGATAATCTCTCGGCTTATTTTCTGTTCATGTTGCAGTTTTTCTATAAGAATTCGGCAACTTCCAACATCTTATTAATATAAAATGATTTTGAGCACCAGTCCGCAATAATGATTTAAGAATGAATTATGAAGAAGCTCAATGTCAGAATTAAAGATGGTATCTTCATCTTTCCCGGCGGAGCTTCCTTTTAGGGCATCGGAAGGCTCGTTTTAAGCAAAGGCGGATTTCCCATCAATGAAATACAAAGATTCTTCTCTCCCATAATGCTGAGTACTCCTGTAAAGCTGATTGCAAAGGACTCGCTCAGGAATACTCACATCGTTCCCCTACGCTCTATTCTGAACTAATAGTATTCCGCGATATGACAAAACAATGGCCTGTTCGATGCTGATTACGCCCTTTGGATCGAGCATCCCTTCTGCCGTTCCCCGAAACAGATCAGCGTTCGACAGGATTCCCAGTGCTTCAATCGCCCAACTGGAGATATCATCTTTATCCGCAAAAGAAACCATCTTAAGGGATCTTAGAATGAGTTTTTGACCAATTGTTTGTTCAATATAGTCAAATGTGCGGTAAAGCATAGTAGCGTATTCCTCTCGTGTCACATCCCTGTATGGCTCAAACTTTGAGCCATCTCCAGTGCCCTTTGTAATTCCTATTGCGTATGCCTTATTGATATCTTCAAACATAGTGTGCCCAATAGGTACATCATCAAATACTTGGACATCGCTGCCTTCAATCGAAGCGTTTGTTGCTATCTCTACGAATTTGACAAGAAATGCTGTTGCCCAGTCTCTATGCAACGCTCGCCGGCAATCATCATACATTTCAAACGGTAGCAGTCCTTCGTTTTCAGCAGCAGATACTTCCGCCTTTGCCCATTCACTATATATGGGTAGATCATTTGCGAAAGCAATGGTTCCCATAGATGCACAGAGCAAGAAGGCTACGCATACTGTAGCCACTTTTCTTAAAAAAGCATTCATGTTTCTCCTCCTAACGCTTCTTCAAGGGTATAGGCTTAACATAGTCCCCATTTTGAGTTTTGCTCTATTCATAGTAGAAAGGAGGAGTTTGCTGAATAATATTGCTCCAATATTCATTCCAAAGCGAGTAGATATTTTCACTTTCTTCCTGCACTCTTTTCTCAAAATCAGTAAGTATTATATTTTCGGTTCTCGCTTTTTCACATTCATTGCTTAAAAGCGTCTTGGGTAGACCATCTTCAGCATTCTCCACAAATAATAGAAAAAGTGTATTGTTTTCCATTCGATTCCGAATAAATTGTAGCAAAGCGTTTGTTGTAATACCCGTTTTATAACTCGTCTGACTATTCTTTCCGTGCTCTACAAGCTTCTGTTTCAGCATTGCTATAGTAGCCCACTTCTCATGCTCTGCAGCGATTGTTTGGGGTGCTGTTTGGTTGAGTCTGTTTTCCTCTGCTGCGAGTTCGTTGGTTGACATTGAAGCAATTCTTGCCAAGTTTCGGGCGCTTCGGGAACTAAATGTATTAGCGGAGATTTTTATAAGGCACACCCTTGTTTCGCTTGATAGTCCGAGCACATAATTTCTCAAATTTTTCCAACTATCTGATGTGTGCTGTCCCATGCTAACTTTGTACTCTTCGTTTTCATACGAAGTACGATGCACAGCCTGAGAGTGGTATGTTGCCCAGTCATCTGTCCTAACATACTGAACAATATCTCCCGGCTCAAGATATGACCAAATATCATACCAAGTATCGTCATCATTAAAATCCGATGCCAAGTATACTCTAAATTGGTATGCGTTCTTTTCTCCCACACCGTTTACATCGGCCCAGTAGGTTCTAAATTTGGTAGCACTTGTCCAAGACGAACTTCTTCCTCGCCCCCATGATGATCCATAGTAGTACCACGAAGAATCACCAGGATTATCTACCGCCGCTGTCATACTCATGCCTCCAGCGCGTACAACCTGTGAGGCAAAGTTCGTACAGTCTCCGCCTTCATCAGGATAGGTAAAGTAGTGATAAGCAGAATTGGGAGAGGTCGTATACATACCAATATAACTTTGAGCATTGGTTCGATTATACTCTATATTTTGCGGGCCGTTCTCGTATACAGCAAATGAAGAAACATTCAACAACATACTCAGAACTAAAATTAGCGTAAGTGTAAATGGTGTTTTTCTCATGTTTTTCCCTTTCAGTATTTTTCAAAAGTGTTATTCGACGGTATCTGCTTCAATGTAAATTTTCTAACGGCCTTTGTTAGCTTCTACTGGCAGACCCTCCAAACACCGCAATCCCAGTAGATCGTCCTTGTCTTAAAATTCTTTTGACCAGCAATCTCCTGCGGTGCAAGATAGCATATTTGTAGTCCCTGCTGCTCCAGCCCTTCAATATTAACAATCTCTAATCCGTATGAGATACTGCCAGAAGATATCCCCTCACGCCATTCTATTCCGCCAACAGGTCTGTCATAGTCAGTAGTATCCAACAGCTTACTGATAACTGGAACTCTCATCACATCTGCATCATTTTCCCCCACTTGCCACTTGTCAACGGAAACAGCAATAACAAAAATGTTTGTTGCCAAATATGTGCTGTTTCCATCTGTAATTTCTAGAATGATTTGATTTCCTTCATGCCCGGGAATCAAATTCGCAAAGCGAGTTTCATAGTTTCCTTTGCATAGAATGGCTTGCGCAAGGACCTCTCCTGTTCCGAGATGCACATAAACTACGGTAAGGCCGTTGCGATAATCAGAGCCGTAGTCATCGAATCGACCAGTAATGATATACACTTCATCGTCAGCCCCACCAATACCATCTATGTCAACTTTCTCAAAGAGCGTTCCCTCACCTAAACTACCCTTTACCCACTCTGGTATATCTTTTCCCGTTGCATCTTTAGTGGAAAGTTCCTTACTTACAACTTGCTCGTCATTATTTACATTTCGCGTGGTCTTTGCACAAGATGTAAATATCATCAGGCAACACAAAGTTGCCATCGCAACCGACTTTATCTCCCGCTTCATGATTTCATTTGCTCTTATATATTACATTTCCACTACGAGAAGACGAAAAAGTCAGGGGCGTAATTAGCGTCGCTGATTGTATAGCCGATGTTCCGCAAATAGGTCTGCAGATCTCTGACACCCACAGCGTATCCAGTATCCTGACTTTTACTGAAAAAACCCGTTCCGCTTACAACCTGAGCAAATGTGTTAAGATGAATTAGCCATATTCCTTTACTCTACTTTCTTTTGTTCTAAATTTTTCGATAAGGGATATCCCTTATCGTCTACATATATGTAGACGATCCACGGGCGCATTGTTTATCGGCAAACCTTTGTCACGCTCTGCTCTGGCTGCGCCACCCCATTGATGGTATAGTTGAGCTTCAGCGTGTAGCTCTTCCCACGAGTCACACTGCGCTGCCCAGATACAATCGCTCTGTAACTTCCTTCACCGTTCCACGAAGTCACATAGGTACTGCCCTGATAGAGTGTTAACGTCGCTTTAATATAATCGGTCGATTTGTCCCCTCTACAGGATGCTTCACATACAGCAGTTGTCTCATCGAAAGTCAGCGACAATGAGTATCCTGCTGCTCGTGGCTCTACAGCCTGCGCTACAATTCCGATTGTGAGCACAAGGCCACAGAGCACCGCTGCCACAACTCTTTTCACAAAATCACCCCCTTCCGCGTGTTCTCGGCAGATTGTTTCTGCTTCTACCCAATAGACGCGGAAAGGGGTATCCTTTCTTACAGCTTTTTGCGAAAATATCTTATTTCGTCGTTTCGACCAAATGCACGCTCTCTGCCATGTACAGAATGTCCTCCTGACCAAGCGGCGCATCAAGGGTAAATTGCAGGTTGCGCTCTGGATCAAACCACATCAGCGTGCTGTTGTTATTCTCTTCTTTGGGGATTACCAACAGACCCTCACAGTTGTTGACAAACACCGGAATCATATTCGCGTTTTCTGCGTCGACACTGCTCAAAGCTCCCTGCTGCATATAGATATATTCAAACAGGATTACATCGCCCTTCTCGTTCTCATAGAAATGGGAAGTCATTCCTGCACCTATAAATTGTCTTTCCGGATTTTCCACAAATCCTTCTGGTAGTTCCCCCAGTTCATACTGCGACATCTCCCCTTGGGCATCCTCTCCGGCATAGCGAAACACAATATGTGTTTCATACCATTCGGTAACCCACCGAACAATCGTCGCCCGAGCGGTCGGGCTGGCAAGCATCACGCTGCCAAGTCCCAATGACAGCATCAATAATATGACTGCTGCTGTCTGCAGCACCCTTTTCCAGACAGGCTTGCCCCGTTCTCTTGTCCAACGCACGGGATCTTTCAGCATCGCTCGCATTTGACACCGGTGTCGTGCAGACGCAGCATAGGGGATTTTCTCCTCAAGGCGATCCTCATCAAATGCAATGGCATCCAGCAGCACCTTGCTCATGAAGGCATCAAGCTCTTTCTCTGTCATAGATGCAGCGCCTCCTTTTCCATAATCTCCCGAAGCATCGCGCGGCCGCGGGAAATGCGTACATTGACCGCATTTTCTGAAATGCCGAGCTTCTGAGAGATATCCTTCCCCGAGCAGTCCAGCAGGAATTTCATCTCCAGAACTGCCCGATAGGTCTCCGGCAGCCCCGCGAACAGGCGGATGATATCCTCATAGGACAACGCCTTCTCAATATCGGCACTGGCATCGTATGTATCCTCCATGCTCTCCAGCATGATGGCTTTTTTCTTCTTCCGCAGGAGCGTGATCGCTTCGTTCTTTACTATACAGACGCACCAGAAAGGTCTTTTCTTACAGGGAAGCTCTAAAAACTTTTCGAAATTACGAATTATTTTCAAAAAGGTATTCTGAACAGCGTCCTCCGCATCATGAGTGTCTTTCAAAATGCGAAGCGCTGCCTGCTCCATTCGCTCATGGTATTGCTCGTAGATCTCCGCAAACAGTGCTCGATCTGCATCGTTTTCAATCGTTGCTAAGAGCATGGGAAGCATAATTTCCCCTCCTCGCCGGTCAATTGTTCTTTACAAAGGTTTCTCTCAGTATAGCCAAATATGGGATGATCCGCAAGACTTATGTCTCCCTGCACTGAAATAAAAACGCTCAATCACCATCATAAGTGATTGAGCGTTTTGTGCGCAAACTTAATGACATTGCTCATGGGGGAAGCATATCACAAGCGTTGAGCCTGACGGGGGCGGCTTCGTCCCAGACCTTTGCTTTTAATCCTGCTCGAACATTTTCAGAGAGTTCAGGATCGATGCCACACCATCCTGCCCGCCAAACCATTGTTCCAATTCCGCTCCATCTGCGGGCGGCATAGGTTCGGACTCAGCGGAGATAGCCGCATCCTGCTGCACGGTGGAAGGCTTCGGCTCGGGCTGCTTTTTCAGATAGCTCTGGTTCTTTGTCAGGATGGCGAGGATCATCTCCTCCAGCGCCGCCTGATTTGGAACCGGAACAGACACCTCCGGCGTCTCCTTGCAGTTGATATAGTGCAGGACAGCGCTGACAAGAAACTGCGCTTTGCTGCGGCCTTGCCGGTTGAGCAGGTCGATCACCGCTTTATGCTGTGGGTCACAGATGTTGAAGCGAATCGTGAATTTCCCGGGGTCCTTCTTGTCGGTCATAGCACTCACCGCCCGCTGTGCTGAAGCCGGTAAAGATACTCATACCCCTTGGCATTGGCATTGATGTCCTCCACAAAAATCGCCTGCCCGATTTTTCCGGACGCTTCGATCTGCCGGCGCAGCAGAGTAGCGCCCCCGCCCAGGAAGATCACTTTGCCGGACTTGAGTTCCAGCATCCGCTCCCGCAGGCCGCTGAGCAGGTCGTTGATAAACTCCTGTGCTTCCCGTTCTGCCAGAGCGATGACCTCCGGCGCCGCGTCCTGATCCTCGCCGCGCAGGATCCGGTCGATCTCGCTTTCCTCCAGCAGAATGTCCAGCTCGGCATTTGCTTTTGCACAGATGCGGTTATAGAGCAGGATCACACCGTTTTCCAGAGAATCACAGGCTGCCATGTCCGGCACACCGTTCCGCAAACGCACATAATCCGCCGTAAAGCCGCCGATATCGACCACCAGCGCTCTGGGGAATGAGGCGAGGTTTTTTACCGTGGCCGCAGCGGCGGAAAAGGACTGCGGGAAACAGGCGGTATTTTCAATGAAAATGGCATAGGATTTTCCCTTAAACTGAAAGGCCACCGCACCCCGCCCGTTGAAATAGTTGATAAACCGCTTTGCCTGCACGCCAAAATGCGCGGGAGGAAGGCCGACCGCCAGCTGCACGCGCATGAGGTTGCCGCTGTACTGTCCCATCGCTTCGATCTCATGCGCGATGGCAAAAAGCGTCAGAATGAAGAAGCGTTCATCCTCTGTCTTATCTCTGCGGTAAGGGATCCGCTGGTCGGTCAATGTGTAATACTTCCCCCGATAGGCCAATGCGTCCGTTCCGAAGCCGGGCGTATCACTCTGGATAAGCCCGGAGGTAAACGGCGGCGCATGGACGGTTTTGATTTGTTTGTTCCCGTGATCGACAGCAATTAACATGGCTATGTACCTCCTATACTTCTCTTATACGGATGTAATACGCATAAGAGCAACAAAAATCGGATCGTTCAGGAAAAAATATGCCTGTACACAAAAGAAAAAGCCGGAGGCCGCGATGCGGCCCCGGCTTTCTGCGTCTGAACAACTGGGTTATTTTGCGAAAAAGTATGTGTAGAGGTTATAGTCCCGCTCCCGCGTGATCAACCGGAGCCAGATGTGAAAATGAGCCGTTTCGGCGTACAGGTTGAATTCCGTGGGCTCATTTGTCGGCTGGGCATACAGCCGGCACATTCGCTCCATCGCCCGCAAGGTTTTGAATTCCGGCAGGGCGAGAAGCTGCGACTGGAAGGCATCGATCTCCTGCCCAAGCTCCGGAGCTGGGCGCATTTCTTCATCCGGGAACCAGGTTGTCCACCATCGCCACCCGTCATAGTCAGAGCGGGAATAGGCAACCAGCGAAGCAGGATACCGGGCGCCGCTCAACGGCAGCGTCTTCCGCGCTCCGGAGAAGATCTCCGTGAACGCACAGGCTGGCGTCAGCTTGACTGCCTGCGGGTTCTTATGCTCCGCAAGACGGTGCTGCTTCACGGCGTACCATTCGCTTATGGGGAGTACCTTCCTCACGGCATCCCGCAGGGCTTCGTCCATGCCGCACGCAGGACAGACATAGACATTCAGCGCACGGCTCAGAGCGTTCTCGGCAAGAGATTCCCGCATAGGGCCACCGCAGCGCATACAGGGCATGGCACCGGGCGTGTGCTTGTTCTTTGTCCATTCGTTTTCCAAATCAGCCTTTGGATAAAGTTCAATATAGAATTTGTCCATTTCTTGCTCCTTTCCTGAAATCAGGCGATCTTCTGTTCGCCCCAGTGGATACGCAGGTGTCCCTCATCATCTGTCTCGCGGGTCATCAACGTGGAGAGCAGGTCATAATCCACGCCGAATTTGGCATAGATCTCATCCATATCCGCGTCCTGCCCCTTCATAAACATGGTGAGCTTTTCCTTTGCCAGCA
>ERZ1673734.936-NODE-936-length-20944-cov-7.529705_pt1 | contig 20944 bp, 15 predicted proteins | sample MGYA00580199_ERZ1673734 | MGnify/ENA primary metagenome ERZ1673734 (study PRJEB41218, sample SAMN15661742) | gut metagenome | host: Homo sapiens | place: Canada: London | collected 2015-08-20/2019-03-30 | study: EMG produced TPA metagenomics assembly of...
CTTCCTCAAGGTCACCGCCCCCACCCGCTACGACGGTGTGGGCTTTGACTACAAGTGGGACATGGGCTGGATGCACGACACGCTGGACTATTTCGCCACCCCCTTCGGGGAGCGGCCGAACGCCTACGGTAAGCTGCTGTTCAGCATGCATTACTTCTACAACGAACTGTATCTGCTGGCCCTGAGCCACGACGAGGTGGTGCACGGCAAAAAGACCATCATCGACAAGCTGTGGGGCACCTACGCCGAAAAGTGCGCCCAGCTGCGCACCCTCTATTTTTATATGTACATGCATCCGGGCAAAAAGCTCAACTTCATGGGCAACGAGCTGGGACACTTCCGCGAGTGGGACGAAAAACGGGAGCTGGACTGGGACCTGCTCAAGTATCCCTTCCATGACGCTTTCCAGAAGTATTTCGCCCGCCTGAGCCTGGTATACGCCACCGAGCCCGCCCTGTTTGACGGCGAATACAACCCCGACTGCTTTGAGTGGGTGGCCAGCGAGAGCTGCACCGAGGGCGTCTACGCCTGGCTGCGCAAGGGCCGGGGCCAGAACCTGCTGTGCATCATGAACACCCAGGACCACGCCCACAAAAAGTTCCCGCTGTACCTCAAGTTCCCCTGCTCTGCGGAGCTGGTGCTGGACACCGAGGCTGCCGAGTGGGGCGGTGCCCACAAGGGCCGCCGCAAGCTGCACTTCCACACCACCGACGGCGGCGTGTACGGCCGGGATTACACCCTCACCGTGGACCTGCCCGCCATGGGCAGCTTCCTGCTGCGCCTGACCCCGGAGGCCCCCAACCCGGATGCCGCCCGCATCAGCGCCAACAAGGCCATGGCCCAGAAGCGTCGTACCGCCCGCGCCAAGAATTCCAGCAAGTAATATTTGTGTCAAAATGTCCCGTATGCTTTGAAAGCAGCGGGGCATTTTTGGTTTTGCCTCCGCTATGGCTGGACAGTGCCCCCTGTGGTTTGCTATACTGTAAGCTGTGAATTTATGCTGTATGCATCGCGCATTTTTATAAGGAGGATTTTCTCTCATGTCAGCAACTCTTTCCAAGCTGCGCACCTCGTGGGTAGGCAGGGCCCTGCTGGCCTATGCCGTGTCCGCACTGGCGCTGGTGGTGCTGGGCCTTGCCGCCCCCGGCAGTGCTGTATTTTTCCCGCTGGTGAGCCTGTGGTGCAACCTGGCCCTGTTCGGGCTGGTGCTGGTGGTGCTGCGGCTGGCGGATGTGAAGTTCGACCTGTTCCACTGGGCTGTGATCATCGGCTTCTGGGCCGCGGCGCTGCTCTACTTCTACTGGGCCGAGACCCGCCGCAGCTTCGTGTACATCTGGGACTACGTCAACTACATCAACAAGCAGTACAACGCCGAGGCCGCCTTTCTTCAGGGCCCGGCGGTCGGCTTCCATTTCATTCTGGACTCTCTGGCTGAGGACTATACCAACTTCAACACCCTGTTCATCGAGTTCCCGTTCTGCCTGACCGACCGCACCGGCGACAGCTTTGCGATCTGTCAGGTGTTCAGCATCGTGCCCATGCTGCTGCTTTTGCTGGCCGGTCTGGTGGTCAAAGTGGGCCAGATGCTGCAGGTGAAAAACCGCTTCTGGTATTTTCTCATCGGTCTGTCCTGGACCTTTACCTACCCGTGGCTGCGCATGAGCGCCGTGCTGAGCCAGCCGGACTGGTTCGGCCTGATCTTCGCCTTCAGCATCCTGCTGCTCACGCTGGATTTCCGGTTTGAAAAGCTGGACCTGCCCCGGTTCGGGCTGCTGTTCCTGGCCACGGCGGCCATCATCCTGTCCCGCCGGTGGTATCTGTACTTCGTGGTGGGCTACTACTTTGCCTACGCCGTGCTGGTGCTGGTGAGCAGCGCCCGCATTGCCAAAGCGGGCCGCAGGCAGGATGCCCTGCTGCAGGTGCGCAACCTGATCCTGTTCGGCCTGATGTCCATGGTGGCCATGGTCATCCTGCTGTGGCCCCTGGTGAGCCACATTCTGGGCTACGACTACGCCGACCACTATTCCTACTACAACGGCGGCGGCATGGTCACTGAAACCTACCTGCAATGCGCCCGCATGGGCCTGATGAACCTGGTGCTTATGGGCATGGGCCTGTGGTTCTGCCTGAAAGTGCACAAAATGCCCGCCCTGCCCTGCCTTGCCGGGCTGGAGATCCTGCTGAGCATGGTGCTGTTCACCCGGGTGCAGACCACCGGTTCCCAACATATGCTGCTGTTTTTACCCGGTTGGTTCCTCCTGTTCCTGATCGGCGCCGCAGCCCTGGCAGAGGGCATGAACCGCCGCCGGAACCTGAAAATCGGCTTCTGGCTGTTCACCATCGCCTTTGCCACCTCGGTGCGCTGCTCCCCCCTGACCACCGTGGCTCTGCCGGATTTTCTCATCGGCCGCACTCTTCTCTCGGCCTCTCCGCAGGAGAGCGCCCACGATTTTGCCGCCATTGATGACCTGGTCTATGACCGCAAGGATCTGCCGCAGATCAAGGCCATTGCCAGCTGGATCGACACCCACTGTGCCGATGGCGAGATTGCCTATATGATCCCCCACGACACGCTGTACTGCCCGGACCACTTCAAGAACTGCCAGCTGCCCGCAACCCCCATCAACAACAAGCTGGCCTTTGGCTTCTCGGTGCCTGGCACCCACTACTTCCCCATGCAGTTCTTTGAGGCAAAATACGTTCTCACCGCCGATCCTTTCCCGCTGACTCATGTAAATGACCCTGAGAACGAGATGTCCCACAAGCTGAACGAGATGTTCCTGGCCGTGCGCGACGAATACTTCGCACTGGAAGAGACCTTTGACATGGGCAACGGCACCACCTTTACCATCTGGCGGCGCACTGTAGCCCCCACCCGCGCCGAGGTGGAGTATTACCTCAGTGCCTTTACCGAAGAAGATGCCAAATACCCTGAGATGTTCTCTCAGGTCGCCGAAAACTGGCTTGCTGCCCGCGGGCTGTAAGCGCTTACTGGAATGGAGGTTCCCTGCCATGGAACAAACCGCAAATGCTCTGCCGCCGGTCACGCTGGGGCAGTACAAGGGCCTGCCGGTCACCCGCCGGGTGCGCCCGGTGACCGAAGCCGCCGTTGCTTCTGAACTGAAAAGCCTTGCCCGCCGTCATGCGCCTTTCTGCGCCACCAGCGCCCCCGCTGCCCGGGGGATGCGGGTCACGCTGGATTTTGAGGGCTTTCTGGACGGCGCGCCCATCCCGGACAGCCGCATGGAACAGGTGACCGTGACACTGGGCACCGCCCAGCTCATGCCTGCCGCCGAGCAGGCCGTGTACGGCCACTGCGCCGGAGAGACCTTCCGCTTTGATTTCACCTACCCGGACGAGTTCCGCGTGCCGGAGCTCTCCGGCAAAACGGCGCAGTTCGAGATCTGCCTGCACACGGTGGAGCAGAAGCAGGAACCCACCGTGGACGATGCCCTGGCCCAGCGGCTGGGCTTTGCCACGCTGGACGCCCTGCGGGAGAGCATCTGTGCCAAGAAAGCGGCTTCTCACGAGGCCAACGCTGACCGTCTGGCTGAGGCTGCCCTGCTGGACCTGGCCGGGGCCAACCTGACCGTGGAGCTGCCTGCTGCCGTGCTGGACCAGAACGCCGACCACGCGCTGCAGCAGCTGAAGGATAAGCTTTCCCGGAGCCGCTTCTCGCTGGAGCTGTACTGCCAGGCCAACAACACCACGCCGGAACAGCTGCGGGCCGGCTATCGCCAGGACGCCGCACGCCGCATGCGCGCGATGCTGGCCGTGCCGGCCATTGCACAGGCCGAGAACATCACTGTGAGCAATGAGGAAGTGGACGCCGAATACGCCCGTCTGGCCCGGCTGCACGGCAACCCGGAGGAGGAGATCCGCCGGGTTCTGGCCCGTGATGCTGTGGCCGCCGCCCTTACCAACCAGAAGGTCCAGCGCTTTCTGCTGGACCATGCAGCTGTCACGTCGATCGTAGAAAAGGAGTGATCGTATGGGCTTTTTTACAAGAGCTGCGATGGATGCACTGATGAAAACCACCCATCCGGAGATCAACCGCCGCCAGTGCTGGAACCTGCACCCGCACCGCAAATCCTGCACGGCCTGCAAGGATATCTGCCCCTACGGCGATCAGATCTTTACCCGTCCCAACCTCGTCAAGGACTGGGACCCCTGCACCGACTGCGGTCTGTGCGTCTCCGTATGCCGCAGCCGCTGCATCTCCCCCTCGCCGGAGCAGGTGGAGCGCGACACCTCTGCCGCCGACACCGACAACGATACCATCTGGATCGGCTGTGAGAAGTCGGCCCGCAAAAACTCCATGGTGCGCGCCTGCATCGCGTCCCTTTCCTGGGAGGCGCTGGCCTATCTGGCCCTGAACAAAAAGATCGTGCTGGACCTGACCCCCTGCGGCGAGTGCGAGAACGACACCTGCGCCGACCAGCTGCGGGCCGAGCTGACCCGCCTGGTGGAGTTCTTCGGGGAAACGATGTTCGAGGCCCGCTTCACGCTGGCCTATGAGCCGGACGAAGCCCCCTACCACGTCAAGGAGCTCACCCGCCGCGAGATGTTCGAGCAGGTGGGCCACGGCTCCAAGAGCGGCACCAAACAGCTGCTGCGCATGCTGCCCGGCCTCCGCAGCGACGAGGACGGCGGTGCAGACTTCCGCCTGCTGCTGCACCAGCGCACCAGGCAGCTCAAGGCCGCCATGCCGGACAATCCCCTGCACTACGGCTGCTATCTGCCCAGTTTCACCGACAAGTGCTTTGCCTGCGGCAAGTGCGAAAAAGCCTGCCGTGCAGGTGCCCTGAAGCAGGAGGACCTGCCGGACGGCCAGACCCGCATGGTGGTCACCCCGTGGAAATGCAGTGAGTGCGGCGTGTGCGTGGCGGCCTGCTCCAACAAGGGGCTGGACGGCATGAAGCTGCGCCAGCTCACCACCCTTGGCCCGGTGAGCCTGCACAAGTGCACCAAGACCCTGTGCAAGAACTGCGGCAAGCCCATTGCTCCGGACAGCGCCGAGGGCCTGTGCTCGGTGTGCCGCATCAAGGAGCGCACCAAACAGCGGCAGGAAGAAGCCCGTGCCCGCGCACAGAAGCTCAAGGAAGAGCGGGAAGCCAAAAAGGCCGCTGAGGAAGCCGCCAAGGCGGCAGAGCAGGCAGCTGCCCCGGCTGCAGAACCTGCCGTGGAGGCCGCTGCTCCCGCCGCACCGCAGTCCGTGGCTGCCATGCTCACCGATGAGGCTGCCGCTGCTGCCGGTGCAGAAACTGCCGCCGCTGTGCCCAAAACCGATTGACGCCGCACGGATTCAATGTTATACTTGCGTTGGTTACCCGTTGGTAGCTGTACGCTGTTACAAAGAGGTAACGGATGGATTCCGTTGCCTCTTTTTTCGGTTTGTGCCTGCGGGGCAATTTCATCCGATCCAGACCCGAATCTGAAAGAAAGAGGGATTTTTTATGCGTCATACCATTACCCGCCGCCAGTTCCTGAAAGTCGGCGGTACCGCTGTTGTTTCCACAGCGGCAGCCGGCCTGCTGAGCAGCTGCGGCGGCTCGTCCGCTTCCGGCAGCTCCACCGGCGGCTCCGGCAGCAGCACCTATACCCTGCTGTACTCCCGTCAGCCCGCCACCCTGAACTATCTGATCTGCTCCGCAGACCCGGACCTGTACCACGGCACCCAGTGCGTGGACACGCTGGTGGAGTACGACAACCGCGGCAAGATCCGCGAGGGTCTGGCCACCACCTGGGAGTGGGATGCGGATACCCTGACCTGGACCTTCCACCTGCGGGACGAGAACTGGGTGGACTGCAACGGTGAGGTACTGGGCCCGGTCACCGCACAGGACTTCGTGGATGCGCTGCAGTATGTGCTCACCCCGGCCTATGCATCCTCCACGGCCAGCCTGGTCACCCCCTATGTGGCCGGTGCCGAGGATTACTACAACTATCTGTTCTACAAAGCCAGCGCCGAGAACGGCACCGTGGCCGAGGACGGCACCACCTACACGCTGGAAGCCGACGGCTCGGTGACCGCCGCAACCGCCGATGGCACCACCACGAGCTATGCTCCCGTGGATTTTGATACCGTGGGCGTCAAGGCCGTGGACGAGCACACCCTGACCTATACGCTGTGCTTCGACTTTCCCGGTTTTGTCAGCCTGCTGAGCTACGCTCCCTACGAGCCGGCCTACGGCCCCCTGCTGGAAGAGCTGGGCGACCAGTTCTGCACCAGCGCCGAGACCGCCTGCAGCTGCGGCGCGTTCTATCTGGCGGAGTATGTGCCGCTGGAAAGCTGGGTGATGAAGAAAAACCCCGAAAACTACGACAAGGACAACGTCTACATCGACACCATCCGCTACATCTACAACCAGGAAGAGCTCATCAGCGGCCCGGAAATGGTCCGGCGCGGCGAGATCGACCAGGCCACCATCAGCTCCGACATCCTCGACAGCTGGCTGTCCGACGACACCACCAAGGATATGGTGTCCATGGAGCGCCCGGAGACCGGCAAGAGCTACTTCTACATCTTCAACTTCCTGCCCTACGCCCATGAGTTCTCCAACTGGAACGTCACCGGCGTGGACGCCCAGTATGAGCCGGACAACTGGGCCAAGGCGGTCAACAGCACCAACTTCCGCAAGGCGTTCCTGTACGCCATCAACCCGTCGGTCACGCTGGCCGTCACCGCTCCGGAAGGCTACGACAACTACAAGCTGCACACCATCACCCCGCCGTCCTTCTGCGCCAACAGCCAGGGCGTGGACTACACCGAATGCGGCGATCTGGCCAACCTGTCCGACTTCTTTGACGAGGCAAAGGCAAAGGAATACCGCGACGCCGCTGTGGAAGAGCTGACTGCTGCCGGAGCCACCTTCCCCATCAAGGTGCAGTACCCCTACAACCCCGCCGTGGTGGACTGGGACAAGCAGTGTCAGGTGTTCAAGCAGCAGGTGGAGGGCGTTCTGAACGACGGCTTCGACTTTATCAACATCATCATCACCCAGGGCCCCTCCGACAACTTCCTGAACGCCGTGCGCCGTGTGGGTGCCTATGAGCTCATGTCCTACTACTGGGGTGCCGACTACTCCGACCCCGAGACCGAGGTGTACCCCTTCTATCAGGAAGCCGGCGACCGCGGCACCTGCTACAGCTTCCTGCGCACCGGCGTGGAAGACGGCATCGTGACCGGCGAGACCGCCGACCTCGTGATGCAGTACATGTCCATGGTGGAGAACGCCAAGACCATCACCGAGGATCTGGACGCCCGGTACGAAGCCTTTGCGGATGCCGAAGCTTTTCTGATCGAGAATGCACTGGTCATCCCGCTGGGGATGCCGGTGCCGCCCTACATTGCCACCCGTCTGAACCTGTGGGAGGGCCAGTACGCGCCCACAGGCCTTTCCACCAACCGTCTGAAGGGCGTGCACATCCTCGACCATTACGTTTCCATGGAGGAGTATAACGCCAACCGGGATGCGCGGTAAAAACTGAATCGGAAACTCCCCCAGTCTGCTGCGCAGACAGCCCCCTCTGGGATGGGGCCTCTGGCGAAACCGGAAACTTTCCCGTCATGCCAAGGGCTCCCTCCCCGAGGGAGCTGGCTTTGCGCAGCAAAGGCTGAGGGAGTTTTTGTTTGCTCCTCATTTTTCCCGCAAAAACTCACAAATCCCTTTCCAAACGTAAAAAATTGCGGTATTCTATAGGTATCTGTATTTCAATCGAAAAGTGAGGTGCACAGCGATGGTGCCATATCTCGCAAAACGCATCGGGCGCTCGATCCTGACCCTGTTCATCATCGTGACGCTGGTGTTCTGCCTGCTGCGGCTCATGCCGGTAGAGGGCTATTTTGCCAACTACGAAAAAATGACCGAGGCACAGATCCAGGCCGGGCTGCAGTCCATGGGTCTGCTGGACCCGCTGCCGGTGCAGATCGGCCATTTCTGGCGGGACGCACTGCACGGTGATCTGGGCGTGAGCCACATTTACAAGCTCAACGCTCCCGTGACCAAGATCCTTGCCCAGAAGCTGCCCATTTCCATCGAAATGGGTGTGCTGGCCATGCTGCTGAGCCTTGTGCTGGGCATCCCGCTGGGCCTTGTCATGGGCCGTTATAAGGGCCGCTGGCCGGATAAGCTGGGCACGGCATTCATCGTGCTCATTCAGGCGGTGCCTGCGGCAGTGTACTTTTTGTATATCCAGATGTACGGCACCACCGCCATGGGCGTGGGCCTGCTGTTCGATGCCGCCAACTGGCGCTATTGGGTGCTGCCGGTGTGCAGCATGAGCCTTGCAAACCTTGCGTTCTACGCCATGTGGCTGCGCCGCTATATGGTGGACGAGAGCAACAAGGACTACGTCAAGCTGGCCCGTGCCAAGGGTGTGAGCGAAAGCAATATCGCGCTGCATCATGTGTTCCGCAACGCCATGGTGCCGCTGGTGCAGTACATTCCCTCGGCGTTCCTTAACACGGTGGTGGGCTCCATTTACATTGAGAGCCTGTACAGCATCCCCGGTATGGGCGGACTGCTGGTGACCTGCGTGCAGCGCCACGACAACACCATGGTGCAGGGCATCGTGCTGCTGTACGCCTGCGTGGGCATCGTGGGCCTGATCCTGGGCGATGTGCTCATGGTGCTCATTGATCCCCGCATCAACTTTGGCAAGAAAGAAGGTGGCCGCTGATGCTTTCGTTCCTGAAACGGGAAAAATCCAAAAAGCTGGAAAACCAGCTCAACACCCTGCAGAAGGAAGGCCCTGCTGCCTGGACAGACCTGCCGGAGGACGAACTGTTCACCCCCGCCGGGTTCCACGCCGAGCAGGCCGAGGCCACGGCCAGCTCCAACTACAGCTACTGGGGCAGCACCTTCCGTGCTTTCTTCAAGAACAAGGCAGCCGTGGCCCTGCTCATCGCGCTGGTGGCCGTGGTGGCCTTTGCCTTTCTCCAGCCTTATCTGCCGGGGCAGGCAGACCCCAACCTCTGCGCCGTGGACCCCGTCACCGGCATCCAGTACCGCAACATCGCTCCCGGGCAGGACGGCTTTATCTGGGGTTCCAACTCCATCGGGCAGGACCTGTGGGCCCGCATCTGGGCCGGTGCCCGCACCAGCCTGACCATTGCCTTTTTCGTGGCTCTCATCGAAGCCGTGGTGGGCATCACTGCCGGTGTGCTGTGGGGCTATGTGCGCGGGCTGGATTTTCTGTTCACGGAGCTGTACAACATCTTTGACAACATTCCCACCGCCATTGTGCTGATCCTCATCTCCTATGTGGCCTCCCCCAGCATCTGGACCATGATCCTGGGCATGTCCATCAAGGGCTGGATCGAGATGGCGCGGTTCATCCGCAACCAGATCCTCATCATCCGTGACCGTGACTACAACGTTGCCTCCCGCTGCATCGGCACCCCCACGGTGCGCATCGTGCTGCGCAACCTGCTGCCGTATCTGGTGTCGGTGATCATGCTGCGCATGGCCCTCACCATTCCGGAAGCCATCGGCAACGAGGTGTTCATCACCTACATCGGCCTGGGCCTCTCGGTGGAGACGCCCTCGCTGGGCAATCTGGTCAACGACGGCCGCAAGGTGATGATGCAGGCCGGTCTGCGCTACCAGCTGCTCTACCCCACCCTGATTCTGAGCTTTGTCACCATTGCGTTCTATCTGATCGGCAATGCGTTCTCGGACGCCGCCGACCCGAAGAACCACCTGCAGTAAGGAGGAATGCATGATGAACGAAAATGACTGCATCCTCTCGGTGCGGGGGCTGGATATCCGGTTCAACCTGCGCGGCCGGGTGCTGCACGCCATCCGCGGCATCGACCTGGACCTGTACCGGGGCGAAGTGCTGGCCGTCGTGGGCGAGTCCGGCTCCGGCAAGAGCGTGTTCACCAAGAGTTTCATGGGCCTGTTGGACACCAATGGCTCCATCACCGGCGGCACCATCGACTACTACCCTACCCCCGGCGCAGAGCCGGTGCGCCTGTCCGGCCTGAAAACCGGGAAGGACTGGCTGCGCATCCGGGGCCGCGAAATTGCCATGATCATGCAGGACCCCATGACCAGCCTGAACCCGCTGAAAACCATCGGCGACCAGATTTTGGAGGCCGTGACCCTGCATCAGGGCCTGAAGGGCACCGAGGCCAGGGCCAAAACGCTGGAGTATCTGCGGGACGTGGGCATCTCTGACCCGGAAGTGCGTTTTAAGCAGTACCCCCACGAGTTCTCCGGCGGCATGCGTCAGCGCGTGGTGATCGCCATTGCGGTGGCCTGCAGCCCGAAGATCCTGATCTGTGACGAGCCCACCACCGCGCTGGATGTGACCATTCAGGCTCAGATTTTGCAGCTGCTCAAAGAGCTGCGGGCCAAGTACCACCTGACCATCGTCATGATCACCCACGACCTGGGCGTCGTGGCCAACATTGCCGACCGGGTAGCCGTGATGTACGCCGGCGACATCGTAGAGATCGGCACCGCCGACGAGATCTACTATGACCCCCGCCACCCCTACACCTGGGCTCTGCTGTCCAGCATGCCCCAGATGGGCATAAAAGGCGAGGACCTGTTCAACATCGTGGGCACCCCGCCCAACCTCTTTGCCGAGATCCGCGGCGACGCCTTTGCGCCCCGCAACCCGCAGGCACTGAAGATCGACTATGTCAAGCGCCCGCCGTACTTTGAAGTTTCGCCCACCCACAAGGCCAAGACCTGGCTGCTGGACCCCCGGGCACCCCACATCGAGCCGCCTGCTGCGGTGAAAAAACTGCAAAAGGAGGGCTTGTAAGATGGCCGAGGAAAAAGAAGTCCTTCTGGAAGTAAAGGACCTGAATGTGACCTACGGCTCCGGCCGCAAGGCCTTTGCCGCCGTACAGAACGCCAATTTCCAGATCTACAAGGGCGAGACCTTTGGTCTGGTGGGCGAGTCCGGCTCCGGCAAGACCACCATCGGCCGGGCCATCCTGCGCATTCTGCCCACCTCTGGCGGTGAGATCCTGTACAAGGGCCAGAAGATCAACGGCAAAATCCCGCGTGCGCTGGACAAGCAGATCACCCGTGAGATCCAGATGATCTTTCAGGACCCGCAGTCCTCGCTGAACGAGCGCGCCAAGGTGAGCTACATCGTGGGCGAGGGCCTGCAGAACGTGCGGCCCGACCTCTCCGCCGCCCAGCGGGAAGAAAAAGTGCGGCAGGCTTTGCTGGACGTGGGCCTGCTGCCGGAATTTGCTTCCCGCTTTCCCCACGAATTTTCCGGCGGCCAGCGGCAGCGCATCGGCATTGCCCGTGCGCTGATCGTGGAGCCGGAATTCATCGTGGCCGATGAGCCCATCAGCGCTCTGGACATGTCCATCCGCGCCCAGGTGCTCAACCTGCTGCGCCGCCTGCAGAAGGAGCGCGGCATCACCTACCTGTTCATCGCCCATGATCTCTCGGTGATGCGCTACATTTCGGACCGCATCGCAGTCATCCACAAGGGCAGCATCGTGGAACTGGCCGACGCGGAGGAGCTGGTGGCCCACGCCATCCATCCCTACACCCGCAGCCTGCTGTCCGCCATCCCCATGCCGGACCCCCGCCGGGAGCGCAATAAAAAGCTGTTGGTGTACGACCCCGCCATGCACGATTATTCCACCGAAGCGCCCCAGTGGCGGGAGCTGCGCCCGAGGCACTGGGTTCTTTGCAGCGCCGCCGAGGCCGCGCAGTGGCTGCCGCAGGCCTGAGCTGCTTCGGGTCGCGATCCAACCACTTTACACAGTTTTCACCAGATGAACCGTTGATGGTTCGTCCTTTTTTGATTTCTCACAGTTTATTCCTTGACATTCCGACTGCCGTCCACTACAATAACGGTGGGCCGTTTTGGCCTTTTGCCTGTCAAAAAGTGTCCGGCAGAACATGCTTTTTCTGCCGTTTCCGGGAAAATGAAAGAAGAAGAAAAAAAGAAAGGTCCTGAATCCTATGACGACTGCACCACACGAACCCGTCTACGCATCCGTCGCAAAACCTTGGCTCAAATACTATGACCCCAAGTTCTTCGATCAGACGCCGCCTGAATGCAGCGCCTTCGAGTACGTCTGCCGCCAGAACAAAACGCACTTGACCGAGACCGCCATCACCTATTACGGCCGCAAGATCACTTATGCCGACCTCATCGTCAACGTCAAAAAGACGGCGGCGGCCTTCCGTGCCATCGGCATGAAAAAAGGCGACATTGCCACCGTGGTCAGCGTGATGACCCCGGAGGTCATCTATGCGTTCTATGCTGCCGACATGATCGGTGCCTCCCTGAATCTGGTGGACCCGCGCTATAGTGCTGAGGGCATCCACGAGTACATCACCGAGGTGGACTCCCACCTGCTCATCTGCCTGAACGTGGTCTACGACCGCTGCCAGCAGGCTGCCAAGCGCACCAACGTGGAACGGGTGCTGGTGGTGTCCCCCGCCGACTCCCTGCCGCTGCATCTGGCCGTGGGCTACAAGCTGTCCACCCCCGACAAGAACCGCTATTCTTCCAACGTGATCCGCTGGAAGGATTTCATTGCCGCCGGTGAGGGCAAAGACACCGGTGCCGAGCCTTACGACCCGAACCACACCTGCGTGGTGGTGCACACCGGCGGCACCACCGGCTCGCCCAAGGGCGTCATGCTGACCGATGTGGACTTCAACTCCATCGCACAGCAGTTCGGTGCTTACGAAAAGCTGTTCCGCCGCGGCCAGAAGCTGATGAACATCATGCCCCCGTTCATTGCCTATGGCTACGCCTGCGGCGTGCACCTGCCGCTGGTGCTGGGCCTTACCGTGATCATCATCCCCAATCTGGACCCTGCAAAGCTGGGTGCCCTGATCTGGAAGTACAAGCCGGAGCACATGTTCGGCGTGCCGGCCCACTACCAGCAGATGGCCTCTTCGCTGCTGCTGAAGAACAAGGATCTGTCCTTCATCCGCAACTATGCTGCCGGCGGCGACGCCATCACGGTGGGTGCCGAGCAGAGCGTGAACGACTTCCTGGCCGCTCACGGCGTGGAGTACGGCCTGGCCAAGGGCTACGGCATGACCGAGGTTTCTTCTGCCGCCACCGCTGCTTCCGGCCTTGCCAACAAGGTGGGCAGTGTGGGCATCCCGCTGGTGAACACCCTTGTGTCGGTGTTTGAGCCCGGTACCGACACCGAGCTTCCCATCGGCGAGCGCGGTGAGCTCTGCATCTCCGGCCCTGCCATCATGAAGGGCTACTACGGCAAGCCCGCCGAAACGGCTGCCCTGCTGCGCCACCACTCGGATGGCCGCGTCTGGGCACACACCGGCGACGTCGGCTATATGGATGAGGACGGCTTCGTGTTCCTGGACTCCCGCATCAAGCGGCTGATCATCCGCCACGATGGCTTCAAGGTGTTCCCCTCCATGATCGAGAACGTCATCAGCCGCCACCCCGCCGTGCAGCAGTGCTCGGTGGTGGGCTGCACCGATAAGGACCATGTGCAGGGCCGCCTGCCCTTTGTGTATGTCGTGCTGAACCCCGCTGCTGACCACAAAAAGCGTCAGATCGTGCGGGAGCTGCAGCAGATCTGCAAAGAAGAGCTGCCGGAGTATGTGCAGCCGGTGGCCTACAAGTTTATCAGTGAGATGCCCCTGACCCCTGTGGGTAAGATCGATTACCGCAAGCTGGAAGAAGAGATCAGCCCCCGGGATTATTAAGCTCTGCCTGTTACGGTCGTGCCCTGTGCACGGCCGTTTTTGATTTATCCGACATTTTTTGAAAAACATGCCTTGACATTGCCCGGTTCTCTTTTTATGATAGAAGAAAACCCCATTGGTCAAAAAGGAGAAGCATTATGAAAAAACGCCTTGTCAGCCTGCTGCTGACCCTGGCTCTGCTGGTGCTGCCGGTGGTCTCTGCCGGGGCCGCCCAGCCTGCCGCTGCAGACCCCACCCCGGTGCAGACCCAGACGGAAACTGCGGAAGCAGCCCAGCACCAGTATTCCTACATTGCCCTGGGCGACAGCATCGTAGCCGGCATCGGCCTGCCGGATGCGGTCTACCAGCGGAACGGCCGGTACTACGATGTGTCCGGCAACTACCAGGGCTACTCCAAGGATTGCTATGTGGCCCGGGTGGCCGAGGGCCTGGGCCTGAGCCGGGATCAGACCGCCAACTACGGAATGCCTGCCCTGATGAGCGGCGACCTGCTGGAGCTGGTGCGGACAGGCTCCTGCCAGAGTGCCAGCATCAATTTCTCTCTGCCTGACCTGCGCCAGGAGCTGAAGCACGCTCAGGTGATCACGGTGGAGATTGGTGCCAACGACGTACTGGTGCCTATCATGTACGGCATTGCCTCTGCCATGGGCGGCCCCCAGGTCTTTGAGGCCCTGCTGCCTATGCTGGAGGGCGACTTCCGCCAGATGGACGCCTCCTCCTTTGCCGCCCTGCGAGAGAACCTGGACTCTTTGAACATCACGGCTCAGCAGCGCAAAGCCCTGCTGAAGCTGCTGGACAGCGGCATTGCAGAGATCTGCACCCAGAGCCAGGCCTCTACCCTGGCCAACCTTGAGGCCCTGCTCCAGGAGCTGAAGGCCCTGAACCCCGACGCCCAGATCGTTCTGGTGGGCTACTACAATCCCGTTCCCCTGCTGCCGGCTCCTGCCAACCCCTTTGTCAAGCACTTCCGCACCCTGAACCGCTCGGTGCAGAAGCTGGCCCAGCAGTACGACGTGGCTTTTGCCTCTGCCGCCTACACCCTGGTGGCCAACGACGCCCACCCCACCGCCTGCGGCCACAAATATCTGGCACGTCAGATCCTGAAGGCTCTGGAAAAGTAATTTTTTCTGAGTTTGCCATATAAGGAGGTTCATTATGAAAAAACGTCTTGTCAGCCTGCTGCTAGCCCTGGCACTGCTGGTGCTGCCGGTACTGCCTGCCTTTGCAGCAGAGGAAGATTCCTATACCTATGTTGCCCTGGGTGACAGCATCACCACCGGCGTGGGCCTGAAGGACACCCACTTTTCCAGCACCGCCAAGAGCTATGATGTGCAGGAAAACTACCATGATTACTCCAAAGACTGCTATGTGGCCCGGGTGGCCGACGCCCTGGGCCTGGACCGGGACCATGCCGTGAACTACGGGATGCCTGCTGCCATGAGCAGCAACATCCTGGACCTGATCAAGACCGGCTCCACCGCCTCCGGTTCCGCCTACTACGACCTGCCTACCCTGCGGCAGGAGCTGGCAGATGCTGACCTGATCACCTTGCTCATCGGCTCCAACGACACCGTGCTCCAGCTCATGGGAGCTATGGGCAGAGCCACCAACGGCAAGGCCACCAAACTGCTGATTCCCCTGCTGACGGGCACCATGCGGGAGCTGAATCTCCAGACCCTGAGAAAGGGCCTGGAAAACCTGGACCTGACCCCGGAAGAGCTGAAGGCTGCCCTGAAGCTGCTGGATTCCGGCATGGAGGAGATCTGTGACCAGACCCGGGGCCAGACTGTGGCCAACGTGGAACAGATCCTTCAGGAGCTGAGAGCCCTGAACCCTGACGCCCAGATCATTCTGGTGGGTTACTACAACCCCCTGCCCTTCCTGCCCACCTACGGCAGACACTTCCGCCTGCTGAACCGCTCCGTCAAGGCCCTGGCCCAGCAGTACGGCGCAGACTATGTATCCATCCCCTATACCTCCATTGCCAACGACGGTCACCCCACGGTGTGCGGTCACAAGTACATCGCTCGCCAGATCCTGAAGGCCGTCCGCAAGTAAACGTTTCGTTTTTTCAAGGCCCTGCCTGTCCGGCAGGGTCTTTTTTGCTTTCCTGCGTTTATTTCCGGCATTCAGCTTCAAACGCTTCTATTTTGACAACTTTTTCCTGCGATTTTCCACGTTTTGTCAATTGACATTTCCCCTTCATTTCCTTATCATGGAAGCAGTTCCGCAGCCTTGAGATGTTGCGGGGAAAGAGGGAATGATGACCATGAAAATAAAACGCATTGCAAGCCTGCTGCTGTCGGCCGCGCTGCTGCTGTCGCTGGCCGTTCCTGCCTTTGCAGAGAACCCCACCACCGAAGAGACTGCTGAGCCGGAAACCGCCGTGCAGGAAGTGGAGCCGGAAGCTCTTACCGAAGACGATGCTGTGGCGCCTGTTGCAGAGCCCACCGCCAAAAAAGAGTACACCTATGTCGCCATCGGTGACAGCGTGACTGCCGGCGTGGGCCTGAGCGGCCTGCAGTACAAGCTGGTCCAGAACGGCTTCGATATGTCCGGCAATTACAAAGGCTACGATGGCCAGTGCTTTGTGGGCTATGTAGCCGACCAGCTGGGCCTGGATCGTGACCACGCCATCAACCTGGGCCTGCCCGCCGTGATGACCCGCGACCTGGCAGACCTGATCGAGACTGGTGCCATGCCGGCCATGAACCATTATTCCGGCGTGCAGTACACCTCGGTGCCGGAGCTGAAGGAGTATATCCAGAAAGCGGATCTCATCACCTTGCAGATCGGTGCCAACGACGCCCTGATCCGCACCATCGTGGCCCTGGGCGAGGCTACCAACTGGAAAAGTGAAAAGCTGGCCAACAGCATGGTCACCGGAATGTTCCGCAACCTGACCCCGGACAACATCGACTACTTTATGGACTGCCTGAAGCAGCTGACCCTGACCCCCTCGGAGTTCCGTGCCGTGATGTATCTGCTGACCACCGGCATGGGCCAGATCTGCACCTCCACCTACGCCGACACTGTGACTCAGCTGGAGCGTGTGATGAAGGACCTGCGTGAGCTGAACCCGGAGGCCCAGATCATGGTGCTGAGCTACAACAACCCGGTGCCCCTGATGCCCTCCTGGAGCCGCCACTTCCGTCGGCTGAACACCGCCGCAGCCAAGCTGGCCGCCCAGTATGATGTGACCTATGTGCCCATCCCCTATACCCGCACCGCCAACGACGGCCACCCCACCGTTTCCGGCCACAAGTACATTGGCCGCCAGATCCTCAAAGCCGTCAATTACTGATCCATAAACATGCAGCATAAAAGGGCCTGTCTCACAAGAGACAGGCCCTTTTTTGGGGTTGCAGTTTGTTTTCTCAGCTCAGGCGGCCGCTTTCTACCGAGTAGGTCACATCGGCGGCAGCCATGGTGGACTTGCGGTGGGAAACCAGCAGCACCGTCTTGTCCCGGCACTCAGCCCGCACCGCCTTGAGGATCACGCCCTCGTTCAGGCTGTCGAGGTTGGAGGTAGGCTCGTCCAGCAGCAGGAAGGGTGCATCGTGCAGGAATGCCCGCGCCACACCGATGCGCTGCCGCTCGCCGCCGGACAAGGCCACGCCCAGCTCACCCACGGGGGTGTCATACCCCTTGGGCAGGCTGCGGATAAAGCCATCCAGTGCGGCCTTTTTGCAGGCCGCTTCCACTTCTTCGCGGGTGGCATCCCGCTTGGCGATGCGGATATTGTTCTCGATGGTGTCGTTGAACAGCTCCGTCTCCTGGGTCACAAGGCTCTCCTGTGCCCGCAAAGTGGCCGTGTTCACCCGGCGGATGTCCTCCTCGCCAAAGCGGATGGTGCCGGTGTTCACATCCCAGAAACGCATGAGCAGCCGCAGGAAGGTGGACTTGCCGCTGCCGGAACGGCCGGTGATGCCCATGATCTTTTTTTCCGGGATGGTCAGGCTCAGGTCGTGCAGCACCTCTTCGTCCGCATAGGAGAAGCTCACATGCTCCGCCTGCGCCCCCGCAAAGGCCGTGTGGGCACCGTCGGTCACGTCGGCGGTCACAGGCTCTTCGTCCAGCAGATCCAGCACACGGTCGGCGCTGGCAAACACCTGGGTCAGGCTGGCACCAAGGTTGGCCAGTGCCACCACCGGGCCAAAGGAGCTCAGAGCCGACAGGGTGCAGATGAGCACCCCTTCCACGCCCATCCGCCCGTTCCGGTACAGCTGCAGGCTCACTCCCAGCACCGCGATGACCGTGAACAGGATCAGGGTGTTGGTGATGGCCACGGTCAGGCCCTCGCGGTATTTCAGGGCCTTCTGCTTCTCGCCCAGTGTCTCGCTGTGGGCCGTGATGCCGGCCGCACGGGCGGCGGTGTCCTGATATTGCAGGGTATCACGCAGGCCGCGCAGGCTCTCCAGCACATAGCTGTTGGTGTCGGCCAGGGCCTGCCGGTACTCCCGGGCCACCTTGTCGCCGCGCTTTGCGCTCCACACCGGCAGGGCCACGCCCACCAGCAGGTACCCGGCCAGCAGCACCAGTGCGGGCAGGATGTGGTAACTGGCCGCAAAACCGGTCATGCCGATGACACAGATGCAGGCAATGCAGATGGGCGAGATGGTGTGGGCGTAGAACACTTCCAGCGCCTCGATGTCGGCGGTGATCAGGGAGATCAGGTCGCCGCGGTCACGGCCCTCCAGCTTGGCCGGGGTCAAGCGGCGCAGCGCGCCGAACACCTGATCCCGGATGAGGGCCAGCAGCTTGAAAGCGATATAGTGGTTGGAAGCCTGCTCTGCATAGCGCAGGATGCCGCGCAGCAGGGCAAATACCAGAATGCAGGCAAAGGCAACGCCCACCGAGCGCAGCGGGCTGGCCAGCCCCAGCGCCCGCAGGATGCCAAAGCCGCCGAAAATGGTAATGAAGGTGGCGCAGAAGTGCCCCGCCACGCCCATAACGATGGCCGCCAGCATGATGGGCAGCATGGGCTTGACCAGCACGATGAGGCGTCCCACAAGGACAAAGGGGCTGCGATGCTTGGGTTCGTTCATATCAGGCATCCTCCGTTTCCAGCGTTTCCAGCTGCTTCTGGGCCGTGTACAGACGGCTGTAGGTGCCCTGCTTTTTCAGCAGTTCCGCGTGGGTGCCCCGCTCTGCGATGCGGCCCTTGTCCAGCACATAGATGCAGTCGCTGTCCACCACGTTGGCCAGCCGGTGGGAGATCAGGATCACCGTTTTGCGGCCCGCCAGGCTCCGGATGGCTGCCATGATGTCGTTTTCGCTCTCGGCGTCCACGTTGGAAGTGGCTTCGTCAAACAGATAAATGGGGGTGTCGTGCAGCAGGGCGCGGGCCATGGCAAGGCGCTGCCGCTGGCCGCCGGACAGGTTGCTGCCGCCCTCATGCGGGGCTGTCTGCAGGCCGTCCTGGCTGCGGCAGAAGTCGGCCAGGTTCACCTGTTCCAGCGCGGCCCAAAGCTCGGCCTCGGTGGCATCGGGCTTTGCCATGCGCAGGTTTGCTTCCACCGTGCCCTTGAAAATGGTGGCATTGTGAGGCACCAGCGTCAGGGCACGCAGGCGCTGGGCCCGCTGCAGCTGTTCCACCGGCACACCGCCCAGCGTCACGCTGCCGGTGTAACCGGTGCGGCTGCCGGACAGCAGCGCCGCAATGGTGCTCTTGCCGCAGCCGGACTCACCCACCAGCGAGACAAAGCTGCCCTGCGGGATGGTCAGGGACACGTCCTGCAGAATGGTGCGGTCCTTCTCGTACCCAAAGGTAACGTGCTCCAGCTGCAGGGCAGCCTGTTCCGGCACGGTCTGTTCGCCATTGGCGGGTTCCTCTGCTGCCAGCAGTTTGAAGATTTTTTCTGCCGAGGCAGCACCGTTCATGGCAATGTGGAAATAGCTGCCCAGCAGCCGCAGCGGCAGGAAGAAATCTGCCGCCAGCAGCACGATGGTCAACGTGGCCGTCAGGCTCAGCTGACCCTTGGCAAAGGCGGACACCGCACTGATGATGCCCAGCCCGGCCCCGCCGTAGGCCATCAGGTCCATCAGGGTCACCGAATTCAGCTGCATGGTCAGCACCTTCATGGTGATTTTGCGAAAGCACTCGGCCTGGGCATTCATCTGCTCATGCTTCCAGCCATCGGCCTGATAGATCTTCAGGGTGGTCAGGCCCTGGATGTTTTCCAGAAAGCTGTCGCCCAGGGTGGTGTACTCGCCCCAGTATTTTGCCAGCAGCTTTTTGGCAAATTTCTGCACCGCCACGATGGACATGGGGATGAGCGGCACACAGCACAGCAGGATGATGGCCGACCGTGCGTGCACTCCCACCAGCAGCACGAACAGGGTGACCGGGGCCAGCAGGCTGTATACCAACTGGGGCAGGTACTTGGCAAAGTAGGTGTCGATCTGTTCCACGCCTTCACTGGCCAGCATGACCACCTCGCTGGTGGCAGCCGTCTCGGTGTAATTGGGGCCCAGACGGGTCAGCTTGTCGTAAATGTTGCTGCGCAGGGTGCGCTTGACGTTCTTGGAAGCCTGGTCGCTCATGCCGGATGCCAGCAGGGTGAACACAAACCGGAACGGCACCGTGCCCAGACACAGCAGAAGGTTCTGCCACAGCACCCCGGTGGTGAGCATGCCCGCAAAGGCCGCCCCCACCAGCCGGGCGATGGCCCGCACAAAGATCACGTTGCACAGCATGCCCAGCCACTGGAACGCCACGTTGGCCCCCACAAAGCGCAGGGCCCCGCGGTCAAAGGAGAGCAGTTTTTTGTTGATCACGGATTCTTCTCCCTTTCTGTCCGGTCAGCGTCAGCGCCGAACAGACGGTCGTATTCGCCGGTAAAAATGCGGTCCGGCAGGGCGCTGGTCATGGCCAGGGCCGCAGCGGTCTTTTCCTCCTCGGTCAGGGGTTGGCTCACCGGCGGAAAATGCTCCAGAATGCTTTCCATCTCCGCATGCACCTGTTTGGCCACCCAGATGCCCCGGTCGGTCATATAGATCTTGCCGTAGTGCTCCTTTACGATCATGCCGCGCTCCATGAGCAGATTCATGATGCGCACCACCGAGGGTTTGGTCACCCCCAGCTTTTCCGCAATGCTGCGGGAGCTGATGTCCAGGTGGGTGCGCGAGACCTCATAGATCGCCAGCAGATAGCGCAGATGTGCCGACGTCAGTTCCATGCCGATCACTCTCTTTTCTGATAGATTTTCCAATGTTATCCAAAGCTAACTTTTTGTTTCTGAAAAAAGGGCGCGAGCCGA
>ERZ1673734.937-NODE-937-length-20908-cov-42.633194_pt1 | contig 20908 bp, 16 predicted proteins | sample MGYA00580199_ERZ1673734 | MGnify/ENA primary metagenome ERZ1673734 (study PRJEB41218, sample SAMN15661742) | gut metagenome | host: Homo sapiens | place: Canada: London | collected 2015-08-20/2019-03-30 | study: EMG produced TPA metagenomics assembly of...
ACCCCGGCAAAGATCGCCTCGGCGATTTTGCGCTGGTGGCGGGTGTCATGCAGCCGCTGGCAATCGTTGACGTTGGAAATGAACCCGGTCTCTACCAGAATCGACGGCACCGCCGCCGACTTGAGCACGGCAAACCCGGCCTGCTCAACCCTGGATTGATGCAGCCGCGCAACGCCGCCCAGTTGCGACAGCACCTGATGCCCCAGGTCCAGGCTGGTGGAGATGGTCGCGTTCATCGACATGTCCAGCAGCACGCCCGCCACCATCGGGTCGTCCTTGTGCAGCTTGACGTTTAAGCCGCCGCCCACCGAATCGGCGTCGTTTTCACGATCCGCCATCCAGCGCGCCATCGAAGACGTCGCCCCGTTTTGCGAGAGCGCAAAGACCGACGCGCCCGACGCCGTCAACCTCGGCGCCGCATCGGCATGCACAGAGATAAACAGATCGGCATCGAGCTTCTGGGCCACTTCGGCGCGCTTGCGCAGCGGAATAAAGATGTCATCGGTACGCACCAGCTTGGCCTTGTAGCCTTTTTGCGCGTCGATACGCTTGGCCAGCAGCTTGGCGATTTGCAGCGCAACGATCTTCTCTTGTTCACCCTTGGAACCCACCGCGCCGGGGTCTTTGCCACCGTGGCCAGCATCAATGACCACCAGCAGGTCTCGGTTGCGCTTGGCTACCGGGCGTTCGGGCGCAGTTGGCGTGACGACCGATGAGGCAACCGCTTTCGCCGGCTGGCCCGTCAGTTGTAGCTCCAGGCGGTGGCCATTGGCCGACAAGGGCCGCAGCGCAGCGCGCACACCGGCATCCGCCAGGTCCAGCACGATGCGCAGATCACCCGCCGGGGTTTTACCGCTGCGGATGGCGGTGACGGGCGTGCCGTCCAGCACCAGCCCTTCCAAGGGTGCTGCCAACACCGCGCGTTTGAGGTCAATCACCACGCGGGGCGGCGACTCAAGGGTAAAGCTGTTGGCGATGACCGGCCCACTAAGGTCAAACAGCAGCGTGGTCGAACCTTGCACTCGACTGACACTCACACGCCGCACTGCTTGTGAGGCATACGCTATAAGTGGCGTCGGCAATGCCAACCCGGCCAAGAGAAATTTCACCACGCTACGTCTGTCCATACACCTTCCACGCACTCGAATACTCCGGTCGCGTCATCTTACTCGTTACGTTATAACGGCTAGATGAAGATTTTGACGGGCAGGTTTTATCATCAAAAGGCCGTGTAGAGCTGTCTGCGCCACAGCCAGAAAAAACGGAATGAACCCCGCATTTTTTTTCGCTTGTCCGCACGGGGCTCAGCGGCTTTGATAGACCTCTATTTGGTCGTCAGAGCCCTGCCCCATGTCTTCTTTCGATGGTTTGTTCTCTTTGGTTGAATCGGCACTCGATCAGCCAACCGCTCACTGGTTGCGCGAGCATGTCGAGGTGCCCCCTGCCTTGCAGCGCTTTAACTGGAGCGAACAGTCGCTGCACCGCGTATGGCTCGCGCAAGCGCTGAACCTGTGTTTGTTCCACACCTTGGTCAACGCCGTGCCAGATGGCCGACGGTATGTCGAAGAACAAGCCCGGCGAGGGCGCAAGGTGGTGTTTGATCACGGCGCCATTCGCACGGTGGACTGGCCCATTAACGGTCAGTTGCCACGCGGCCGTCAGGCGTTTGCACGTTTGCTGGAGCCGCTGGGCTTTACCGATGTGCGCACCTACCCGCTGACCAAACTGAACATGACCGGCTGGGGCTATCGCCAAATGGACCTGCCTGAAGACATTGCCCAGTTTTTTGTCTCGGAGCTGCACCCCGGGCGCTTCAGCGAGGCCTTTCAGCACGCCGTCAGCCGTGTGGTCGGCTCAAGCCTCGACCCGCTGCAGCCTGAACACCTGAGCCTGCTCAACCGCCTGAGCCTGACCCGCCATTGCAGCCTGAGCGAGGCCCGCACGCTGTTGCCCGCCTTGCACCGCGCCTTTGGCCGCCAACACGGCGTGGTCCACGCTGCGGACTACCAGTGCTTGCTCAACGAAAGCGCAGAAATGGCCTGGATCGCCACCGAGGGCAACAGCTTCAACCACTTGACCGACCGCGTGCAGGACCTGAACGCCTGCGTCGCCCGGCAGCGCGAGTTGCAGCGGCCAATGAAAGACAGCATTGAGGTGTCAGCTTCGGGGCGGGTCATGCAGACGGCCTACCGCGCCTGCACCGTCACCCGCGAGCTGATCGACGCCCAAGGCCAGTGCCGCGAGCATCAAGTGCCGGGCTCGTTTGTCGAGTTTATTCAGCGCAAGGTCGACCCGGACAACGGCCGCATCGACCTGAACTTCGACAGCAGCAACGCCCAGGGCATTTTCAAGATGACCGACTCAAAAGCCTGAGCCTGAATGCAAACAGCCCCGACGGCGCAACGCACGTCAGGGCTGCTTGAGGGACCTGCGCTTATTTCAGCGTGACGGTGCCTTTCATCATCGAGATATGGCCCGGGAACGAGCAGAAGAACCCGTACTTCTCGTCCGCTTTGAGCTTGGAGACATCAAAGGTCACGGAGTCGGTTTCGCCAGCGCCAATCACCTTGGTGTGCGCGATGATGCGCGTGTCGCCATCCTTCAGATAGTCTTTGTCGATACCCGCGCTCAGGCCATCAGTGGAGATAGGCTGCATATCGGCTTCTTTACTCAGTACCCAGTTATGGCCCATGACTGCTTTTGGCAAGCTACCGGAGTGTGTCAGCTCTACGGTGAAGGTTTTGCAGGACTTGTCGATCTCGATAGCTTTGGTGTTGAACGACATTTGGTCGGTCGAATCAACGGTGACCTTGCACTCAGCTGCTAACAATTGGCCGCTGGCCAAGGTCAAAAGAGATACCGCAACAACTTTTGCAAACATGGTTTTTCTCCAAGGTAGGGTACAAAAAATCCATTATTTGTATACAGGATGCACGAAAACGGGCGTTGTTCCAATGACCCACGTCACGTCCTGACGTTTTTTGTCATGACCTTCTATCAGGCAAACGAACGTAAGACCAGCATCCTTAAGCCATTTTGGGCTTTTTCGGGGTTTAATCGGCATCTGGGTGTAGAGTCGTGTTTTGCGCGCAAACAGCCTGATGGCAAAAACCCAGCTAACGGCAAGGCACTAATACAGGGCAGAATACGCGCCGCTCAACCTCACCTTCGACCCCAAGAGGATCGCTCATGGCCAAACCCAACTATAACTTCGCCAAACGTCAACGAGACCTGGCTAAAGAGCAGAAGAAAGAGGAAAAGCTCGCGCGCAAAAAAGCCGCAGCAGAAGGCACTCCTGTAGAGAACGATCAAGACGTTGATGCAGAACACGAGGTCGCGCAAGAAGACGCTGACGCCACCGAAACCCCAGCCCCCCACGCATAACCCCACACCCCAGAATGCACAACGCCAGCCCGAAGGCTGGCGTTGGTGTAGGCCGTGCACTTATCTGTAGGAGCGAGCTTGCCTCGCGATCTTTTAAAGATCAAAAGATCGCGAGACAAGCTCGCTCCTACACAGGCTTTTAGCGCGGGACTACGGGCTTGCGCACAGGCTTCTTGCCTTTACCGCCCTTGGCGGCTTCCTGACGCTCTTTGGCCGCTTGTTTATTACGGGCAAACGCCGCAGCCTTGGCCTCTTCACGCTTGTCCCACGGGTTGCCACCATCGCTGGCACGCGGCGGCAAGCCGGTGTGTTGCGTCAAGATCTTGGTGGTCTTGCCACCGGCAACCTTGTGACTGCCAGCCGGCGTCGAGTTTTTACGGCGCGCGCTCTGGTAGCTGTCGGTCGCTGGCTGATGCAGCGGGATCAGTTGATCCTTGCCCGAGCCGATCAAGTCAGCACGGCCCATGCGGGTCAGTGCCTCGCGCAGCATCGGCCAGCCTTTAGGGTCGTGATAACGCAAGAACGCCTTGTGCAGACGACGCTGCTCTTCGCTCTTGACGATGGTCACGCCGTCACTCTTGTAAGTGACCTTGCGCAGCGGGTTCTTGCCCGAGTGGTACATCGCCGTGGCCGTGGCCATGGGCGACGGATAGAACGCCTGCACTTGGTCTGCCCGGAAACCGTTGCCCTTGAGCCACAGCGCCAGGTTCATCATGTCTTCGTCGGTGGTGCCAGGGTGCGCCGCAATGAAGTACGGGATCAGGTACTGCTCTTTGCCTGCTTCCTTGGTGTACTTCTCGAACATGCGCTTGAAGCGGTCATAGGTGCCAATGCCCGGCTTCATCATCTGGTTGAGCGGACCTTCCTCGGTGTGTTCCGGGGCGATCTTCAGGTAACCGCCCACGTGGTGGGTTACCAGCTCTTTAACGTACTCCGGCGACTCGACCGCAAGGTCATAACGCAGGCCGGAAGCAATCAGGATCTTCTTAACACCCGGCAGGGCACGGGCGCTGCGATACAGCTGGATCAGCGACGAGTGGTCGGTGTTCAGGTTCGGGCAGATGCCCGGGAACACGCACGACGGCTTGCGGCACGCGGATTCGATTTCCGGGCTCTTGCAGGCGATGCGGTACATGTTCGCGGTCGGGCCGCCGAGGTCGGAAATGACGCCGGTGAAACCCGGCACCTTGTCGCGGATCTCTTCGATTTCGCGAATGATCGACTCTTCGGAACGGTTCTGGATGATCCGGCCTTCGTGCTCGGTAATCGAGCAGAAGGTGCAGCCACCAAAGCAGCCACGCATGATGTTCACCGAGAAACGGATCATGTCGTAGGCCGGGATTTTTTCCTTGCCGTAGGCCGGGTGCGGAATACGCGCGTAAGGCATGCCGAACACGTAGTCCATCTCTTCGGTGGTCATCGGAATCGGAGGCGGGTTGAACCACACGTCCACTTCGCCATGCTTCTGCACCAGCGCACGGGCGTTGCCCGGGTTGGTTTCGAGGTGAAGCACGCGGTTGGCGTGAGCGTACAGCACCGCGTCAGCACGGACCTTTTCAACAGACGGCAAGCGAATCACCGTCTTGTCACGGGTCATGCGCGGGCTGGCCAGGATCTGCACGACCTTGGCTTCGTTCGGGTCTTCAACCGGGCCTTTTTCTTGCTCGATGGCGCAGGCCTGAGTGTCCTGGGTGTTCACGTACGGGTTGATGATCTTGTCGATCTTGCCCGGACGGTCGATACGCGTGGAGTCCACTTCGTACCAGTCTTTAGGCGTGTCACGGCGAATGAACGCAGTACCGCGCACATCGGTGATGTCTTCGATCTTGTGGCCATAGGACAAACGCTGGGCAACTTCGACAATGGCCCGCTCGGCGTTGCCGTACAGCAGGATGTCGGCGCAGGCGTCGATCAGGATCGAGTTGCGTACGCGGTCTTGCCAGTAGTCGTAATGGGCAATGCGGCGCAGGGAGGCCTCGATGCCACCGAGCACAATCGGGACATTTTTGTAGGCTTCTTTACAGCGCTGGCTGTACACCAGGCTCGCGCGGTCCGGACGTTTGCCAGCCATGCCACCAGGGGTGTAGGCGTCATCGGAGCGGACTTTTTTGTCAGCGGTGTAGCGGTTGATCATCGAGTCCATGTTGCCGGCCGCGACGCCGAAAAACAGGTTCGGCTCGCCCAGCTTCATGAAATCGTCTTTGGACTGCCAGTTCGGCTGGGCAATGATGCCCACACGGAAACCCTGGGACTCCAGCAAGCGGCCGATGATGGCCATGCCAAACGACGGGTGATCGACATACGCATCACCGGTCACGATGATGATGTCGCATGAATCCCAGCCAAGCTGATCCATCTCCTCCCTGCTCATGGGCAGGAATGGCGCTGGCCCGAAACATTCGGCCCAGTACTTCGGATAGTCAAAAATTGGCTTCGCTGCTTGCATGTCGATGACCGGTGTTGAGTGCAAAAAAAGGGCGCGACATTTACTGAGAAATTCGCGGGCGCGGAATATAGCACAAAAAATGACCAATTCCGACGGCGGCGGTCGGAATTGGCAAGTGTAAGGCCAGCTGTAGCAGGAGCCAATGGCGGGCGTTGCTGACAGCGGGCTACTGGTTACTCGTCGTCGAAGTTGTAACTGCCCGGCGCGAGGTTTTCGAAGCGTGTGTATTTGCCGATAAACGCCAAACGCGCCGTGCCGATCGGGCCGTTACGCTGCTTGCCGATGATGATTTCAGCAACGCCCTTGTGCTCGGTTTCGGGGTGGTACACCTCGTCCCGGTACACGAACATGATGACGTCGGCGTCCTGCTCGATGGCTCCGGATTCACGCAAGTCGGAGTTGATCGGGCGTTTGTTGGGCCGTTGTTCCAGGGAACGGTTGAGCTGCGACAGGGCAATCACCGGGCAGTTGAATTCCTTGGCCAGCGCTTTCAGGGACCGCGAAATTTCAGAAATCTCGTTGGTCCGGTTATCGCCGCCCGAACCCGGGATCTGCATCAACTGCAGGTAGTCGATCATGATCATGCCAATCTCGCCGTGCTCACGCACCAGGCGCCGGGTACGGGCACGCATCTCGGACGGGCTGATACCGGCCGTATCGTCGATGAACAGCTTGCGATCGTTGAGCAGGTTGACCGCCGAGGTCAGGCGTGGCCAGTCGTCATCTTCGAGGCGGCCCGCACGCACCTTGCTCTGATCGATACGCCCAAGCGACGAGAGCATACGCATGATCAGCGATTCACCTGGCATCTCAAGCGAGTAAACCAGTACCGCCTTGTCGCTGCGCAACACGGCGTTCTCAACCAGGTTCATGGCGAAGGTGGTTTTACCCATCGAGGGACGGCCCGCGACGATGATCAAGTCGGCGGGCTGCAAGCCGCTGGTCATGTTGTCGAGGTCGGTATAGCCGGTGGACAAGCCGGTAATGGCTTCGTCGGTATTAAACAGGGTGTCGATACGGTCGATGGCTTTGGTCAACAGGTCGTTGACGCTTACCGGGCCGCCGGTTTTAGGCCGGGCCTCGGCAATCGCAAAGATCTGCCGCTCAGCTTCGTCGAGGATCTCTTCTGCGGTGCGGCCTTCCGGGTTGAAGGCGCTGTCGGCAATTTCAGTGCTGATGCCGATCAGTTGGCGCAACGTCGCACGCTGACGAACGATCTGGGCGTAGGCCTTGATGTTCGCCACCGACGGGGTGTTCTTCGCCAGTTCGCCCAGGTAGCCCAGACCACCGACTTGCGAGGTCTGACCTTCCTTGTCCAATTGCTCGGCAAGGGTCACGACGTCAATGGGTGAGTTCTGGTCGGCCAGTTTGGCGATGGCGCGGAAAATCAGGCGATGGTCATGCCGATAAAAATCGCCGTCCGAGACCTGATCCAACACGCGTTCCCAGGCGTTGTTGTCCAGCATCAGACCACCGAGTACAGCCTGTTCGGCCTCGATGGAGTGCGGCGGCACCTTCAGGGCTGCGGTTTGCAGGTCGTATTGCTCAGGAGCGGAAATATCGTTCATGGCCACGTGTCAGTTTGGGGTGAAAATCAGGATCAGCAGAAAGACAAAGGGCACGACCTGTAAACAGGATCGTGCCCGATGTTAACCGTCCAGCACACAGGGTGCCAGTCAGTTAAGACTGCTTAAGCAGCTACCACAACAACGCGTACGGTTGCTTCAACTTCGGCGTGCAGGTGCACAGCCACGTCGAATTCGCCAACGTTGCGGATAGTGCCGTTCGGCAGACGAACTTCGCTTTTTGCAACTTCAACGCCAGAGGCGGTCAGTGCATCAGCGATGTCGTGAGTACCGATCGAACCGAACAGCTTGCCTTCGTCACCGGCGGTGGCAGTGATAGTCACTTCCAGCTCGCCCAGTTGAGCAGCACGAGTTTCGGCCGAAGCTTTCTTGTCAGCTGCTGCTTTTTCCAGCTCAGCGCGACGCTCTTCAAACGCAGCCAGGTTGGCAGCGGTTGCAGCGGTAGCTTTGCCGTACGGCAGCAGGTAGTTACGACCGTAGCCGGCCTTAACATTTACTTTGTCGCCCAGGTTGCCCAGGTTTGCGACTTTTTCCAGAAGGATCAGTTGCATGTGAAAATCCTCTTAACTTTTAACCTTCACCGTCCGCAGAGCCTTTATCAGCGTCTTTCGGCGCCAGACGTCCGCGAAAATCAATCAGGCTGTCGACAATGGCCAAGACCACGAGCAACGGATAGATCAGCTGCATAAACAGCAGCAGCGTGACGTACAACCCCACCAGCCAAAACTTGGCCAGTCGCTTTTTCGCTACCAGCCCGTGTATCAGGGCCAGGCCGGCGAAGAACAACGCTACGCTGCACAACGGCGTCAACATGGCCATTTGCGGACCGAAGTTCGGCCCTACAAGCATGCACGCCAGCAACAATAGCGCTGGTCCCAGCGGTAGGCGGATGCTGCGAAATTCGCTGGCAAAACCGCCCGGGTTGTACAACAGCGCTTGCCAGTAACGCCCAAGAATCAGGCTCAGCACGCTGACGACCTGCATCAAAGCTGCAATCAAACCGGTGAGGACGGGTGCAATCAGTGCTCCGAGGCGCGCTCGCTCTACGTCAGATAACTTGTCGTAGAGACCACTGAGGATCTGCGGCAGAAGTTTTTCCAACTCCTGCGCCATCGCACCAATGGGTTCGCGGAAAACCGTGCCCAGAACCACGCCATACACCACACCCAACGCTACGCTGACCAGCAGCACGCGGTACCAGGGCTGACCGGCGCGCAAGAGCATCGCCAATCCCAGGGTTCCCAACAGCACCATCAAGGTGCGGGGTTCGCCCATAAACCACCAGGCCAAGGCCGGCAGTAAAGCCCATGAGAGGATGCTCAAGGCATCTCTCGGACCGCGCCGCAGGAGCACAAGGCAACCTGCAGCAGCACTCAACCAGAACAAAAACGGCAATGCCGCACATCCGGCCACGATTAACGTGGCCTGCACACGGCCTCGCATGATGAACTCAGCTAGGGCACGCATGCATTCAATCCTTTACTACCTGTCGACTGCCCGGTCTCAGCGGCCGTGGCTGTCGGTGTAGGCCAGCAGGGCCAGGAAGCGGGCGCGCTTGATAGCGGTGGCCAGCTGACGCTGATAACGAGCTTTAGTACCGGTGATGCGGCTTGGAACAATTTTGCCGGTCTCGGATACGTAAGCTTTCAGAGTGTTGAGATCTTTGTAATCGATCTCTTTCACTTCTTCTGCGGTGAAGCGGCAGAATTTACGACGACGGAAGAAACGTGCCATGTAATTGGCTCCTCAAAAGGTCCGTGGATTACTCGTCAGCGTTATCGCTGGCGTCGCTGTTATCGCTGTCATCGCCATCGGCGCTGTCAGAATGCTCAGGACGGTCACGACGCTCACGGCGCTCACTGCGGTTCTCTTCAGCCTTGAGCATCTCGGACTGGCCAGTTACGGCTTCGTCGCGACGGATGACCAGGTTACGGATCACAGCATCGTTGTAACGGAAGTTGTCTTCCAGCTCAGCCAGGGCTTTGCCAGTGCACTCAACGTTCAGCATCACGTAGTGAGCCTTGTGAACATTGTTGATTGCGTAGGCCAGTTGACGACGGCCCCAATCTTCCAGACGGTGGATTTTGCCGCCGTCTTCTTCGATCAGCTTGGTGTAACGCTCTACCATGCCGCCGACTTGTTCGCTTTGATCCGGGTGGACCAAAAAGATGATTTCGTAATGACGCATGAATGCTCCTTACGGGTTGTAGCCTGCCGCTAACTTAAAGCGGTCAGACAAGGAGTGAATGACACTTGTGTGTCTTGCCTAGAGAGGCACATATGCGCCCGCCATGATGGCAAGGGGCGCAATTGTAGAGAAGGGACAAGAGCGACGCAAGGTGATTGGTGATTATTTGAACAATTCACCCCCCCCAAACCGTAGGAGCGAGCTTGCCTCGCGATCTTTTGATCGTTACAAGATCGCGAGGCAAGCTCGCTCCTACAGTTGAGGCCGGGTGTGGGTTATTTCTTTTTGGCAGGAGCCTTGGCTTTGACGCTGCGCTGACGCAGGGCTTCAAACAGGCAAACGCCGGTCGCTACCGAAACGTTCAGGCTGCTGACGCTGCCCGCCATCGGCAGGCGCACCAGGTAGTCGCAATGCTCGCGGGTCAGGCGGCGCATGCCTTTGCCTTCTGCACCCATGATCATGATGGTCGGGCCGGTCAGGTCTTGCTCGTACAGCTCCTGCTCGGCTTCGCCCGCCGTACCGACGATCCACAAGCCACGTTGTTGCAGCTTTTTAAGCGTCGCGGCCAGGTTGGTCACGGCCACCAACGGAATCACTTCCGCCGCGCCGCAGGCTACTTTTCGTACCGTCGGGGTCAGCGTTGCCGACTTGTCTTTAGGCACGATAACCGCCAGTGCACCGGCCGCATCGGCGGTACGCAGGCAAGCACCCAGGTTGTGCGGGTCTGTCACGCCATCCAGCACCAGAATCAGCGGAGCACCTTCGGTGCGATCCAGCAATTCGTTGAGCATGGCCTCGCCCCACACCTGGCTCGGGCTCACATCCGCCACAACGCCCTGGTGCACGCCTTCAACCCAGGCGTCCATTTCACGGCGCTCGGCCTGACCGACGTCGATGCGGTTTTCAGCAGCCAGCGCGACCAGGGTCTGGACGCGAGGATCGTTGCGGCTTTCAGCCAACCAGATGTGCTTGACGCGTTTTGGGTGGTGACGAAGCAACGCTTCTACGGCGTGAATGCCGTAGATTTTTTCCAACTGACTCATGACTTGGCCTTAGGTTTGCGCGACCCGCCGCTTTTGCTGGCAGGCGCAGCGCCCGATTTTGGCGGGCCTTTACGATGTTTGCTGGGTTTGGAAGGCTTGCCCGCGTCTTTAGCGGGTGCTGCCCTCCCCGACTTTCCCGACTCCGATGCTCGACCGCCGCTTTTCGCATCGGCCAACAGCGCCTTTTTCACTTCGCGGCTTTTACGCACTTCGGCGTTATTGGCCGCCGCGTCGCTGGAGCGATAAGCGCCATCAGACGCTTTCACGGTTTTGGCTGGCGCGCTGCGGCGAGCGGGTTTAGCCGCTTCAACCGGTGGCGGCTCAGTCGGCTTGGTCCCGGATTTGCCCGCGTTTTTACGCACAGGCTTTTCGTCGGTGCGGTTTTTACGACCAATCGGCGCGCTGAGGGTTTTCTCAGCCATTTCGAAGTCGATTTTGCGCTCGTCCAGATCAACCCGCATGACGCGCACTTCAACCGTGTCACCCAAGCGGAAGCTGCGACCGGTGCGCTCGCCCGCCAGGCGGTGATGCACAGGGTCAAAGTGGTAGTAGTCGCCCGGCAAGGCGGTCACGTGGACCAGACCTTCAACATAAATGTCGGTCAGTTCAACGAACAGGCCAAAACCGGTAACCGCCGTCACCACACCCGGGAACGTCTCGCCTACGCGGTCCTTCATGAACTCGCACTTGAGCCAGTTGGTCACGTCACGCGTGGCTTCATCGGCACGGCGCTCGCTCATCGAGCATTGCTCGCCGAGCTGCTCCAGAATCGCTTCGTCGTACGGGTAAATGCGCGCTTTCGGGATGGTCATCGCGCCAGCACGCAGAACGTGCGGGGTATCCTGCTTGGAGTGGATAACGCTGCGAATCGCCCGATGCGTGAGCAAGTCCGGGTAACGACGGATCGGCGAAGTGAAGTGGGTATAGGCTTCGTAGTTCAGGCCGAAGTGGCCCTGGTTATCAGCGCTGTACACCGCCTGGCTCAACGAGCGCAGCATCACGGTCTGGATCAGGTGGTAATCGGGGCGGTCCTTGATGTGCTCAAGCAACGCCTGATAGTCCTTCGGCGAAGGGCCATCCTTGCCTTTGTGCAGGCTCAGACCCAACTCACCGAGGAACGCGCGGAGTTTTTCCAGACGCTCAGGCGGCGGGCCGTCGTGCACACGGTACAGGGCCGGGATTTCGTGCTTCTTGAGGAACTCAGCGGTGGCCACGTTGGCCGCCAGCATGCACTCTTCGATCAGCTTGTGCGCGTCGTTACGCGTGGTTGGGCGAATTTCAGCGATTTTGCGCTCGGAACCGAAGATGATCCGGGTTTCCTGCGTTTCAAAGTCAATCGCGCCACGGGTATGACGAGCGCCCAGCAGCACTTTGTACAGTGCGTACAGTTGCTTGAGGTGCGGCACCACATCAGCGTATTCGCTGCGCAGTTGCTTGGCGTCGTTGGTTTTCGGGTGCTCAAGGATGGTGCTGACCTTGTTGTAGGTCAGACGCGCCTGTGAGTGAATCACCGCCTCGTAGAACTGGTAGTCGGTCATTTCGCCGGTTTTGGAGATGGTCATCTCGCACACCATGGCCAAACGGTCGACTTTCGGGTTCAGGGAGCACAGGCCGTTGGACAACTCCTCGGGCAGCATGGGAATCACGCGCTCCGGGAAGTACACCGAGTTGCCACGCACTTGGGCTTCAGCGTCCAGCGCCGAACCAATTTTCACGTAGCTGGATACGTCGGCAATGGCCACGTAGAGCTTCCAGCCGCCGCCGAACAAGCGCAGCTTGCCGGACTTGGCTTCGCAGTACACGGCGTCATCGAAGTCGCGGGCATCTTCGCCGTCAATGGTGACGAACGGCAGATGACGCAGGTCGATGCGCTTCTCTTTGTCTTTCTCTTCAACTTCTGGCTTGAGCTTGGCGGCTTCTTTAAGCACAGCCTCCGGCCAGACGTGAGGAATGTCGTAGGTGCGCAGCGCGATGTCGATTTCCATGCCGGGCGCCATGTAGTTGCCCACCACTTCAAGCACATCACCCTGCGGCTGGAAGCGCGGGGTCGGCCAGTGAGTGATCTTCACTTCAACGAACTGCCCGATCTTCGCGCCCGCATTGCGGCCCGGAGTCACCAGCACTTCCTGCTGGATTTTCGGGTTATCGGCCACTACAAAGCCGATGCCGCCTTCTTCGAAGTAACGACCCACGATGGTTTCGTGAGCACGCGAGACCACTTCAACGATCACGCCTTCACGACGGCCACGGCGGTCCAGACCCGAAACACGGGCCAGCGCACGGTCGCCATCGAACACCAGACGCATTTGCGCCGGGCTCAGGAACAGGTCGTCGCTGCCATCGTCCGGCACCAAAAAGCCGAAGCCATCACGGTGACCGCTGATGCGACCCAGGATCAGGTCGAGCTTGTCTACCGGTGCGTACGTGCCACGGCGGGTGTAAATCAGTTGCGCATCGCGCTCCATCGCACGCAGGCGGCGACGCAGGGCTTCAATTTGGTCTTCGGTCGTGAGCCCAAACTCTGCGACCAACTGCTCACGAGCAGCAGGCGAACCGCGTTCAGCCAGATGCTGAAGGATCAGTTCGCGACTTGGGATAGGGTTTTCGTATTTTTCCGCTTCACGTGCGGCCTCGGGATCGAGGGTCTGCCAATCGGCCATTAGATAGTTTTCACCTTGTCTATATGCGGTTAGTTTGGCATACGCGTATTGAAACGGGAAATTTCGGACTCTAGCAGTGCCTTATTAGCCGGTTCTGACGCGCCTGGCGGGCTCAAACACACCGCCCGCGAAATATTTTGAATATTTTTAATCACAACGCTTTACAGGTCAAAGGGGCATCCGTATAGTGCGCGCCATCGACAACGGCGACGTTGCTGATACTGCCCAGATGGTGAAATTGGTAGACACGCCAGCTTCAGGTGCTGGTGGCCGCAAGGCCGTGGAAGTTCGAGTCTTCTTCTGGGCACCAATTTAGAGAGTGAGATTAGTACAATCTTGCATCTCACACAAAACCCGCGAAAGCGGGTTTTTTGCATTTGGGGGTTTCATAAAGAATTTTGATTTATAAACCAAAACAGGGGTTTACAGATCAAATAGCTCTCCGTATAGTGCGCCACATCAACAGCGGCAACGTTGCTGATACTGCCCAGATGGTGAAATTGGTAGACACGCCAGCTTCAGGTGCTGGTGGCCGCAAGGCCGTGGAAGTTCGAGTCTTCTTCTGGGCACCAATTCAGGTTTACAGCCTACGGTTGTGAAACCACTCAAAAAGCCCGCGAAAGCGGGCTTTTTAGTTTCCGGCATTCCCCCCTCCCTTGGTCTGACACCTTCTATCCAGTACACCATCGTTGTATTTGATAATCCATCTCACTCGCACTAATATCCGGCCACCTTCAGATCGCCTGTGCGACTTCCTGGATTCGAGTGTCCGACAACAACGAAAGACTTCAGCTCTACCTCACACATCGACATGCGCTTGTGGACTATGCCGCCCCCATCGTGGGTTGCCGCGCCAAGGCCGAAGATGTGGTTCAGGATGCGTGGTTACGCTTTAGCCAAGGGGCCGACAACTTGGTCCCGCTCACTCAGCCGGTCGGCTACCTGTACCGGATCGTGCGCAACCTGGCCTTTGACCTGAACCGCCGGGTCAGCCTGGAGAACCGCCACACCTTGCGCGACGAACAGCTCGACGAGCACGTTTCCAACGCGCCCTCCCCTGAACAAGAAGCCCTGCATCTGGACGAGCTGCGTAAATTGCAACATGCTCTGTCCCGCCTGCCTGAACGTACTCGACAGGCTTTTGTCCTGCATCGACTGCAAGGCCTGACGTTCCAGCAAATCGGTACCCAACTGGGTATCTCTGTGAGCCTGGCCCATCAATTGGTCCGCGATGCCCTGACCTACTGCGCGGAACAACTGAGCGATGACTGACACGCCCCCTCCGAATCTGGTCTGGGAAACAGCGCTAGACTGGCTGCTGCTGATCCAGCAAAACCCTGACGACCCCGAACTCAACCGCCGCCTGAATGACTGGCGAGCCAGCGCCCCCGAACATGACGCCGCGTGGCGCAAGGCGCAGAAAGTCTGGCAACTGAGCGGCGCCGCCTTGAGCTTGCCGAACCCGCCCGCCGCCGCTGCACCACAGGTAGCAGTGGCCACGCCTGCGCCGCGTCGTTTTAGCCGCCGCCAATGCTCATGGATCGGCGCAGCCGCTGCGGCCTGCGCAGTGTTTATGCTGCTGCCCGACTGGCAAGCCCTGCGGGCCGATTACCGTAGTCCCACCGCCGAACATCGTGACATCACCCTGAGCGACGGCAGCCACATGCTGCTCGACAGCAACAGCGTGGCCGATGTGCACTTCGACCCCGAGCAGCGCCAGGTCACGCTGTTGCGGGGCCAGGCATTTTTCTCGGTCAAGTCCGAGCCAGATCGCGCGTTTTTCGTAAATGCCGGGCAGGTGCGCGTTCGTGTCACCGGCACCGCCTTTGCCGTCAGCGTGGAAAACGGCGAGGTACAGGTCAGCGTTGAAAGCGGCACCGTCGCGGTAAAAACCCCGACGGCGCCTGAGCCCGCCAGCCTTCATCACGGCGATCACTTGAGCTACAGCGCGGCAGACAACCAAACCCGATTGGCACAATGGCCCAATGAGTCCATCGCGCCTTGGCGCCGCTGGCAACTGGTTGCGGTCGATCAATCGGTAGAAGACGTCATCAAACAACTGCGTCGCTATCAGCCCGGTCTGATCCTGCTGACAGACAAAGCACTGGGCCAACGGCGCATCACGGCCGCCCTGAACTTGCGCGATCCTAAACGCGCCTTGCAGGCTGCCATCGCCCCGCTGGGCGGCGCCGTGCAAGACGGCCTGCCGTATACCTTGATCGTCACCGACGCGCCGTAAATCTTTTTTCAACTATTTCTGGAAATCTCCTGCAGCCGAGAGTCTTTACCTACGAACGTCACTGATAAAGATTCGCATTAGTGACCAAGGCGTTTCATTTCGTAGGTCCTCTCATGCTTTCTCTGCGTTTGCGTTACGTGCGCTCACTGTCTCTGGGCCTGCTTCTGGGTTTACCGGCGCTGCCCCTCGCCGCCCAGGCTGAACCTGACCGTCAGCATTTCCAGATATCCGCACAGCCGCTGGCTACCGCGCTGATTGCGTTTTCGCAGCAGTCGGGATGGCAGGTCAGCGCCGAAAGCGCCCTGCTCACGGGTTTAAGCAGCGCGCCGGTAGACGGCAACCTGGACCCGGAACACGCCCTGGCTAGCCTGTTGCGCTCAAGCGGCCTGCAATGGGAAGTCACCTCGCCAGACAGCGCATCGATCCTGCCGCCCACCGACAGCGACGTCTTGCTGATCAAAAGCACACCGATTACCGCCATGGACGCCGTTTTCCAGGGTGAACAAGTGATAGATCGGCAAATGATCGAGAACTTGCCTTCAGGCAATGGCGACATAACCAGCCTGCTACGCACCAACCCCAACGTACAGTTCGACAACAATCAGCTCAGCAGCAAGACGCCCGGCGAAATTGCCCCGGCCGATATCAGCATCAACGGCGCGCGCCCATGGCAAAACCTGTTTGTGGTCGACGGCATGAGCATGAACAACGACCTCGACCCCGGTAACAGCAACGACGACTTCGATGAGTTGCCGGGGCGCAGCCAGGGCATGGCCCTGGACACCGACCTGCTGGAAAACATCAAGGTCTATGACAGCAACGTGCCGGTGGAATTTGGCGGCTTTAACGGCGGCGTGGTCGAGGCCAATACCCGCGACCCCAAGAAAGACTTTCACGGCAAACTGTCGGTGCAGATGTCGCGCTCCGAGTGGACCCGCTACCACCTCAATGAAGACGACCCCGACCTTGAAAGCTTCAAGGCGGGCTTTGGCAACAGCAGCCAGCCCGAGTTTAAAAAAGTCATTACCCGCGCCACCCTCGAAGGGCACCTCACGGACAACTTCGGCTTGCTGGGCAGTTTCTCGCGTAAAGACTCGACCATTCCGACCCGGGTCTTTGCCATTTCCAACCAGACCGAAACCGCCAACGCCGCCGAGACCCAAACCCGACGCATCGACAACTACTTCCTCAAGGCCGCCTGGCAGGTCAACGACGACTGGAAGCTCGACGTCAGCCTGACCCACGCCCCGGAAACCGCGAAAACCTTTGGCCCCAACTCAGTGCTCTCTGCCCGCGAGATGGAGGCCGGCGGTGACAGCCTCAGCGCACGGTTGGTGTGGAATGCGCCACTGGCACGAGTCGAACAAAACCTTAGCTGGAGTGAACTGAATACCTCGCGTTTTTCCGACAGCGACTACATGGTGCTGTGGCGCACCTCCACGAGCAAAGACTGGAGCACCTCGGCTTTCGCCACCGAGGGCGGCTTTGGCGACATCGAAGAAACCCAAAAGACCCTGGCCTATAAACTCAAGGCCGACTGGAACAGCGTCCAGTGGCTGGGCATCGACCACGCGCTGCAAACCGGCCTGGAACTGTCGCAAAGCTCGGCCAGCTATGAACGCAATAAACCTTACAGCAGCTACAGCGTCGCCAGCACCGACACCTGCGTGGGCAACGACCCGTATTGCTCCATCGGCCAGACCGCCAATGGCTGGGCCGGGCAATACGCCAACAAGATGACCCTGACCCAGGGCAAAGTCGCCTTCGACACCCGCTCATGGGCGTTATACCTGCAAGATGAAATGCGCTACAAACGCCTCACCGTGCGGCCCGGAGTGCGCATCGACGGCGACAACTACATGAACCAGACCACGGTAGCCCCGCGCCTGGCCATTGAACTGGACGTATTCGGTGACAACAAAACCCGCATCACCGGCGGCGCCAACCGTTACTACGGGCGCAACCTGTACGCCTACCGTCTGCGCGACGGCATCGCCGCCATGGGCACTGAATACAGCCGGGCCAGCCAGACCTCTGACTGGGTGATGGGCAAGCAAAACGCCAACGACAGCAAGTTCAACCAGTTGAAAGTGCCCTATGACGATGAGCTGACACTGGGCCTGAGCCACGTGCAGTGGGACACCGAGTTCGCCGTCAAATACGTCAAGCGCATGGGCCGCGCGCAAGTTAGCCGCGCCTGGGGCGCGCAAATCGGCCAGCCCTCCGAAGACACCGGCGCCCTGGCGGCCAACTACTACACCTACTACAACGGCGGCAAAAGCGACGCCGACATCTACACCCTCACCATCACCCCGCTGCAAGCCTTTACCCTGGGCAGCACCCGCACCTCGGGCCAGTTCGCCATGGACTGGAGCAAGATCAACAACACCGGCCTGTCGAACTACAACGCCAGCATCGGCGCCATTTACGTTGAAGACCCGACGATCCAGTACGACGGCAAGTTCATGAAGTATTCCGACATGCCCGCGACCAACTACAACCGCCCATGGACAGCACGCCTGACAACCATCACCGAAATTGACCCCTTGAACCTCACCTGGAGCAACTTCCTGCGTTATCGCGATGGCTATCGCCGCATTGCCGCCACGGGCAAAAAAGTCGTGCATGAAGGCTCCGAAGCTTACGTGTGGGCCGAAACACCGTATTCCGGCGCACTGACCTGGGACACCCGGCTGGCCTGGAAAATGCCCACTGCCAAAGACCAGGCCGTGTTCGTCAACCTCGACGTCACCAACCTGCTGGACAAAAAAATCGTCGGTGCCACCGAGACAAGCGGCCTGCCCACCTTTGAAGTCGGGCGCCAATTCATGCTGGAAGTGGGGTACACCTTTTGAACCGCCTGACCGCCTGGTTCAGCGCTGCACTGGCGTTAAGCTGCCTCGACGCCCACGCAGCTAGCGCTTGCGATGAGAAGTCCGCCCAGTACACGGCCTGCGTCGCCCAACTGTATCGCCAGCCCGTCGCCCAATGGCCTGCCCCGCAGGTAGACCCTGATGTGCACTGGCAAGAGATGGCCGCCCTGCCCGACCACGCCCCGGCACCGCCCGAAAACCCCTTTAGCGAGGCCAAGGCCGAGCTGGGTAAAAAGCTGTTTAACGACCCCAAGCTGTCGCGTTCCGGGCAAATTGCCTGCGCGTCCTGCCATGAAGCCGACATGGCTTTTGCCGATGGCCGTCGGGTGTCGTTTGGGCATGACCGCCAGAGCGGCCGCCGCAATGCCCCCAGCCTGGTGATGAGCGGTTACAGCACCCACCTGTTTTGGGACGGCCGGGGCGGCAGCCTCGAGCAACAAGCCCTGCACCCCATCGTCGACCCCGTGGAAATGGCCTTTGATATCCCGCCGTTGCTTGAACGGCTCAATGCCGATGCAGCTTACCGACAACAATTTGCCCAAGTGTTTGGCCCCGGCCCGATCACCCCCGAACTCACCGGGCAAGCCCTGGCCACGTTCCAGCGCACATTGGTCAAAGCCACACGCAACACCGCCTTCGAGCAACTACTGCGCGGGCGCCCGCAACGCATGAGCGATGAGCAGCTCTACGGTCTGCACCTGTTTCGCACCAAAGCGCGCTGCATGAACTGCCACTTTGGCCCGGCCCTCAGCGACGAACAGTTCCATAACGTGGGGCTGAGTTATTACGGGCGCAAATACGAAGACCTGGGGCGCTATGAAGTGACACGCCAGCCACAGGATGTGGGCGCCTTCCGCACCCCGTCCTTGCGCCTGGTGATGAAGACCGCGCCGTGGATGCACAACGGCCTGTTCGTCAACATGGAAGGTACGCTGGCGTTCTACAACATGGGCATGCCGCGCCCGCGACCCACCGCGCAACAGGCCAATGACCCGTTGTTTCCGAGCACCAGCGAACGCCTGAAAGCACTGAACCTGGACAAGGACGAACTGCGAGCCTTGCGCAGTTTTCTCGACACGCTCTAGCGCCAGCAACATCACAACTCGTCGCACAAGCGCAATTGGACGCTGGGTCAAGCGCACTTGAGAAACAATATCGTTTATTATTGTTACAAGTTTTGTAGTACCAAAGTGAGGAACCCAGCGAATGATGCTCCGAAATACCCGGCTTGCGACATCTCTACTGCGCGGCCTGACGCTCTCCATCCTCGGTCTTGCACTGACCTCCCCCGCCTACGCAGCCGACCCCGTCACCCTGACGCTGTACAACGGCCAGCACAAAGAAGTGGGCGATAACCTGGCCGCCGCCTTTGAAGCCAAAACCGGCATTCACGTCAACGTGCGCAAGGGCAGCAGCAACCAACTGGCCAGCCAGATCATGGAAGAAGGCGACCGCTCCCCGGCTGACGTGTTTTACGCCGAAGAATCGCCGCCCCTGAACAACCTGGGCGAGCAAGGCTTTCTGGCCAAGGCCGACGACAGCACCCTGCAAGCGCTGCCCAAAGAATACGTGGCCGCCAATGGCACCTGGATCGGCGTGACCGCCCGCACCCGCGTCGTGGCGTTCAACCCCAAGTTGATCAAGGAAGAAGAGCTGCCCAAATCGGTACTCGATTTCGCCAACCCTGAATGGCAAGGCAAAGTCGGCTTCGTCCCCACCAGCGGCGCCTTCCAGGAACAGGCCGTGGCCATCATTAAACTGCACGGCCGCGACGCCGCAGAAGAATGGCTGACCGGCCTGCGCGCCTTCGGCAAAACCTACACCAACAACATGGTTGCACTCAAAGCGGTGGAAAACGGCGAAGTCGCCACCGTGCTGGTGAACAACTACTACTGGTTCGCCCTGGAAAAAGAGAAAGGCAAACTGGACTCCAAACTGCACTACTTCACCGACGGTGATGCGGGCGGCTTGATCACCGTGTCCAGCGCAGGCGTGATCAAAGCCAGCAAGCACCCCAAAGAAGCCCAGCAATTGCTCGCCTACATGGCCAGCGAAGAAGGCCAGCGGGTGATCACCAACACCACCGCCGAATACCCGATGCGCAAAGGCATGGTGTCGGACCGTGGTCTTAAGCCATTCGAAGAGCTGCAAGCGCCGAAAATCACCCCGGCTGACCTGGGCAACGCTGAAGAAGCGCTGGACCTCGAACGCGAAACCGGCCTGCTCTGATGCTCGCCACTGCCCACCCTGTGCGCCACACCCTGAAGCGCAAAAGGCCGTCGATCTGGCTGCTGCTGCCCGTCCTGCTGCTGGTCGGGCTCAGCCTGCTGCCGCTGCTGTATGTCGCCACCAAAGCCTGGCAAGCCGGCTGGACGCAGGCATTGAGCCTGTTGTGGCGACCGTATGTGTTCGGCCTGATGCGCAACACGCTGCTGCTGATGGTGGGCGTCACCGTGACCTGCGCCGTGGTCGGCCTGTCGCTGGCCTGG
>ERZ1673734.970-NODE-970-length-20389-cov-5.852857_pt1 | contig 20389 bp, 12 predicted proteins | sample MGYA00580199_ERZ1673734 | MGnify/ENA primary metagenome ERZ1673734 (study PRJEB41218, sample SAMN15661742) | gut metagenome | host: Homo sapiens | place: Canada: London | collected 2015-08-20/2019-03-30 | study: EMG produced TPA metagenomics assembly of...
GGTCAGGCTCTTTATGCCCATGTCGCACCCGTCGGTCATCAGACCTGCAACCGTCCTGTCCGAGTCGTTCATGCCGAGCTTTACGTTGGTTTTTATCAACGACATGCTCTTCGCCATTATCCCCGGGTCTTTGCCGTCGTCGCCGAGCGATGCCAGCTGTTCTTTTATCGTTCCGCCGAGCTGGCTGTGCTCCTCCTTGCTCTTCTCGAGCAGGTTTTTGAGATCCTCGTCCTTTATGTGTCCGCTCACTTCGTCAATGCTGCCGACCGCCATCTTTATTCCGCTGTCGCATTCTCGCAGCAGCTCAAGTGTGTCTTTGCTCATTTTATGCACCCTTTCTGTTCTTTTTCGCTGTATAGTGTGCCCGGAATGCGGCGAATTATTATATATTGTATAAAGAACGAATATAATATATAGTGCACAAAAATCGATAAAAAATTATGAAAATTATGGAAATATAAAATAAAGTTTATTCTCTTGACAAACGAATAAACATAAAGTAAACTTGAATCGTAGCATGGCAGAGGATGCTCTGCCGAAAGATGAAAGGAGACAAACTATGAAAAGGATTATTGCTATCCTGCTCGCGCTGATAATGATATTTGCATTTGCGGCATGTAAGGGCAAGGACGACAAGAACGACACAACGGCTGAGAGCTCGCAGGACGCGAACGCAGACGTTCAGGACACCCAGACGGGCGACGCGGAGAGCAACGCGGCAGAGAGCAACGCTGACGACAGCACGGCAGTCGCACCCTCCGAGGGCGGCAGCGAGGCGGCTACTCAGGGTCAGCAGGGCGGTTCTCAGGGCGGCCAGCAGGGCAACAAGCCCGCAGCGGAGATAAAGGCTCCCGTCAACGGCAGCAAGGCTGAGATCGTTGCGTTCTTCAACAAATACGCTTCGGCTATGAAAAGCTACACCGGCAAGGTCTCTGTCAAGAGAGTCCAGGGCACTACCTCGAAGATCAACAGCATCACCGGCGGTTCGGCTATAGCGAACATCGCTCAGCCCCTGCTTCCCAACGACTATCCGCAGACCGCAACGCAGACCTTCAACGGCGGCAAGGCTGCCGACGGCACAACTCTTGCGAGCTTCCTGCCCGCATCAAAGCGCGCTGCCTACAAAGTCAACCCCGCAGGCGTTAAGTCCGCTTCCTGCGTCAAGCAGGGCAACGGCTGGAAGGTCAGCATCACTCTCGTTACCGAGAGTGGCGAGGGACTTACCTTTGTTCCCACCCACCACGGCTCCTGCTTCGACACTCTTTCGCTGACGAAGAATTCCTTCGGACCGTTTGAGCCTGTCAGCACCAAGGTCAACTATCAGAGCGGCACATTCACTTTCGTGCTCAACGCGAACGGCACTCTTGCGAGCATCAATGTCAGCGAGCCCGCAAACGTTGTCTGCAAGCTCAAGAAGGGCATCTCCATCGACGCCGACTTCACCGGCACATGGCAGCAGCAGTACACCTTCGCTTATTAATAGGAATTTCATAAAGACATGGGTCTGTCGATTAGCTCGGCAGACCTTTTCTGCCTTTAATGTCGGATAATTTTTTCATAAATATATTGACTTTCGCCCGCAAAGGGATATAATTAAGCCACAACCAATGGGGAGTAGCTATGGGTTACCCATCCGCCTGTCACCAACCGCACAGGAGCTGTGCTGGCAGCGGACATTGGCGGCGTTGGCCGTGAATGAAGCAAGACCTTTGGCAGACGGATTCTGCCGAAGGTCTTTTTTGCGGGATACGAGGTGAATTATGAGAAAGCTGTTAAAAAGAATGTCGCCTGCAAGAATAATTGCGCTCGGTTTTGCAGCCACGATATTTATAGGCTCGGGTCTGCTGATGCTGCCGTGCAGCGTGCAAAACGGCGTAGACTTAAAATACATAGACGCGCTTTACACTTCGGCGAGCGCCGTCTGCGTGACGGGACTCGTGACCGTCGATATAGGGGACACGTTCACCGCGTTCGGTCAGTTCGTTGTTGCGGCACTGATACAGATAGGCGGACTCGGAGTCGCGTCAATGGGCGCGGGAGTCATTCTGGCTGTCGGAAAGAGGATAAATCTGAAAGGTCGGCGTGTTTTGCGCGATGCGATGAATCTCGACTCAGGCAAGGGAATAGTAAAATTTATAAAAAGCGTGTTTTTGACTACGGCGGCATTTGAGCTCGTCGGTGCGGCGCTGAGCTTCATTGTTTTCGTGCGCGATTACCCGCCGCTCAAAGCTCTCGGAATAAGCCTTTTTCACTCCGTCGCCGCGTTCAACAACTCCGGCTTCGACATCCTCGGAAACTTCCAAAGCCTCTCCGCCTACAAAGAGGATGTGTTCTTAAATCTCGTGACCTGCTTTTTGATATTCTTCGGCGGAATCGGCTTTCTCGTTATCCGCGAGATTGTCGAAAAGCGATTTCGCTGGCGAAAATTTTCAATGCACACCAAAGTCGTGCTCACGATGAGCGTCGCGCTGACGGTCGGCGGCGCGGTGATTTTCAGAATTACCGAGGATATGCCGTGGATAGGAGCCCTGTTCAACAGCGTTACTGCGAGGACGGCGGGCTTCTCGACATATTCGCTCGGCGAATTTTCAAACGCGGGACTGCTCGCTATGATCTTTTTAATGTTCGTCGGCGCGTCGCCAGGCTCCACCGGCGGCGGAATAAAGACGAGCACGCTGTTTGCGCTGATACAGGGCATAAAGACCGCCGCGACAAACACCTCGGGAAAGGCTTTTCACTATTCTGTGCCGCACGGTGTGTTCCGCAAAGCGTCGGTCATAGCGGTCATGGGTATAAGTGTGATAGCAGTGGGAACGTTTATGCTCTGCGCCTTTGAGCCGGATATAGCAATAAGGGATGCCTTGTTCGAGATGACGAGCGCGTTCGGCACGGTGGGACTCACTACCGGGATAACCACGGGACTCTGCACCGCGAGCAAGCTTACATCAATAGTCATGATGTATATCGGCCGCTTGGGGCCGCTTACAATAGCGACTCTCTGGTACTTCACAAACGGAGATCGAATAAAATATCCCGACGGAAACATAGCCATAGGCTGAGAACGGAGGACAAAGATGTTTAAAAAATCAAAAAGCGACAGCAAATCTTACGGAATAATCGGACTCGGGCGCTTCGGCTCTGCTCTGGCTGTGGAGCTTGCGAAATCGGGCGCGGAGCCGCTCGTAATCGACGGAAACGAGGAAAAGGTGCGCGAGATGCGCGAATACACGGAGAACGCCTTTGTGGTCAACAGCTTCGACAAAAAGACGCTTTCGGAGACCGGAATACAAAACTGCGACGTCGTGGTGGTCTGCATCGGAGAAAAGATGGACACTTCGATTCTGACTACTCTCAACGTTGTCTCTCTCGGTGTGCCGACGGTCATATCAAAGGCCGCGAGCGCCGAGCAGGGCGAGATACTCAAGAAGCTCGGCGCAGAAGTCGTCTACCCCGAGAGGGATATGGCAGTCAGACTCGCCCACAAACTGGAAACTCCCAATATGCTGGACTTTGTTCAGCTGAGCCGAAAGCTGAATCTCCTTAAGCTTGAAGTTCCGCGTAAGATCGTCGGAATGACGATAATGTCCGCCGATATGCGGGGAAGGTTCGGAGTAAACATAATCGCTATAGAAAACAACGGAAATTTGACAGACAATGTGCATCCAGATTATATGTTCCGTGAGGGCGATATTCTCTATGCTGTCGGCAGCGAAAAAAGCATGACGCGCCTGTCCGATTGGATGGATGAGACAAGATAAAACTACGGGCACCGTTTTCACGGTGCCCGTCTTTTATGCAGTTTTGTGTGTCGGCCGGATTTTGAGCTTATCGCGAACATCTTTTTACGATTCTGTCTGCTGTTTTGTATTCTTCTTTGCGATAGTTACGGAAGCGATAAGCTTTCTTCTAATTACTCTTCAGTTTTCGGAATTTCATATCGCTCGAGACAGCAAACATACCGTCTCAACATGTTCATCATTGTCCAAACTCATCCTACACTAATACATAAAATCTGTTAAGATTCAATTTAATTAGCATTATTTATTTTTAGGGTACTTTAAGCAAAATTCTTCGTTTATCTTTATAACTATAAGAATCATGATTCGAAGAAAAATAAAGTAATCCTGTTTATTTTGATTTTCATCTACTCTTTGTGTACCATGTGTATAGCTATTACGAATATCTAGTCCATTGTCAAACTCAGACTTATTAAATAAATAATTATAATAATCCTGTTCTGGTCTAGAAAATAATGATGACGAAAACTGTACCAATCCCATTTTATTTAATTCCATAATAATAGATTGATACTTTTTCATATAGCTAAAACATACTACATCGTGTTGGTATAACTCATTTAATATCTTTATCTTTTCCCAATATGGCATTATTCTTTTTTTGTTATCAATTTTTATAATATTATGATCAATTAACCAATCAATGCTAGGTATTTGATAATCCTCAAACATATCATAATAGACATTTTCTTTTTCCAATAAACAATAAAACGAATTATAATTATTCGACAATTTAGGAAGGTAATGAATTATTGATTGATCCGAAAACAATAAATTACTTATCGTTTGATAGTCATTTCCACATGGATAAATATATTTATTACTTAGCATGCTTGGTATATCTTTAATAAATATATGCTCTGTTGATATATGTAATAATTCATCATCAATTTCTCCATCTTCGCAATAAATTTTAAATCTCTTTAAAATATTATCAAATTCAGCAGCAATATTCCTACATTTTTCAAGATATGACACTGTATGTGAAGATTTATTAAAACAAAATCCTTTCACATTGAATTCTTCTTCTAAATAATTACAAAAGAACCATTCGATAATGTCTTCCAAAAATATATTATACTTTTCTAATTCATTACAATATCTAATCATTTGAAGTTGTGCTAACATTTGAATTTGTTGAAATGCAATTCCAGTGGGATATTCTTTTCTACCTTTAATTCCTAAGTATTTTTCTATAATGCTCATTTGAGATTCCCTAGAAACATGAAGAGATCTAAATTGCAGATCTGTATATCCAAATAAATAAATAAAATTATTTAATAATGTTGGATAATCCAAATTTTCTTTTATCCATTTTGCACTGTACAAAACCGATAAAATTCTATTATCATCTGTTTCAAATTTAAATTCTTCATCTATCTTATTAGAAAAAGAAACCTTTGCACCATATTCAAATCCAGTTCCTTCTTTGAATAAAGTCTCTATCTCTTCATAATATTTTCGTTTTGCTTTTAACTTTAATCTATCGGGCAAACGCAGGTTATTCGTACTATTTGATTCAAAAATTAGTTTTAGATAATTGATGTTAGATGAGTTGCTTGCTATATACTTATCTAATATTAATGTTTTCTTTTCATTTGATAGTTTAACTGGAAAATATAAAGATTCTATATTTCTGTCATGCTTTTCCAAGTAGTAACTCAATATAATTTCAGCACAAAATGGATTTTTTTCCATGTATGTAATTATTTCATCTGAAAACTTTTTAACTATATTTTTACATTTCAAAACATCATTTAAGATAAAATGTTTATTCAAAATTATTTTTCTAAATTGCTCGACTGAAATTTTATCATAAACCTTATACTTTTCTATAAGTTTCCAAAAGTCATTTCTATAATCATAATAGATAGTATCAAACATACTTTCTATTGTATCTATATTAATTCCCGAAAAAAATTCACCTATTACTCTTGAAAAGCCACTTACAATCTCACTATAGTCGTTCAACTGCTGTTTTGTCCAATGTATAGAATAAATTCTATTATGAAAAAACTGTTGTATATTATATAATTCAATAATTTCGTTAATATCGACTATTTTTTTCTCAACCACAAAATTACAAATAATATCTTCTATTCTCTTCAAATAAAATCCAGCGCTTAAATCATTTGTAGAATAGTATTTTACTCTTAAATCATCATTTGTATCCATAACTATATCAAACCTTTCTCAAATCATTTGAAAATACCTAAATGCATCTTTTATTGCCTCTTCTTTTTCTATTGGACATATTGGTTGCTTCGAATCGTCATTTTTAGGTTTGTTATAATTTTTTCTTTCTTTAATTCCACACTTTTCTTTTACTTGTGCAATATATAAATTTGAAACTTTAAATCCAAACTTATCAAAAACATACTGTTTTATATCGTTGTAAGTAGCCTTGCTTTCAGCTGATGTCAAATCTAATTCATCCGTATGTAATTCAATGTTGACATGTTTTTTCGTCATAAGTTTGGAAAGTAACACAACCGTCTCCACATGCGCCGTTCTCGGGAAGAGATCAACGGGTGTCGCTTCTTCGACTTCATATCCAAGCTCTTTGAACACAGCGCAGTCGCGTGCGAGCGTGGCCGGGTCGCAGGAGACATACACTATCCTGTCGGGAGCCATTTTTGCGGCGGCTTTTATAGTCTGCTCCGAGCAGCCCTTGCGCGGCGGGTCGAGGACTATCACCTCCGGGCGCTTGCCCTCGCCGAGAAGCTTTTCGGCGGCTTCGCCTGCGTCCGCGCAGATGAATCGTGCGTTTTCTATGCCGTTTGCGGCGGCGTTCTTCTTTGCGTCCTCTATCGCCGGCGCGACGGTCTCTATGCCTATTAGTTCCTCCGCCTTGTCTGCCATCGAAAGCCCTATCGTGCCCGCGCCGCAGTAGAGGTCGAGCAGGAGCTTTATTTTTTTGTCTACGGCGTATTCGGCAGCCTTTTTATATAGCTTTTCCGCCTGCGCGCGGTTGACCTGATAGAACGACAGCGGCGATATGCGTACCTTTACTCCGCAGAGTATGTCCGTTATGCAGCCGTCGCCGAGGAGCGGGATGCACTTTTCGCCGAGCACTGCGTTCGTGTCGTCGGGGTTTATGTTTATCAGCACGCTTTTTATAGCTTTTTCATCTTTGAGTGATTCGATGAGCTTGTCGGTGTGCGGCAGGTTTTCCTGTGCGCTTACAAGGCAGAGCATTATCTCGCCCGTCGCGAACGCTTTTCGCAGATATATGTGCCTGACAGCCCCGCTTCTGCTTGTTTCGTCGTAGACGGAAATATTATATTTTTCTATCCAGTCCGCGACCGTGCCGAGTATTTTTTCGAACTCCGGCGGCGCGAGGCGGCACGCGCGGCAATCGACTATCCTGTGCGAGCGGCGGGAGTAGAAGCCGATTTTTAATTTCCCGTTTTCGCGTCCCACCGGGTACTGCGCCTTGTTGCGGTAGCCGTCCGGCGAGTCCGCGCCGATTATCGGCTTTAAATCAACCTCGAGTCCGCCGATGCGGGAGAATGCGTCGCGCACGGCATCCGCCTTGAGCTTTAGCTCCGCGCCGTAGCTCATGTGGCGGAACGAACAGCCGCCGCAGCCGGGATATGCCGGGCAGTCGTTGTCGGTTCTGTCCGGTGACGGCTTGATTATTTTCGTGCACTTGCCGACGGCGTAGCTCTTCTTCGCCTTGATTATGTGCGCTTCTATTATATCTCCGGGCGCGGTCGCGGGGACGAACACGGCGAGTCCGTTGTATCTGCCGACTCCGCTGCCCGTCAGCGAGACCGAATCTATATGAAGTTCAATGTCGTCATTTTTGTTGAGAAGCAAAATATCACCCCGAAAAATCTTTATTAAAGTATATCAAACGGCGGTCGATTTTGCAATACGGGAGAAAATCCATTGACAGCGGGCGGGCAAAAATATATACTTGACTTGGATAAAATTTCTCCCGAAAGGAACTGATAAAATGATAAGAGTTACCGTCTGGAACGAGGGCGTCCATGAGGCCGAATCGCCCGAGATAGCGGCAGTTTACCCCAATGGAATCCACGGTCAGATAAAGAGCTTCCTCGACACGCAGGAGGATATCGAGGTGCGCACCGCGACCCTAAACGACCCCGACTGCGGTCTGCCGCCCGAAGTGCTCGAAAACACCGATGTGCTCATCTGGTGGGGACACAAGGCGCACGACGAAGTGCCCGACGAGCTTGTTGAGCGCGTTCACGACAGAGTTCTGCGCGGCATGGGCTTCATAGCACTGCACTCCGCGCATTTTTCAAAGCCCTTCAAGCGCCTTATGGGCACATCCTGCGCCCTGCATTGGCGCGACGGCGATTTTGAGCGCCTCTGGACAGTCAATCCCGCGCACCCGATAGCAAAGGGTATCGGTGAATATATTGAGATACCCGTCGAAGAGATGTACGGCGAGCGTTTTGATATCCCTGAGCCGGACGAGCTTGTTTTTATCGGCTGGTTCTCCGGCGGCGATGTGTTCCGCTCGGGCTGCTGCTGGAGAAGAGGGCGCGGAAAAGTATTCTATTTCCAGCCCGGTCATGAGGCTAACCCGACATATTATATCCCGCAGGTTCAGCAGATTTTAATAAACGCCGTTCGCTGGGCGGCTCCGCAGGAGATAATAGACGAGATAGTCTGCCCCCACGCCGAGATCTCGCCCGAGCAGGCGAGAAGAGACCGCGGCGAATAAGTAAAATATTATTTATTGCGAAAAATATTGACTTCCCAAACAGAAACAGTATATAATAGCCTTATGAAAAAAGAAGCTAGGCTGTGCGTTAAGCGTGCAGCATCTATTTGGGGAGAAGACAAGCGACCGTCTGATATCTGTCAGCCGGCCGCTTCCCTTTTTTGAAAAAGACAGCTGATTTCGGTCAGCTGTCTTTCTGTTTATTCGCGGTGTTCATGAGCATGAGCACTTTTTCGAGCAGGTCGAGCATCTTATCTTGCGGCATGATGCGCACTGCTATGTGCGGCTTGCCTGCGGCGCTGACTGTCACCCTGCCGGGGAAGCCCGCGGCTATGGCGGAGATCTCCTGCATATCGAGATCGTCGATATAGAGCAGCAGCTTGTCGCCCTTGCGCCCGATCTCATAGATGTTGTGCTGGGCGGAATACGCCCGGAGCAGTGAAGTCCTTATCAGTCCGAGCACGGGAGCGGGCGGCTCGCCGAATCGGTCGATGAGCTCATCCGTGACATCGTCCGCATCTGCGCGCGAGGTTATGTCCGCGATGCGGCGGTAGATGCCGAGCCTCTGCGGCACGCTCTCGATATATGTCGGCGGGATGTGCGCGTCTATCGGCAGATCGACAAGGCATTCTTTCTTCGGCTTCTTTGTCTGGTCTCCGCGCTCCTCGCTTATCGCCTGTTCGAGCATCTGAAGATACATCTCGTAGCCGACAGCTTCCATGTGACCGTGCTGCTGTGCGCCGAGCACATTGCCCGCGCCGCGCAGTTCGAGGTCGCGCATGGCTATCTTGAAGCCCGAGCCGAACTCCGTGAACTCCCTTATCGCGTCGAGCCTGCTCGTGGCTATCTCCGTCAGCTCCCTGCCGGGTCTGAATGTGAGATACGCGCTCGCTCTGCGCGACGAGCGTCCGACGCGCCCGCGTATCTGATGAAGCTGGGCGAGACCCATGCGGTCGGCGTCCTCAATTATAAGGGTGTTGACATTCGGAACATCAACGCCCGTTTCGATTATAGTCGTGCATACCAATATATCTATCTCGCCCTCGAGCAGCTTGCGCCAGACTTCGCTCAGTTCGTCTTCGCTCATCTTGCCGTGGGCTATGCCGACAACGGCGTCGGGCAGCATATCTTTTATCGCCGCTGCCGTGTGCTCGATGCTCTCAACGCGGTTGTGCAGATAATACACCTGACCGCCGCGCCTGAGCTCCGCGTTCATCGCCTGCGCGAGCATCTCGGGATTGTGCTCGACAACATAGGTCTGCACCGGCGAGCGGTCGTGCGGCGCCTCCTCGAGAATCGACATATCGCGTATGCCGGAGAGCGCCATGTTGAGCGTCCTCGGTATGGGCGTCGCGGTCAGCGTCAGAACGTCGACCTTGGGATAGAGCTCCTTGAGCTTCTCCTTTTGAGCCACGCCGAAGCGCTGCTCCTCGTCTATTATTATCAGCCCGAGGTCGCGGAACTGAACATCTTTTGATATGAGCCTGTGCGTGCCGACTACTATATCTACACTGCCGCGGCGCAGACCGTTCAGAGTGTCATCTATCTCCTTTTTCGAGCAGAAGCGCGAGAGCATACGCGCCTCCACGGGGAAGCCCTCTATCCTCTTTAGCACCGTCTGATAGTGCTGGTAGGCGAGAATAGTCGTAGGCACGAGTATGGCGCACTGCTTGCCGTCCGCAACGCACTTGAACGCGCCGCGAAGTGCTACCTCCGTCTTGCCGAAGCCGACGTCGCCGCAGAGCAGTCTGTCCATGGGGCAGCTTCTCTCCATGTCGCCCTTTATTTCATCGATGCATCTGAGCTGATCCGAGGTCTCATCGAACTCGAACCTGCGCTCGAAGTCGCTTTGCATATCCGTGTCGGGCGAGAATGCGTGACCCTCGATTTTGAGCCTGCGCGAATACAGCTCCGTGAGCTCTTTTGCCATATCCTTGACTGCACTGCGCACGCGCGAGCGGGTCTTCTGCCAGTCCTTGCCGCCGAGCTTGTTGAGGCGGACGGGCTTGTCGTCGCCGGACGGACCGATGTATTTCGAGACCTGGTCGAGCTGAGTGACCGGGACATATAGAATGTCGCCCTTGTCGTAGCGAATTTTAATATAGTCTTTTATCGTGCCGCTCGCTTCGAGCTTGTTTATGCCCTCGAATATGCCGATACCGTGCGCGACATGAACGACATAGTCGCCGCGGTGCAGTTCATCGAGGCTGTGGAATGCGTTCGAGCTTTTGCGGACGTTTCTCTTCGGCTGAGCGACCGCCGCCCTGCCGGAGTGGGTAAATACGGTTATTTTTGCCAGCGGATATTCAAATCCCGCCGAGAGACAGCCGGGCACAACGGTCAGCGTGCCGGGAGCCAGTTCGTTCGGCAGTTCGTCCATGTAGAGCGCGCTGTAGCCGTCATCTATAAGATCGCCGCGCAGTGCGTCGGCAGCCTTGCGCGTGCCCGCGAAGATAACGCAGGTGCGTTTATTTCTGTCCGTCAGCGCGTCGAGGTCGTCCTTGAGAACGGAAAACGAGCCGTTCCACGCTGTTATCTGCCTTGCGTTGACGCCGATGAGCTCCTTTACGGGCGTGTCGAATCCGCCGCGCGGCAGATTGTCCATGTATATGGCGCCCATCTGCTCATAGTTGTTCAGCAGATCTGAGAGATGCAGAGAAAATCTGTCGAGTCCGGGGCAGAGCTCGCCCTCCTCGAACATCGCCTTCATCGCCTCGTGCATGAGCCCGATGGCGGCGTTGAACCGCTCTTTGACGGAAAAACTCTCGCTCACGCAGAGAATATAGCCCTTCGCGTAGTCGAATATCGAAGCCACATCGTAGAGCAGGGGCATATATTTGTCCGTCGATTGCAGGCGCAGACCGCCCTTTATTCTGTCGATATCCTTGTCAACGCACTCGCGCGCCTTGACAGCACCCTTGCCGTGTATCTCCGAGCGAAAACGCTCGAGCAGCTCGACGAATTTGTCCGTGTCGGGCGGGAGAATCTCGTTTGACGGGGTTATTTTTATCTTTTCAATGTTGTCCGTGCGGCGCTGAGTTTCTATATCAAAATACGCCATGCTGTCGATTTCGTCGCCCCACAGCTCGAGGCGGCAGGGATATTCCTCGCCGGGCGTGAAGAAGTCGAGCACTCCGCCGCGCACTGCATACTGACCGACTCCGTCGACCTGCGTCGAGCGGGAGTAGCCGGCGCGAAGCAGCGCTTTTACTATATCCTCGAGCGGCATCTCGTCGCCGACGGCGAGTTCAATCGTGCGGTTTTTAAGCTCCTCTGGCGGCAGAGTCAGCTGCGACGCCGCCTCTGCGGAGCAGATTACCGCCTGCGCCTCGCCGCGCAGCATCTTGTCGAGCACGCCGAGCCGCCTGTGCTCATATTCGCGCGATTGGCTCTCCGTCGAGCGGAACGCAAAATCCCTCGCGGGATAGAGCAGGGCGCGGCAGCCGAGCGTTTTCATGTCGAGCGCAAGGCGCGAAGCCTGCGCCTCGTCCGCCGTTATCACGAGCACGGGTCTGCCGCAGTCCGCGTTCAGTGCGGCGGCGAAATGCGCCTTGTGTATATGGGAAAGACCCGTCATGCCTATGGGCAGACGGGTGCTTTTGACGCAGTCGAGCAGCGCGCCGTATTCTTCTATTCTCTTTGCCGATGCAATAAGACCGTTCATAATACCTCTTTTATACCCCTGTGATGAAGTATATTTGATTTGCCTAAAATCCAATTATACTATGCGCGGCTGAAAAATTCAATGATACGAAAAGCAATATTTGCAAAATTTTTACTGCGCGACCCCCGCCGCTTTGCAGTTTTTCAGATGCTCCTGATAGGTCTTTGCAAAATAGTAGTTGCCGTCGTTGTCGGTGACGAAGAAATAGTAGTCCGTATCCGCCGGGTTCAGCGCGGCGTTTATCGCCTCGATTCCGGGGTTCGTTATCGGACCTGCCGGGAGCCCCTTGCGGTCGTAGGTGTTGTAGAACTCATCGTACTTGTCCGCCTGATCCTCGCTTATATACGGCTTGACGCTGCGCTTTAAATAGAAAACCGTCGCGTCGCACTGCAGGCGCGGATAGCTCGATGAATTGAGCCTGTTGTGGAGCACGGAGGAGACATTCGCCATGACCGACGGCACCGACGCCTCCTGCTGGATTATCGAAGCGAGCGTGATTATCTCGTCCATGGACATGCCGATTTTTTGAGCTTTAGCATACATATCGTCTGTGAGCTTCGATTCTGTATTCGCGAGAAAGCGTCCGAGCGCCTTTTCCGCGCCCTCGCCGACATAGAAATCATATGTGTCGGGATAGATATAGCCCTCGAGCAGGAACGGGCGCTCCTGCGGATTGTTTATAGCTTTAACGAATTTGTTGTCCCGTTCGGTGTTGTTGACCGCCGAAATAAATTCGTCCTTTGTGCATACTCCTCCCTCTTCGAGCTTCTGCGCCGCCTGAATGACAGTCGTACCCTCGGGAAAGGTCAGCCTGACCGTCTCCGGCGCGGGCGCGGGCTTGAGGCGGTCTATGAGCGAGCATGAGCAGAGGCTCAGCGCGAGCGCAAAAATCAGCAAAGCGGCGATATATTTTTTGAAATTTTTCATCTTTTGCACCTCCGTCTTTCGGACAAGATGATTCTATCAAAAATAACGAGCAAATTCAACTTTCTTCTTCGCGGAATATCGGCGCGCCCGCGCGGAAAGCTAAAAACGCAAACGCAAAGAAAGGAGAATTTTTTGTGGACAAGCCGAAAAAGCAGAAGAAAAAGATAATCGAAAGTCCGCAGTACAACGACCCGATGAACAAAGAGGGAGTTATCCCGACCGATGTTCTCGGCAGTTATTCGGGCACTCCGCTCGACGGCTCGCAGCCCGTGCAGGATGTAGACGACCTGTAAAAATAAAAAAGTTCCCCGAAAAAAAGTTAAAGCCGAATGTGTGCAGCATTCGGCTTTAGCTTTGGGGAAAGAGAAAATAAAAATGAAAAAAGAAGTTGACAATTATTAAAACCAGATAGGTAGTTGTCTCTTCGGTACCTCTTGGGTACAGATATAGAATAATTGCGCCGTGTTGCATCAAGTATACATAAATGTGAACAAATTGTAAACAATACCCGCTTTTTCAATCGTCTCTGACATTTTTAGGCATTTTTATTGAAAATTCTCGCCGTGGAGTTCGTTTTTTCTGAGGGCGTTCGAGCGGTAATTGCGAGTATTCGGTTGTATTATTTACATTTTCGGTATAAAATAACATTTGGTATATTTTTATATATCCGGCAGTATATGCTGCACAAGCAAACGAAAGGTTTGATACAATGGATTATTCACTGACAAAGAAGGCCGCCGAGGAGCAGATAACCGCAAAGCTCTCTCACTTTTTCGGCGTAACTCCCGAGGAGGCCAACTACGAGCAGTTTTACAAGGCTATCGCGATGATAACCCGCGATATGCTCAGGCAGGGCAGGCATGAGTTTGAAAAGCGCTGCGAGGAGAGCGGCTCGAAGCGCGTATACTATCTCTGCATGGAGTTCCTCATGGGGCGCTCGCTCAAGAACACGCTCTATAACCTCAACCTCATCCCCGTCATGGAGGCGGCGCTCAAGGATTTCGGCATAAAGCTCGACAAGCTCTATGACTGCGAGCCGGACGCGGGTCTCGGCAACGGCGGTCTGGGCCGCCTTGCGGCGTGCTATCTCGACGCTTTGGCAACCGACGGCTATCTCGGCATGGGCTACTCCATTCTCTACGAATACGGTATCTTCAAACAGAAGCTCGTTGACGGCTGGCAGACCGAGATGCCCGATTTCTGGCTCCCCGGCGGCGAGGTATGGCTCGTTGCGCGCGAGGAGAAGAGCGTTGACGTCAGCTTCGAGGGCAATGTCGTCGACCGCTGGGAGGATGGCTATCACAGCGTCGATATAGAGAACGCGAAGAAGGTTCACGCCGTTCCCTACGATATGATGGTCGCCGGCAAGGACGGCAAGGGCGTCAGCGTCCTGCGTCTTTGGAGCGCAAAGAGCTCGGAAATAGACATGAACTCCTTCAATCAGGGCGATTACCTGCGCGCCATGGAGCAAAACGCCATGGCAGAGGTCATAAGCAAGGTGCTCTATCCCGCGGACAATCATCCCGAGGGCAAGAGCCTGCGTCTGCGCCAGCAGTATTTCCTCGTCTCCGCGTCCGTTCAGGATATCATCAACCGCCACCTGCGCAAGTACGGCTCGCTCGACAATCTCTGCGACAAGATGGCTATCCATATCAACGACACCCACCCGACTCTCGCCATTCCCGAGCTTATGCGTCTGCTGCTTGACGAGTGCGGCTACAGCTGGGACGATGCATGGGCTGTTGTCACTGAGGTGTTCGCCTACACGAACCACACGGTTATGAGCGAGGCTCTCGAATGCTGGAGCGAGGATCTCTTCCGCCGCCTGCTTCCGAGAATATATCAGATAGTCAAGGAGATAGACAACCGTTTCCGCAGCAGCGTCTGGGAGCAGACCCACGACGCTAATAAGGTCGAGAGAATGGCTATAATCTCGAACGGCGTAGTGCGTATGGCCAATCTCTGCGTCGCCTGCTGCCACAGCGTCAACGGAGTCTCCGCCCTCCACAGCGAGATACTCAAGGACAGCGTGTTCCACGACTTCTATACCCTCACGCCCGACAAGTTCTGCAACGTCACAAACGGCATCGCCCACCGCCGCTGGCTCTGCCAGTCGAACCCGCGCCTGACCTCGATGCTCAACGACCTTATCGGCGGCGACTTCGTATATAACGCCGAGTGCCTCTCGGAGCTTGCGAAATATAAAGATAACCCCGCGGTGCTCGCGGAGATTGAGAAGATAAAGACCGCGAACAAAGCGGACTTTGCAAAGCGCGTCAAGGCAAAGACCGGCATAGAGCTCGACCCGAATTCTATTTTCGATGTTCAGGTCAAGCGCCTGCACGAGTACAAGCGTCAGCATCTCAACGCGCTCAACATCCTCGCAAAATATCTTGCGATAAAGGCGAATCCCTCGGGCGAGTTCACTCCCCACACCTATATCTTCGGCGCAAAGGCCGCGAGCGGCTACTTCATGGCGAAGAAGATAATCAGCTTCATCTGCGCTCTCTCGGAGCTTATCAACAACGACCCCGACGTTAAAGGCAGGCTCAAGGTCGTCTACATGGAGGACTACAACGTCTCCATGGCTGAATATATGATGCCCGCCGCCGACGTCAGCGAGCAGATTTCCCTCGCCGGAACCGAGGCGAGCGGCACGGGCAACATGAAGCTGATGATGAACGGCGCTATAACCCTCGGCACACTCGACGGCGCGAATGTCGAGATTCACGACGCGGTCGGCGACGAGAATATAGTTATCTTCGGCATGACCACCCCCGAGGTCAACGAACTCAAGAGCAAGGGCTATGTTCCGATGAATTTCTACAACAACAATGCGGAGCTTCGCAATGTTATCGACTTTATAAACCGCGGCTTCTGCGATAAGCAGTTCCCGGAGATAAGCGGAACCATCGTCTATCACGATCCCTATATGGTGCTCGCGGACTTCGCGGACTACCGCCAGGCGCAGAACAAAATAGACGAGCTCTGGGCGGACAGAACGCGCTGGAACTCGATGTCGCTGATGAACACTGCTTGCTCCGGCAGATTTGCCGCCGACAGAGCGGTAAACGAGTATGCAAAGAACATCTGGCACACCGTCCCCGCAAAATAAGGACTGCCCCACTCGGCGCAGACCAAAGAACAAAAAGAAAACCGCAGCTCACGCTTTCGGGCGTGGGTTGCGGCTTTTTGCTTGCCTGATTTTGCTCTTTTAAGCGTTTTTTTTGCCCGCTCGCAGTATACTTATACAGCTTCGGGGCAAAGAAAACGCTTTCTGCATCCGACTGAGACAGCCCGGAAAGAGGATAGTCACACCCGGCGCAGACCAAAGAGCAAAAAGAGCCGCAACTTATGCTTTTAGCGTAGGTTGCGGCTTTTATCATAGTTTGCGGTTTGGCATTTCACTGGGTGATTTATAGGACTCATATTGCAAAAAAACAGCCCGCGAGGATATCCCCGCAGGCTGATTATTTATATTTACGCTTTGTGGTAGAGCTTCTTGACTTGATAATGCGGCTCGCAGGTCAGGTTTATGCCGAGCTTGCGGTAGACATCCGCGTCGACCTGGGAGAGTATAACCGAGGAGTGTGCCTCGCAGCCGCGCAGGAGCGAGAGCGCGTCGAACGCTTTCTTTGCGGGCTCGCTCTGTATCGCGCTCATGGAGAGCGCTATGAGCACCTCGTCCGTGTGTAGGCGCGGGTTGTTGTTGCCGAGGATGTTCGTCTTGAGCAGCTGTATCGGCTCTATAACGCCGGGATCGATGAGCAGCTGCTCCTTGGGCTGATTGCTGAGCAGTTTTACTGCGTTGAGCAGTGCCGCCGAGCTCGCGCCGAGCAGGGACGAAGTCTTTCCGGTTATCAGCCTGCCGTCGGGCAGCTCGATTGCAACTGCGGGAGCGCCCGTCTCTTTTGCTCTGTCGAGCGCGGGGCGCACACAGCGGCGATATTCTTCAGTGACTCCCGCCTGGTTCATCAGGCTCTCTATCTTCGTCAGCTCCGCGTCGCCGGTCAGACCCTTTTTGTGGTCGCACAGCGCGCTGAAGTAGCGGCGGATTATCTCGTTCAAAGAGGCGTCGCGGGTTGCGGCGTCGTCGGAGATGCAGTAGCCCGCCATGTTAACACCCATGTCCGTGGGCGATTTATAGGGGCTCTTGCCCTCGATTTTCTCAAATATAGCGTTGAGCACGGGGAAGACTTCAACGTCTCTGTTGTAGTTGACGGTGGTCTTGCCATATGCTTCGAGGTGGTAGGGGTCGATAACGTTGACATCGTTGAGGTCGGCGGTTGCCGCCTCATATGCGAGGTTGACGGGGTGCTTCAGGGGCAGGTTCCAGATGGGGAACGTCTCGAACTTTGCGTATCCCGCCTTGATGCCGCGCAGGTTGTCGTGATAGAGCTGGGAGAGGCAGGTTGCCATCTTCCCGCTTCCGGGGCCGGGAGCAGTTATAACGACGAGCGGGCGCTCGGTCTCGATATATTCATTCTTGCCGAAGCCCTCTTCGCTGACGATGTGCGGGATATTATAAGGATAGCCCTCGATGGGATAGTGGATAAAGACGCGCACGCCGAGATTTTCAAGCCTGTTCTTGAATGCAAGCGCGGCGGGCTGACCCTTATACTGCGCGATAACGACGCTGCCGACGAAAAGACCGATCGCTCGGAACGCGTCGATGAGGCGCAGCACGTCGCTGTCGTAGGTTATGCCGAGGTCGCGGCGGATCTTGTTGTTCTGGATATCGCTCGCGTTGATGACAATGACTATCTCAACATCCGAGCCGATATTTTTGAGCATCTGCAGCTTGCTGTCGGGCTTGAAGCCGGGCAGGACGCGCGAGGCATGGTAGTCGTCGAAGAGCTTGCCGCCGAACTCAAGATAGAGCTTGCCGCCGAATTCCTTGATGCGTTTGCTTATCTGCTCGGACTGCTTCTGGATATAAAGGTCGTTATCGAATCCCACTTTGAACATTGTAAAACCTCACAGTATATTTTTTGCGCTTGACGCGCTTTGTCGCCGCAAAATGCGCCGCCCCTCGACGCGAATTTATCAAAATCAATTAATTATACAACTTCCGCGCCGCCATTGCAACTCTTTTGAAGCATTACCCCCCGAGCCTTAAAAACAAAAAACAACCGCAGCATTTTCGGCGGCGCTTTGTATATTAACCTGTCCCCCTTGACAACCGGCGGAGCGGTTATATAATTAGACTGTTCGTTTTTTTTGCATGCATGGGGGTAATTAAATGGAAAAAGATAAATCGTTTCTCGGCGCTCAGCCGGTCGGCAAGCTGCTTTTCAAGCTCTCGCTGCCGACGGTCATAGCGCAGATAGTCAACATGCTCTATAATATAGTTGACCGCATATATATCGGTCATATGCCCGGCGACGGCAGCCTTGCGCTGACGGGAGTCGGCGTGTGCCTGCCGATAATTATGATAATCTCGGCGTTCGCCGCGTTCGTCAGCGCGGGCGGCGCGCCCAGGGCGTCGATATCCATGGGCAAGGGCGACAACGGCTCGGCGGAAAAAATACTCGGCGGCTGCTTCTCCATGCAGATAGTCATATCCGTCGTTTTGACCGCGCTGCTGCTTATCTTTGACCGCGACCTGCTCCTCGCCTTCGGCGCAAGCGAGAACACTATCGAATACGCGGTCGATTATATGAATATCTACGCCATAGGCACCGTCTTTGTCCAGCTGACGCTCGGCATGAACGCATTTATAACGGCGCAGGGCTTCGCGAATATCGGCATGGTGACCGTCATGATAGGCGCTGTGTCGAATATTGTGCTCGACCCGATATTTATCTTTGGGCTGCATATGGGAGTCAGGGGCGCCGCGCTCGCGACGATTATATCGCAGTGTGTCTCGTGCGTCTGGGTCGTGGCGTTCCTCTTCGGCAAAAAGACAATATTGCGCCTGAAGGCGAAGAATTTCTTCGTTTCTCCTAAAATTATCCTGCCGTGCATTACGCTCGGGCTCGCGACTTTTATCATGCAGTCGAGCGAGAGCGTTATCTCGGTCTGCTTCAACTCGTCTTTGCTCAAATACGGCGGCGATATCGCCGTCGGTGCGATGACGATACTGACGAGCGTCATGCAGTTCGCCATGCTGCCGCTCAACGGCATCTCACAGGGCTCTCAGCCTATCCTCAGCTACAACTACGGCGCGGGAAACAGCGAGCGCGTCAAAAAGACATTCAAGCTGCTTCTTGCCGTGTGCCTCACCTATTCGTTCCTGCTCTGGGGATTCATCGAGCTGTTCCCGCAGGGCTTTGCAAGGATGTTCAGCTCCGACGCCGCGCTTATTGATTTCACCGCGCACGCCCTGCGTATCTACTGCGCCGTGCTCTGCCTGTTTGGCATACAGATGTCGTGCCAGATGGCGTTCGTGTCGATAGGCAGCGCGCTGTGCTCGATATCGGTTGCGGTCGTTCGCAAGTTCGTGCTGCTCCTGCCGCTTATTTATATCATGCCGGCGTTTGTCGCAGACAAGACGATGGGCGTTTATATGGCGGAGCCCGTGGCTGATGTTATCGCGATAACATTCACGTCCATACTCTTCACAATTCAGTTCGGCAAGGCAATGAAGAAGCTCGAAGCCCAGAAAAAAGGAGAGGCAAAATAAAATGGCCGACGAAATAAAAATCCGCGCGGCAACGCCCGACGACGCGCCGGCGCTGCTCAAAATATACGCGCCCTATGTCAAAAACACTTCGATAACATACGAATACGATGTGCCGAGCGAGGAGGAGTTCCGCAGGAGAATCGAATCTACGCTCAGGAGATACCCGTATCTCGTGCTCGAAAGGGAGGGCGATATCCTCGGCTATGCCTATGCGGGGCCGCTTCATTCGCGCCCGGCGTATGATTGGGCGGTTGAGACATCGATCTATCTCGATCAGAATGCGCGCGGCGGCGGGCTTGGCAGAAAGCTGCACGACGCGCTCGAAGCCGTGCTGCGCGAGCAGGGCTTTCTCAACATGAACGCCTGCATAGCCTATCCAGAAGTTGAGGACGAATATCTGACGAAAAACAGCGCGGAGTTCCACGCGCATCTCGGCTACCGGATGGTCGGCGGCTTCACAAAATGCGGATATAAATTCCACCGCTGGTACGGCATGGTTTGGATGGAGAAGCTTATCGGCGAGCATCTTGAAAATCAGCCGCCGGTCATCCCATTCCCACAGATAGGAAATGTCATCCACGAGAAGTATGGAATAGATTAAAAAAATATACACGCCCCGAAAGAACTGTGCACTGTCTTTCGGGGCGCATATTTTTATGGGTTGCAGTTTCCCTTAT
>ERZ1673734.979-NODE-979-length-20252-cov-47.762935_pt1 | contig 20252 bp, 28 predicted proteins | sample MGYA00580199_ERZ1673734 | MGnify/ENA primary metagenome ERZ1673734 (study PRJEB41218, sample SAMN15661742) | gut metagenome | host: Homo sapiens | place: Canada: London | collected 2015-08-20/2019-03-30 | study: EMG produced TPA metagenomics assembly of...
TGGCAGCCTGAGTTCACAGATAAAACACTCTCCAGGAAACCCGGGGCGGTTCAGGCATATGATACCGACGATATACCAAATCTCTGTTGGTGCTTCACTGGCAGACGTCTGTTGGTAAGACACGGGGATTCCTCCATAGATAAATGGATTAATTTCGTGATGAGGCTGAGTGGAATGAATACGAACAATCGCCGGTAATGACCGGGCAGGGATGAATTCAGCAGGGCATTTTCACAGGAACAGCAGAAGGTGGTGAGAGACAGGCACAAAAAAGCCGACTGGTGAGGCCGGCTTTTTTGCGATCCCAGGGAGAGTTGGTGGCTCTGGCCCGGAGGAAGTCTCTTTTCAACTAACGTTACCAGAATATCGTTATATTCACCTGATCGCAATCTGTTCGTTACAGTCTATTGTTCCGGGAGTAGCGATATCGCCTGAAACAAGTATAATCAGCAAGTTAGCCTTGTCTGGAGACTTACCTTCGCATCAATCCATCGGGACTATGGATCTGTGCTATTCAAAGACCTGGCCAGACAAACAGGTGGTGCTGCGTCTGGTGCTCTGGCCGGAGGAAGTCTCTTTTCAGCTAACAATGAAAGAGCTGTTGTGACAGGCAATGTAAGAGTAAACAACAGTGATTTCCTCCATTGATGGAGAAACGGATGATTAACCTGTTAATCATCGTTCTCAGGGCGGTTGTTGCTGTGGCTAACGCAGTGATAGCTCTCCTGGAACTGATCCGGGAACTGGTTGACTGATAATCCCGGAAACGTACTTAAGGGCAGAGGGTCACCGTCTTCTGCCCTTTAACAAAATATGCTCAGGTTAAAAATCGAAAATCTTTCTGCACTTCCAGCGTCTGTTCCCGTGAGTCAAACATGAGCCGGCTTTTCCCCGGAACTCCCCTGGAAATATATTCGACATCCATCCACCATTTGCCGTATTTCGTAAAATTCAAAAGGCAATTTTCAACGGGAGACTCAGGGCGCAGTCCGGAGCAGATATATACAGATGTAAAAAAACCGACTGGTGAGGCCGGTTTTTTTACGATTCCGGATCGAACTTGGTAGCCCTGACCGGAAGATAACTGTCTATAACTGACTATGAAATAATACGGCTGAAATAATATTTCTGCAAGCATCGTATAAGTATATACTCGGTGTGTCAGCCTTGAGGTACGTTCTTTCCGGCATATCGTTCCAGGGATGAACAGATTGCAAGTCCTGGCCAAAACATCAGGTGGTGCTGGTTTTGGTGCTCTGGCCGGAGAAGAACTGTCTATAACTGACACTATAGAAAACGTGGCGACAGGCAATGTAAGGGCAAACCACGGCGTTCTTTCTCCATTGATGGAGAAGCGGATGATTAACCTGTTAATCATCGTTCTCAGGGCTGTTGTTGCTGTGGCCAATGCAGTGATAGCTATCCTGGAGCTGATCCGGGAACTGGTTGACAGATAATCCCGGAAACGTACTTAAGGGCAGAGGGGCACCGCCTTCTGCCCTTTAATAAACAGGATATTAAGATTACTCACCCAGGATTGCCAGTATCAAAAATGCACCTGCAGTGAGCATGGCAAGTTTTTCCCATACAAGGGGTTTCTCACCCTCACCCCTCTTTTGTTTTCTTTTTCTCATATAAATGATGGTGTTTACTCAGACGGAAGAGTATTTCGTCTGTGCCAGTATTCCGGATTATCCTGCTCATTTGTTCACGTATCTGAAGGCGTTTAGCACAGAAGTGGATTTTAGCGGTTGCCAGGTTTTTGTTAATGGTCAACGTGGCAGCATGATATGCATGCTGCCACAATATTAATGCCCGGGCATAATCATGATGTATTTCCGCATCTTCAGCTGCTGCCGTTATCTGCGCCCAGGACATCCGGCGCAGATAAGGATAATGCCGTGTGACATCCGGGGGATGGTATGCCATTGAATACTCCTGTGGATAATCATCATCTCCGGTTTATTCTCCGCCGGGGACGCAGACGCCCCGGAGAGCAAATTCTCCCACGTTTTCTTTTTTCAGCGCGGTGAAGGCATCCCGACAGGCTTTTTCAGTACGGAACTCCTGACTGTGAACGGCCAGTGTGGGTTGCCGGGCATCGCCGGAGGAGACATTAAAGGGGGATGAGAGCCAGAAAATCAGTATCCACATAGAACAGCCTTATGATTTTGTGCGTTTGTATTTTTCCAGGATGCCGATAGCCTGCAGGGGAGCTTCGTGAATTTCACGAATACATTCTGCATCATGGATATTTTCTCTGTACCGGGTTCGTTCCAGCAGTATGTGGTGCATATGGAGCATTCTGGCCAGTGCGGCGCTGAGTTCATTAATATGGTGTTCCCGGAAAACGGGACCGTCATGCATACGGCACAGGGGGATCACTTCCACATCGTCACAATGTGCCCGCAGCCACTCTTTTGTGACGGCTGCGTCATCGGTGTAAAACCATGTGCCGGGTGTACCGTCAGCCAGAAATCGGATTTTCCATGCATCGGGTGCCGGAGGCGTCTGTCTGTCATCATTCATACGGGTTATCTCATTCTATGGGCTGAATGCTGCTCAGAATCAGCCTGCTGAGACTGTCAGGGCTGCCGCAGCGGCGACCGGTTGTTTTGCTGTAGCATTCCCGGTGTGTGAGGCACCAGGCGGCCGGTGTTTCATGAAGACGAACGCGTCGTGTTTGTTCTTTGTGGATAAGGAGTCCTGTGTGAGTTTTTATGTTTTTCATGTGCTTTCTGTTTCTTTCCCGGTGACAACTGCGTCACACATGACGGGGTAATGTAACATTCGGAATCTTACTGAAAATGTGCCATTTGTGGGCACCGGTGATCAATCCTGTATTCAGGTGCTGTGTCACAATTCCGGATAAGTGGAATATGCATGTGGACGTAAAAGCCCGGCATTACTGTCGGCTTTCGTTGTTGCTGTAACAGAAATGTTATGAAATGCAGGGCGCTACAGGCGTATTTTCTTCTGAGTCAGACATCAACTTATCTGTTTCTGCCACTCCCCGGGAAATGTATTCAGCATTCATCCATCATTTACAATATTTTCCATAAGGGGCTGAGTTCACTTTAGTGACGGACACATTGAACAGGTTTATTATTCATATCAGTGTAACTTCTGGATGTTATTTCCCGCTGGAGACTAACAGGGGAAATAAAACGGCAGGAAATATATTCCTGTGAGATATCTTATTTATAATTATTGTGGTTATTTTTATTTTCTTTTCGCCACAGCCATGGTGGAACAGGTTTTTTGTCTGCCCACAGACCCCGTTTCATTGTTCTGGCTTCTCTCTGGTATGCCGGCAGGGTGTAATCTGTATTGAAATCAGGATATACCCAGGCTGCACCATGCTGTACCAGCCAGCGGTTAACTTCCATACCGTTTTCGGTATATACCCGTCCCGGAATACGCCCGTAGCGGTCTGTCTGTGTGTATGTCACGGTTACGGGTGTATTTGCCACAAGGCTTTTAAGTTGATTCATTGACCAGCGTCCAAAAGGCTGTTTCTTTTCCGGCGCATCAATATTAACAAGACGAATTCTGACGGGATGCCGGGCCTGTAATATCTCCAGAGTATCACCGTCCAGCACACGAATAACGTGTCCCTGAATTTGATCGGCACAGACAGAACCGGAAAGCAGAAGTGTGAGTGCGAATATATATTTTATCATTTTATCTTGTCCTTTTTATTTATGAAAACAGGTGCAATTAATATTGCGAAATAATAATGCTCAGGCGTGTTTATTATTTGCAGTGTGATACTTCAGGCAGGGCATGAATTCCAGTACGCTGATATCCGTGATGAGACGGCAACAGATATCCGGTGACGGTATGCAGGAATATATTGATTATCAGATTGAGAAATATCAGTTCAGGGCCAGGCATAAGTCTCCGCAACTGATGCGCCAGTGGGAAGATGTCATGCGTGAATGCCGTGATACCGGAGCAGGTGCCAGGGAACGGCTGCGGACAGCCTTACTTAATGTTGATTATGTGACCAGTTTTGAGCTGCCGTTTCGTCTGCTGTTAACGCGGACCCCGCAGATGATTGACAGCCTGCGGCGGGAATGGCTGCTCAGCCAGAAAAAAGTCCTGTTCAATGGGCGGCAGCGGGGATGTGTATACAGTCTGCAGAATGACTTATCCGGCGTGCCGGATTGCTTCAGCTACAGTCTTGCGACGCGAATACGGCGGGTGGACAGCTATGGCATGACGACGCGTTGTTTCACTGATATCGCCGGGCAGGTTAAAGCCCCGACAGCACGGCTGAAACTGGCGCTGGAAAGCGGGTTAATTGTCACCGCGCTGGATGGTCTGTTCTGGCCGGGAACTCAGCGAATTGCAGCTGATGTGCAGAGACTGCGTCAGTCAGGTATGGTGATAGTCACCCGGGAAGTTGAGGTATCAGACACCCTGACCGGAACCACCAGACTGGTTTCTGCCTACACACTTTAAAGCACAGGAGGAATCTTTGTTACCGTATTCGCACTGATTCTGACGTTTACCATTGTTTACCGGGACAGATTACAGACAGGATATTTTATGCGAGATAAATCAGAAGTATTAACCAGAGCACAGAAAACCAGATTTGGTCTGATTCTTTATATTATACTATTATCAGTTGTTTATATATTGATAACGGGACTTAATCTCACAGCCACATATTATTCGCTGTACACATCTCTGGATGAGAATTCACAGGTGATGGAGTATTTTATAATCTCCATAGCTACCTTTCTTTTTCTGGCGGCTTTATGCTTGTTCTTCATTTATTCTTTCTTTAAACGGAAAAGAGTCGTCGGAAAATTACTTCTGTGCATTTATATTCTTTATATATCACACCATGCTGTCACTTTTGTTTATTGTCTTTATGTTGTCGGTGCTGAATGTATGACAACAGGAAAGATTGAGCATATTTTGATTGATATTATTATAGCCATGCTTTCTCTTTCGTATGTTTGCCTTTCCGGGAAGGCAAGAAGTATTTTTGTTAACTAAATGAATCCTGAGACTCATCATAATGATGAGTCATTCATCGGGTTATGCGAATAATCTGGTCCGGGGAGCAGTTGCTGTAAACACAAAACCTGATAATATGTAATCTTGCTAGACAGAGCAGGGTATTTTTGTGAGCTGTTTCATATAAATATCCATGCGTTGAAATGATTGTCTGTTTTTGTACAGGAAAATGACTGGCGTGTCTCGTATTAAAGAAAAATCCAAATGTGCTTTTGAGATGGCAAAACAGTTTTATTTTATGTTGTGGTGTAAAGAGTCACTGATTTATCTGTTGTTTTCTGTACTTGTTACATGGTGCTGCGGATATACAGTGAAAAACGCCACAGGGAATGTACTTATATTGTTCCTGATGATGTCGTTGGGGCGGCGGAATGTTATTTCAGCGACGTGTGTCTGTATCTTTCTTTTGTTAAGTGCATTCTATGCTCCGGTTGGAATGATTTACGGAAAAATAAACAACAGTTTTATTGCGTCTGTAATGCAGACAAATATAAATGAGGCAGGTGAATTTATCACAGGCATACCTGTTTTTTATTTTATTGTTTCACTGGTCATTGCTGCTTTTACATTCTGGTTCTGGCGTAAGCGTGAAAAAAGCCACCGGGGATTTATCTTTCTGTTGTTCTTTATCGTATTGTCAGTAAATGCATGGCCAAAACGTATGGTTACGAATGTAATAACGGGGATAGCTGAAACCAGAGAAGAAATGATGCGATATGAATCGCTGAAAAACAATCAGAAAGACTCATGGGATATTGTGAGTGTGGAGAAGAAATATAAAACTATAATTATCGTAATTGGTGAAAGTGTCAGACGGGATTATCTTTCTGTTTATGGGTATCCTTTGCCGACAACACCATGGCTGAACTCTGCTCCGGGTATATTTATTAATGGGTATTTCTCCGCTGCTCCGAATACGACAGGTTCACTCAGCAGAACACTGACTCTTGATTACACTGAAACAGGTAATCCGGGTAATAATATTGTTACGCTTGCCAGAAAAGCCGGATATGAAACGTGGTGGATATCAAATCAGGGCTCTTTAGGGCGACATGATACGCTGATTTCTGTCATCGCCGCCAGTGCGGATAAGAAATATTTTCTTAAGGAAGGGAACTCTTCTTCCCGTCGCATTGATGATGAAGATATGCTTCAGTATGTCAGGGAAGCTGTTAATTCGTCTTCTCCAAAAGTGATTTTCATTCATATGCTGGGATCCCATCCTAATCCCTGTGACAGACTTTTTAATGATGCACAGCCGTTCAGGGAATTATTCGGAAATAAAGTATCCTGTTATTTATCAACATTGCTTAAGCTGGATCGGTTTCTTCAGGCAATTTATAACATGACGACAGAGCATGGCGATGATTTTGCCATGCTGTATTTTTCTGATCATGGGCAATCCGTCAGTTCAGACAGCACCCCTGTGCATCATGCGCCAGGTTTGCGTTCGGGATACGATGTGCCTCTCATGATGATGGCAAGTGATATTACTGAGCACCGCCTCAATCATGTGCATATCAGCGCCCGTCGTTTTCCCGAGATTTTTCAATGGATCACAGGGATACAAACCAAAAATCTGCCGTTAAGTTTTTCTTTGTTACAGAATGGTTTCACCGAAAGTGTTTCTGTATTCAATGGCGAACGTGACGTTCCGGTAATGTCTTTGCCAGAAGAGCCTGTACTGACCGGAAATGCTGAATCAGAAAAATAATAAAGATTATTTATGACCGTTATCAATGCCTCATGTGTATGAGGCATTGATCGTTTATTTCTGGCTGACACTGTTTTCAGTCCAGACTAAGGTCAGTGAATATTCCAGGTTGTACAGTTGTGATTATCAATACCCTGAAGTTGCATTGATATGCCCATACCGTTGAGCATGAGGCTGTCCATTGACTGAATACCACATTTCATCATAAGGTCAAAACACAGCGTGCTGAGCATGGCGAGCGACTCTTCTGAGGACTGGCAGTGTGTATTAAGAAGGGTAAGAAATTGTTCAAAAACATCCGGGTTTATACTGGTGCTTTGGTATTCGTTACTCATACCATTTCCTTTCAGGTCATTATTACTTTCTGATTTAACATGATGTCCGTAACCATAAAATAATGGACGTGTTCCGGGAATCCTTGCCGTGTTGTTTCCCGTAAAAATACCGTTGCGCATTACATGTCATTAGATGGAAAACGATTGTGGCAGACTGAAAAACGATTAGAATAGCTGCGGGCGCTTGAGGCTGTATGCCGAAAGCGTTTTGTGGACGGCATGTAGCAGAAGCCCCAGGCGATTTTTTTATCAATCAACCCAGGGCTCTACTGTAATGCCTAGACAACATTATAGTAGCCCGATAACGGCCGAAAGGCAATGGAGGGGCTGCGATGCTACAACGAACGTTTTTAACAATGTTAATTGTCCTCTGTGTGACGATACTGTGTTTTGTCTGGATGGTGAGGGATTCGCTTTGCGGATTTCGTATCGAGCAGGGAAATACGGTGCTTGTGGCAACGTTAGCCTACGAAGTTAAACGTTAACGGGCAACACGGCGGCAGGGAATCTGCCGCCGGATTGTTGCGAAGGCTGACCTCAATGCGCCCTTTTTTACCCGGATTTATTCTGGTTATTCTATTGCAGATAATGATGCCAGTGGCATGAATAAAGTTCGCCCTGACTCCGGGAGCGTCATAAATCCATAATGTTTGTAAAATGAGACTGCCGTGTCATCTTTTGCATCAACAATCAGCGCATATGCTGCAATTTCAGATGTGTATGCACGATATAGCGCATCAGCTAAAAGTGTCCCACCAAGTCCTGTTCCTTTTGATGACAGACTTACTGCCAGGCGTCCCATACGAATAGCCGGGATGGTAGGATATCGTGGTAGCTTTTTTCTCAAATGCTCAGGTAAGTCAGTTAATAATATACTGGCCGCTGATAACGTATAGTATCCGATGATACGATGATCGTTATCTATAGCAACAAAGCAGGCCGCGATGCGTCGTCGAATATCCTGTGTGACATGCTCTTTTATATAACGGTCCAGAGCATCAGAACCACATAAAAATGAGGTTCTGTCATATGTGCTGTTAAATGGTTTCAGCTGAAACATTATATTTATTTTGTGTATAGAATATTATTACGGCGTTTAAAGGCCCGTTTGAGCGCATCATTAGGTTCTGTTGGTGACAGTAATGCCTGAGCAAAAATTTCCTGATCTGTCCGGGACAGTCGGATGATATCGGTTTGTTCTATAGCGCGTTGTGCCGCATCCTGAACGGCAGAAATGATAAAATCGGTCATAGTGCGTCCCTGGATTTCTGCAGCGCGTTTCAGCATAGCATGCAGTTCTGTGCTGATTCTTGCTTCCAGTCGGGCAGTTTGTGTTGCAGATGGCATGATTTGTACCTCCTGAATACACTGTACGGCAAATTGCCGTATTGTGCAAATTACAGTCTGATACAGGGACGGCAGACAGGCATTCTGCCTGAAAAGAAAAAGCCGGTTCAGAGAAAACCGGCTGACGGATTATCGTCTAACAGTTGATAGCTACCTCAAAATACTTCTGCAACAGGAACACCGGCAACTTTTTCCCACTCTTTAACCCGATACCGGATCATCTGCGGGAAACGTTCCTTGTACTCATATCCGCGTGCCGCCATGGTGTGCGAGACTGTGGATGCAAGATTTTAATTTCTTGTTTAGCAAGAGTTATTTTATTATACAGATGTTTATACATCTAAATGAGTATCTTTGTTAATTTTATAAAGAGGAAATTATTATGAGTATGTCTCCTGCGATAGCTAATACTTTCTTGTTTGAAATGATGAAGGATAAATCAAAAGACGTTACACTTGCTGTGATCTATGCATTAGGTGAAGGTCGATGCCAGGCAGATAACATAAAGAGGGAATTACGTAGATTAAGTGAAAGTGATGATATGGAAATTAAAGTTGCAGCTATCAAGGCTCTTGGGCGACTTTATCGATAACGACATAAGTTATCTGTTGCAGTAAAGAAAATCCGGTTCAGATGAACCGGATGTATGAGATAACCGTCTTAAAACACTTCTGCAACAGGTACACCGGCAACTTTTTCCCACTCTTTAACCCGATACCGGATCATCTGCGGGAAACGTTCCTTGTACTCATATCCACGTGCAGCCATGGTGTGCATGGTGTTGGCCAGCGTCCTTGATGAGATGCCGGAGATTTCCAGTGGGATCATCGGAAGACTCACATAGGTGGTATGGATTTCCAGTTTGCCGTCCTCAGCAACCGTGCGGGTAAAGTTGTGAATATCCAGACCAATCACATCCATCACATTGTTTGGATAAATACGCACATACAGCATGGTGCCGTTTTTAATGTCGATCCCGAAATAACAACTCTTCGAGAATGACAGTTGCTCATAATCGCTGGTCGGCGCAAAGAGACTGCTTTCTTTTATCTGCTGAACAACCTGCAGGACTTTCTTTTTCTTCGCTCTGGTTCTCAGATATAGCCAGAGTAATGGGATAATTATTAATGCCCAGCATCCATATGCAAAAACAAAATCCATTGTTTGAGATAAGGCTGAATCATGAACAATTAGTGTTCCGAAAAAAGCATAAAATAATAAGCATGGTATGCCAAATATGAAATACGCATTGCGAACAAGGTAATAATATGCCCACCAGGAAGGATATCTGTTTTTTGTTGTACTCATAATAAACCTCCATATTCACCTGAGTATATTTTAATCTCTTCAGGTGAATATGGCAATACTGTTTTATTGGTTTTTAGATATTTTCATTTTATTGTTTTATTCCGTCTTTATCATCTCCTTTAATATTTTTCAGTTTTTCTTCACGTACGCCAGGTGTTCTGCGCATATTGGTATTTCCGCCAGCAATAATATCTTTGACCGAAGATGCCATATTCCCCAGCATATTAACGCCGTCACGTCCGCCCAGAAAATTAATCACATGGTCAGGCAGATAAGCCTGAAGCGCAAAAACGGCCGCAACCAGCGTGGTACAGACTCGGGCATAAATCAGCAAAAATCCAGCGATGCTGAATAACCCCGTAAGGGAGTCCGCCTGCACATTAACCAGAGCCGCGCCAAACAACGCATTCAGAATGGTGCCGCCGGCCACGATGGAGACCGATGCAAAAAAGAACCCGAATACCATCACCAGCGGTCTGATCATGCTGTCTATCAGGTAGATGTAACCGTAAGCGGCCCGGCTTCCCCGGTCCTGGCTTGTTCCCAGGTGGGTGGCAGCCCACAGGGGGCCAGCAGCATATCCAATCAGCACGCTGACTATCCAGTTACCAATGCCGGTCATATCTCTTCAACCTCAGACGTGTTGATGGTGGCCGGATGGATTAATGAAAATGCCACCGGTCTGATCATTCTGCCCGTGGTGGAAAAGGTGTCCCCGGTGCTGTTCAGCTGCAGGATATGACGTTTCCCGGTCTGTGCGCGGGAAAGTGTCTCACTCAGTAACTGGTCATTCCATGCGCACGTGCCAATCTGCCATCCCAGACTCCTGCACGTGGCAAGCGCTGCTCGGAAGCGGTACAGGTCATACAGTGCTGCGTTGTGGCCACTTTCCAGCAGTGATTTCAGCGTGTTCTCTACCGGTATGTCCGTATTGGTGGCCAGCAGTTTGCGCAGGGCGGTGAACTCTTCAGGCATCCCCCTGAACTCACTCATCTGTCGGGCGGAATCAAGCCAGTTCAGCAGGAAGCGCCGGCGACGTCGTTCATTGTTGATGCTGTCCGGGGAGGTGGAGAGCGCTTCAAGCATATTCTCCAGTAACTGAATGACAGGGTTTTCCGGGGATTGAATGGTCATAACGATGTCCTGAAAAAAAATGCCCGGCAGCCGCTCTCCGTACACGCAGGTGTCACCGGTGCCGGGCATTGGGGAAAAAAAGCCCGGCCATAAAGGCCGGGAAAGTCGTCAAATGAAGACAGCAATTTTCATGTCAACGCTCCGTCATCAGATACCAGGTGCAGGAGCAGGGCGATCCTCGACTCCGGCAGAGGCTGTGCATCAAGCCGGAGGAGGTACTGGTAACGCGCTTTTGTCAGCCAGAGGGTGGAGGCAGCATCCAGCTCCTCCCTGGCTGCCGGATTGAGCGCAGGATCCGGGTACACTTTCATCAAAGACTGAACGATATCCTCCCTGACGGTTTTGATTTCACCGGCCATTTTCACGAAGTCCAGAAAGGCACTGTGACGGCGCAGGTGAGTGAAAGCGTGGCGTTCGGGGTCTGCTTTCAGGAAGAAGTAACCGGGAAACACGGCGTGTATATGACGACGGTAACCACAGACTTTATCCGTACGGCGGACCTTTTTCAGTATCAGGGGTGTCCAGGGAAGGACGTGTTGTTCGGAAAGCCAGGAAAAGAGATGTTCGCGATTTTTACCGGCAGCAATGTACTGTGCCAGATACCAGTTGCGTTGATGTAATTCACTGATATTCAAAATCCGGAACGCTCCGCGAAAATCGATCCCCGCAGGGGGGCTTCGATGTTGTTGTGAACGGCGAATACATAAAGCATGTGTCGGAAACAGCGGCTGACCCTCGTTCAGCCCGGCCTGCAGTTCTGACAGGCACATGCGTTGTGCACTCTTGTAAGCCTTTTTGACAGTTTCGAGGCGGGCGAAAACTGCCAATTACCCAAACAGGATTAATGGCTGATAAACATGCTACACAAGGTTGCATATGTGGCAATAGTCCAAATAAGCAGTTGAATAGATTGTTACATCAAATAAAGCAGTATATTGTTCTGAGTCAAATGCGATTTGTGGACGATTAGATCGTTTAAAAAAATAACGCGATCTCTTCTACTAAAAATGATGAAAAACACAGCATAAAAGATCGTTTGCGGAATTGTTCATTTTTTTGACAGAGTTCAAAAAAACGACGCTTTTTCGGGGAGTTAAAGAGGGCAACTGTAACCCTGAGAAATCATGTCGGCTTTTCAAAGCGGTGGAAACGAGGTATATTGCGGATCGTTATGCAGTGGCTTTTGGGATCCTCGCGATCCGGAAAGTCAGAAAACGGCAGGATGCGCCATAAGGCATTCAGGATGTATGGCAGAAACGACGGCTGTTTGCCGGGGCCGGAAGGCTGAAAAAAGTTTCAGAAGACCATAAAGGAAAACCCCCACTATCTTTCGATGAACTTTGGCGGGCTCAAGAAAGATAGTGGGGGCCTCACAGAATACGGGATAAGTATATATGAAACCGTGTCAGAGATTCAACCCCTTGCAGTGCATTAACGCACGGCATTCTGTGCCCGCCATAAGCGACAGCTTGTGGCGGCCCTGAACCAGACCTCATTTACTGAAAGCACATACCGTCAGGTAAAGAACCCGAATCCGGTGTTCACACCCCGTGAAGATGCCGGAACGCTGAAGTTCTGCGAAAAACTGATGGAAAAGGCCGTGGGCTTCACCTCCCGTTTTGATTTTGCCGCGCATGTGGCGTATGCACGTTCGCGCGGCCTGCGCCGGCGTATGCCGCCAGTGCTGCGCCGAAGGGCGATTGATGCGCTGCTGCAGGGGCTGTGTTTCCACTATGACCCGCTGGCCAACCGCGTGCAGTGCTCCATCACCACGCTGGCCATTGAGTGCGGACTGGCGACGGAGTCTGAGGCCGGGAAACTCTCCATCACCCGTGCCACCCGTGCCCTGAAGTTCCTGGCTGAGCTGGGGCTGATGACCTACCAGACGGAATACGACCCGACAATTGGCTGTAACATTCCGACCGACATCACGTTCACGCCGGCACTGTTTGCCTCACTCGATATCTCTGAAGAGGCGGTGGCTTCCGCACGCCGCAGCCGCGTGGAATGGGAAAACAAGCTGCGCAAAAAGCAGGGGCTGGATGCGCTGGGTATGGATGAACTGATAGCGAGAGCCTGGCGTTTTGTGCGCGAGCGTTTCCGCAGTTACCAGGCAGAGCGCAAGGCCCACGGCATGAAACGTGCCCGTGCGCGCCGTGATGCGGGCCGGACCCGTCAGGACATTGTCACCCTGGTGAAACGGCAGTTGACGCGTGAAATTGCGGAAGGGCGTTTCCGGGGAAGCCTGGAAGCCGTGAAGCGCGAAATCGACCGTCGCGTGAAGGAGCGCATGATAATGTCGCGGAACAACAACTACACACGGCTGGCCACTGCCTCACCCTGAGTTTGACCTCATCTGAATAATCCGGCCTGCGCCGGAGGCTTCCGCACGTCTGAAGCCCGGCGACGCACAAAAAAGCAGCACAGCACACAAAAAACAGCCTCATCATCTGCCTTCCGGCTCATCATGCTCCCCCTGTTTTTCACGCAAAACACGTCTCACAGACGGGTAATTCTGTTTATCCACATTTAACTGCAAGGGACTTCTCCATAAGGTTACAACCGTTAATGCTATAAAGCGCCAGCCGCAGGCGTTACAGGGTGCAATGTTTCTTTTAAACTCCAGTACTGTATTTCCTTTAAACTACTTAATTACTTCCATTTAAAAAGAAAACCTGTTCAATGCCTGTCCTGTGGACAGACTGATATGCACCTCCCACGCTGACGTGCGGGCCCCGAACCTCACCGCTGAAACCACAGCAAAAAGACATCAGGAATAAAAACACCACACAAACGCAGCACCGTGCCCACCCCTCATAACTGAAAAGCGAGGCCGCCCCCGCCCGAAGGGCGGGAACAAGATACGCCCCGACTTCGGGTAAACCCTCGTCGGGACCACTCCGACCGCGCACATAAGCTCTGTCGTGGCTGAAAGCGGGTATGGCTTAGCAGGGCTGAGGATGGGTAAGGTGAAATCTATCAATCAGTACCGGCTTACGCCGGGCCTCGGCGGTTTTACTCCTGTGCCATATGCTACAACGGAGTACCGCCTTCCATGCCGCTCACGCGGCATCAGAACAATAAAACCAGCATTAAATGTATTTGCAAAAGTATGAGTAATACAGACTTGTTAACCGGTCCTTTCAGAGGTATCTTTAAGACTTGTTAAACAGTCTCAAAGGTACGTTATGCCTAACATCATTCTGTCTGACACCAGTGCAAGTGTCAGTGAACTGAAAAAAAATCCTATGGCTACAGTCAGTGCCGGAGATGGTTATCCTGTCGCCATTCTTAACCGGAATCAGCCGGCATTCTACTGTGTGCCTGCGGAACTCTATGAAAGGATGCTTGATGCGCTGGATGACCAGGAACTGGTGAAACTGGTTACTGAACGCAGCAATCAGCCACTGCATGATGTGGACCTGGACAGTTATTTATGACTTATACAGTAAAATTCAGGGATGATGCGCTCAAAGAATGGCTGAAACTGGATAAATCCATTCAACAGCAGTTTGCGAAAAAACTAAAGAAATGCAGCGAAAATCCTCATATTCCTTCCGCAAAACTGCGTGGATTAAAAGACTGCTACAAAATCAAACTTCGCGCATCGGGGTTTCGTCTGGTCTATCAGGTTATTGATGACATGCTAATTATTGCGGTTGTCGCGGTAGGTAAACGTGAACATAGTAACGTTTATAATCTCGCCAGTGAGAGAATGAGATAGTTATCTTTAAAGCTGACTGATATTACTTTAAAAGTATTTCTGATAGTTATGTTATTTTATTCCACAATACAGAATATTTTCTTTATTCTTTAAGGTCGTTTTTATGATGAAAAATCCATTAGCTTATTTTCATATTGCCACCTTTTTATTGTCAGGTAAAAGTCGTAATCTGTCAGAATACTGGAAAGCCGAAGTCATCATGCGGGATAAGTTTGTCTTACACCGCCTGATAAGAAACGGGTTGCAGAGACAACGAGGCTTTCTGATGTGGTGGCGCCTGGCCAATGAGATGTTTATCTCTGGAAACAAAAAACAAAGGAAATGTGCGATAAAGATAAAAAATGCACTTATGGAACGGTATGGATGTGATATCGGCCTGGGCGCGCGGATTGGTAAAGGCCTCATGTTACCTCATCATGCAGGAATCGTCATTCATGGTAATGTTGATATCGGTGAGAATGTCATTATACGGCAGAATACAACCATTGGTGAAAAGGTTTCTGACAGTAGGGAAAACTATATTGTTATTGGCGATAATGTCGATATTGGTGCCCATACATGTATTATTGGGTTAAATGTGAAAATCGGAAGTAATGTTAAAATCGGGGCAATGTCTTTTATTATGGAAGATGTACCTGATAACTGTACTTATGTCACCAGGAAGGAATCCAGAGTGATAATTTGCGAACAGTAATGAAATACATGTTATCATTCTTCTGTTGGTGACTTTGCCGACTCAGATATATACTATCTGTATGTCGTGCATTATATATTAACGATACGCAGAGGTGTGTATATGGGCAGTGTTACAAAGAAACCGTCACCTGTTGTTATTATTAAGAAAAAAAGACGAATTCTTTCTCATCAGGATGATGCCGTACAGGCAGTTCCTGATGATATAAAACCAGCGCCAGTAATGGAATTTAAAACCGACTCATTATCTCCTGAAATACCAGCCACAGTGGCCGGTTCCCCGGAACAACAGAAAAAAACAGGACGTAAGAAGAAAAAAAAGAAGAACAATAGATGGAATCATGAGTTTATCCGACACAGTCTGGACTGTGTTAAAAAAACATTCCCTCAGTTACGGGCTGAAGAGGGGGGATATCATGCATTTAAAATAGGCATCTCAAAGGATGTCATGGCTTTTATTTCGGCCAGTCCTGAGTGTGGACTCACTGTAAAAGAATGGAGTTGTGCTGTAAGAATGATTACTGGCGGTTACAAATATCTGCAGCGTATATCAGTCTCAGGTACTCCGCGTTATGGTCTGGATGGCAAAGTTCATGGAACTGTAACGGAGGAAGAAGCGCTGTATGCGCAGGCAAAACTTGAAAAACACACGCAGCGTTATAATGCCAGGATGAAAGAGACAGAAGATGCTCGTTGCAACCAATCATCGACAAACTGTCACACTGGACAGCAATTTGAAGGACGCCTGCATTCATAACGGGGCATAATTATGTGAAGTGCTGTCCCGCTATGGAATCAGAATTGAGTAACGACACGAGGTTTTGATGATTACTGTTATTATTTCTGAGGCGGATGGCTGGCGTGAATGGAAACACCGCGCCCGAACAAAGGATGCACAGACAGCCATCATACGGGCTATGAATAAACATTTTCCACGATCTTACAATTTTATCCCTGATGATATTGATAATGCACCTGTATTATTTGCAGCTGTAACACGTACACCGAACGTGAAAATAACCGGTCATATCTGGAAACCTATGTGGAACAGGGGAATTTGCTGGAACGTCAAAGGTCCGCCAGTAATCATCACGCTCATCCAGGGGGCCGCTTGGAATTCGGAAAATAAACCACGTTAAGACTATTTTTTAGACAAATGACTTTCAGGAATCGCTAGGATGGCGGGACAACAGCTGTTTTGGTGTCCGAAATCGTACGGTAAGAGGAAAATTATCGTCTTAAAAATCGATTAGTAGACAATGCCGTCCGTTAAGTGCCAATTTTCGATTAAAAAGGCACCGTTTTGATGGCGTTTTTCTATGTCCATTATGTTTTGATATATCAGACAGTTACTTCACTAACGTACGTTTTCGTTCCATTGGACTTCAGCCCCCTAATCCGGTCAGTTCAGCTGAGGATGACGGGGATACAGTCCCGCCCTGAACATCGCGGATATAGTTTGCCTGACATGCAGCAAGAATAATGGCTGCAAGAAGCAATAAAATAATCCATGTTATTTTTTTCATACTGTTCCTTGTATATATGGACTCAGGCATTCATCCATAAAAACCTGAAATCCAAAGGTTGAAATCATCCATGAAACATAAAATTCTATAACACTATTTACATCTTTAACGTGATAATGAAAGCAGTGTATCCATTCTCAATATCATCTTTAATATTTTCAATAGCCAATCTATTATTTTCAGGGATTTTTGATTTGTATTCCTCCGGCATATCATATGTCCATGATGCTGAACTATCTATCCTGAATCCAGGATTCAGCCAATGCCCACCATCAATGCCCAAAATCCATAAGCCTTTTTTCGCTGCTTCATTACAAACTTCTATTGCAGCTTTTGGTGATAACTTCATAGAAGCATTTCCTTTTAATTCAAAAAAGGCATCACCACTATCATATAACACCGTATGTTCAAATAATTTATTGGTCATTTTTATTTCCCCATTGAATTCTCGAATCGTCCACCCAACCCGGATCTGTCTTATCACTAATCTGAGTAACCTCACCAGTACGATCATTGACAACAACATATTTACCAGGAGAACCATACACTGTTGCTGGATCATTTCGACCTAAATAGTCTGGAGGTGTTTTCTTCGGACTACGCTTATCAAAAGATGTACCAGTTGCACCGTTAGATAGGGGTTGTACGCCGGAAACGCCGAAATTTCCGGGAGGCACAAATTTTATGCTCGGCAACCTGTACGTAAGACCGCCGTTAACCGGACAGCAAAGAAATAGCTGTTTAGAGCGAAAGAATCACTGCCCGTAACGTATCACATAGCTGGTACGGATAAATTCTCACTTACTGCACCATAAACGTACTCGTCAACAACCGCCAAACATGCTTCAAAAATCAACAAATTCGCTGTATCGGAAATTTCGGCGTTTCCGGCGTATAACCCCCTATAAATATATTGCAGCAGCCAAAGTCGGATAAAAACCACATTCAAGAAATTACGGTTTCATCCTTTGTTCAGCAGTTGAAACCGTAAGTTTCTGTTCAAATGACCCGCTGGTCCATATTGTACGTTTCCCAAACGCAGCCCTAATAAAGTCATTCGATGGCGTATTTCTTATTGAGAATATATACGCATAAAATAGTTATAAAAACGCCTAGTCCCTGAATAAATGATATATCTTCCTGCAGGAAGAACCAGGACAACAGCAATGCTACCAGAGGAATAAAATAGAGCATTGCTCCTGCTATGTGAACGGGAATCCAGCGTAGGGAATAAAGATAGAAACAAAAAGCCAAAAAATATTGTAAAATTCCTGACAAAAACACAAGAAATACAGATTCTACAGGCAGTTGCAGGGATGTGCCAGTTAGAACAATAAAAAAACAAGCAAGAATAAAAGAGAAAGTCAACTGCCCGGTTAACAACGTAACAGGCTCAAAATTCACAATAAGTCGTGATGAGATAACAACATAAAAGGATGCTGAGAGTACACCTGCAACAATAAGTATATATCCTGTAATATTATCAATGCGGTCATTGATATCAGGTAGGGCAACCATTATACTGCCTGCCATTGCTCCAGTAAGCAATAATATAAAGTGTAATGGTGAGTTAATTTTAACGAAAAATAATATAACAGATAGTATAAGAATAAATACTGACTCAAGTGAAAAAATAACGGCTGTTATACCAGCAGAAATAAATTTCAGGCCATAGAGTGTGAATGTATACGCCAGAAATGGCTCAAAAATTCCTGTTGAATAGGCAAGGATTGATTTTTTTGTTACCGGGAGCTTTTTTCTGCTAATTGCGAGAACAAACCATGATAACATTGCAGCACTACCAACTTGCCAGAAAAACAATCCTCCGGCATCCATGTTTTCGAGACCTTTTTTGCTCATCACTATTGCTGCTCCCCATGAAAAAGCAGCAAGAAATGCAAACAGAACTCCCTTAATCATATTTAGTTATCTCCTCATTATAAAGAGGTTTATTTTCAAACGCTCTTGGTGGAAATGGATTAAAAAACTTTGCTTCTTCATCTACAGGAATACCAAGAAATTCTCCATAATAAGGATTATCAACAGGAAACTTTTCCAGTGAGACATAAAACAATACATTCCAGTTAAAAATCATAGGGTCATTGCTATCAACATTATGGATTATTCTGGAGTCCTGAGTCAGTTCTCCGGGAATTAATACATCTGTATGATAAAAGCCTGAATAGTAATCACTATTAGTAGAATGTATAGGGCAGCCAAAGCGATTCATTTTATTATCTGAGTGCCATGTGGTTGATATTTTTTCTGGATGAGAATATCCTCCTTTACCTATGGATTGAATAGTCATATTACGGATATCAGATAAAGCTTGCTCCTGATCTTTATAGAATCCTTTTGCAATTGCCAGTCTCATAAAATGTCCAGGTGCATTTACAGATATAAGCATTCCACCGGGGATTCGTCGGTCATGATTTCGGGTTCTGTGAGCAGAAGAGTAAAAAATATTAACTCCAGCTTTATATACCATCACGTTTTCATTTTCCTGCAATGGTATGCTTTCTGTGTAGATTATATCTTCTCTTACAGGATAATACTCAGGCATATGTAAGGAACATATATGTTTCTGTATATCAACAAGTTCTTTAGAGGGTTTTGCAAAAGCAATTTTCTGATGTATAAAGTAGATAAGATGAGCACTTACTTCCCCTTTAAGAGCTCGTTCTTTGAAGATAATCCGTTCTCTACGTAAAAACTCGAAGAGTTTACTATCATTAGTATACAATGATGGATCTTTTATTATTGATAAGTGAAAATCAAGGCCTTTGATTTTCTTACATGCAAGTTTACCAAAAACACACGGTTGATTTACTGATGCCCATTTTCTTAGCTCTTTTTCAATTATATTATCATCTGTCTCTTTGAATATAAATTTATGTATAGAATCAATATCCTTTCCAAAGGAAAAATCAGAAGGTAATTGTGGTAAGTTGTTAATATGTTGATGAAGTGGTTTATTCATATTCACTATATATCCTCACATAGTAAAACTTACATGTACTTACACGATGTTACCTTATTTTTCAATGTTTTTTTAATATAAAATACAATCTATCGTCTTTAATAATGAATACCAATGGTTTATATTGTTATATATCAGATATATGAAACTTTATAATAAAATAATTCATCCGAAGGATGGCTTTTCAGAAAATAATTTACAGATATATCCGGTTTCATCTGGTTTCTCCTTTATTGTTATCGTGTACCGGTGCGTGATAACATAACCACATCATGATAATAATAATCAATAACAATAAGCTGTGTCACGTTTACATCATGGAACGGAGGTGCTCCTGTGACCTTTGAGCAGAAAAAAGCCCGGGCCATTGCCCTGATGGACAGCAAAAAGATGTGGCGGAGCAATTAGGCACTGTTGCAAAGTTAGCGATGAGGCAGCCTTTTGTCTTATTCAAAGGCCT
>ERZ1673734.983-NODE-983-length-20232-cov-19.436983_pt1 | contig 20232 bp, 18 predicted proteins | sample MGYA00580199_ERZ1673734 | MGnify/ENA primary metagenome ERZ1673734 (study PRJEB41218, sample SAMN15661742) | gut metagenome | host: Homo sapiens | place: Canada: London | collected 2015-08-20/2019-03-30 | study: EMG produced TPA metagenomics assembly of...
ATGTTATTCAGCATCCCCCAATCAGTCCCCTCTCCCTCCGGGAGAGGGTTAGGGTGAGGGGCTTTTAACGTTTGCCCCCCACCGGATCAATATCCGCCAGTTCCGCTTCATCCAGCCCTCTGCCTGCGCCGATGTCGTCCTCATCAACCACGCTCAACTCCCAATCCGCCGCGTCATCGTTGCCCTCTGCGGCCTCTTTGGCATCGCGGGCGCCGTCTTCACGAATGAGCATCTCCTGCTCCAGATCATCGTCGTCAAACCCGGCGTCCAGATCTTCATCGGGCAATGCGCCGCCGCTCAGCCCGGCCTTGCGCGCAGGTTGTCCGGCAACGTGCAGGGCGCGCTCTTCGTCGGTAAACAGATCGCTGATGCTCTCGTGATCCTCATCATCATCCTCAAAGTTCAACGGCTCAACCGAGCCCGAACGGTCTTCGAGGTCATCAATTTCTGCGGGTTCTTCTGCTCCATACGGGCGACGTGAATCAGACATGATCATTCCTCATACTGTGGCTGCTTACTACGATGGACTGTAGCCACGGTTTAAGATTCCACCCAACGGACCGGCGGATTAAAGCGCAGATTAACGTGACCCCGACCAGCGGTCCGCAGTCATAGTTTGCGCATCAACTCTCGAGGGTTTCCCGCATGAACGAACTACAAGATCTGATTGATAACAACGAGCGCTGGGCCGATGCGATCAAGCAGGAGGATCCTGATTTCTTCGCCAAGTTGGCCCGCCAGCAAACGCCGGAATACCTGTGGATTGGTTGTTCGGATGCCCGCGTACCCGCCAACGAGATCGTCGGCATGCTGCCCGGTGACCTGTTTGTGCACCGTAACGTGGCCAACGTCGTGCTGCACACCGACCTTAATTGCCTGTCAGTGATCCAGTACGCAGTGGATGTATTGAAGGTCAAACACATTCTGGTCACCGGCCACTACGGCTGTGGCGGGGTGCGTGCATCGATGCAGAACCAGCAATATGGCCTGATTGACGGCTGGTTGCGCTCGATTCGCGACCTGTACTACGAAAACCGCGAAGTGCTGGCAAAACTGCCCACTGAAGAAGAGCGTGTTGACCGTCTGTGCGAGCTGAACGTCATCCAGCAAGTGGCCAACGTCGGGCACACCAACATTGTGCAAAACGCCTGGCATCGCGGGCAAAAGCTCTCGGTTCACGGTTGCATCTACGGCATTAAAGACGGCCGCTGGAAAAGCCTCGACACCACCATCAGCGGCCTGGACCAACTGCCACCGCAATACCGCCTGCGCCCGCTAACCCCGACCTGACACCGCTCCCCTGTAGGAGCGAGCTTGCCTCGCGATCTTTTGACCACTCAAAAGACCGCAAGACAAGCTCGCGTCTACCGCTAAGGCATCACGGGCGCGACATACACTAACGTCGTGCCCAGCGCCCACAGCAGAAACAGCACCAGCGGCGTGTGCACCAGTAACTGCACAAACGAAAAGCCGATCAAGTCACGCGCCTTCAGCCCCAGCACGCCCAACAGCGGCAGCATGTAGAACGGGTTGATCAGGTTCGGCAAGGCTTCGGCCGCGTTGTAGATCTGCACTGCCCAGCCCAAGTGGTATTGCAGGTCATTGGCGACTTGCATCACGTAGGGCGCCTCAATAATCCATTTGCCGCCGCCCGACGGAATAAAGAAGCCCAAGATCGCCGAGTACACGCCCATCAGCACTGCATAGGTGTCATGGGAGGCGATTTGCACGAAGAAGGTCGAGATGTGGTGCGCCAGGGTTTGCCCGTCCACGCCTTTGACCACGGTCATCAGCGCCGCAATCGAGCCGTACAGCGGGAACTGGATCATCACCCCGGTGGTGGTCGGCACGGCGCTGGCCACGGCATTCAGAAAGCTGCGCGGGCGCCAGTGCAGCAGGGCGCCGAGCATCAGGAATAAAAAGTTGTAGGTGTTCAGGCCCGAAATGGCACTGATCGCAGGTTTGGTCGAAAACTCGTGATACAACCAGCCAGCGGCCAACAGCACCAGCAAGATCGTCAGCAGCGGGCTGTATTCCAGCCACTCGCCAGGCCGCGTACGCGGTGGCAGTTTTGGCGTGTTAAAGCTCGGGTCAACCCCGCACGCAGCGGCATCGCGGGCCGAGTCCGGGCCGGGCGCCGTGGCGTAGGCCACGATCAACGACACCACCACCAGCGCTGCCAGCAACACGCCGGACTGCCACAAAAAGATGGTCTCCGTGAACGGGATCACCCCGGTGATCGCCAGAATCGACGGCGGCAAGCTGGCCGGGTTGGCCTGCAACTGCGCCGCCGACGACGACAAGCCCAGCGCCCACACCGCGCCCAGCCCCAAGTAGGCAGCAGCCCCGGCTGCGCGATAGTCCATGCGCAAGTTGGTGCGTCGGGCCAGGGCGCGCACCAGCAGCCCGCCAAACACCAGCGACAAACCCCAGTTGAGCAGCGAGGCAACCATTGAAATCAACGCCACCCAGCACACCGCCTGGCGACCGTTTTTCGGCACCTTGGCGAGTTTGTCGATCAGCTTCACCGCGGGTGGCGAACTGGCGACCACGTAACCACCAATCACCACGAAGGCCATTTGCATAGTGAAGGGGATCAGGCTCCAGAACCCGTCACCAAACGCCATCGCGGCATCGGTGGGTTTGGCGCCCATCATCAGAGTGGCGAGCGCCACGACGATCACCGCAACGGCGGCAAACACCCAGGAATCGGGGAACCAGCGTTCGGCAAAGTTTGAGCAGCGCAGGGCAAAGCGGGCAGAGCGACTGTCGGTCATCTCAGCGGCCATGGGGGATACCTCGTCTTTCTTATGATTATTGGATGCCCAATCTCACTGCGAGCCCTCAGGCTCGCGGTTTACAGCTGGGCTGGTGGGTACAGTAAATGAATTTCGGCGGCTTTCCGATAGGCTGACCTTTGAACTCTGCCCCAGCGTCTACAGTCATTGCTTGTAAGCGGCACGCCTGTCGCTTGATAACGACCTGACAACATGGAGTTGAAAATGAACGAACACACGTGTGATTGTCCGAGTTGTAATTGCAAAGTCGGTAGCCACGGCATCGAGCGCGATGGCAAGCACTACTGCTGCCAGGCGTGTGCCGACCATCACCCCAAGGGCCAGGCGTGCAGCACCTCCAGCGGCTGCCACTGCGGCGATAAAGCCAAGTAACCTCTAAAGCCCATGCGCGCAGCCACGCGCTGCGCGCTCTTATGACAAGCGCTTGCCATCCTATGGCGGAGTAAGTGCGCGTAAGAAAAGTTCTCGCCGTGTGACGGACCAAGGACTCGAAGTAGTAAACTCCAGGCTTTCCTGAAGGAGTTTCTATGAGTCTTTACCAGCCCGGCATCCTCGCCAAACCCGTGCCGCCGCAGGCGCGCTATATGTTTTTCGCCCTCAAGTCTGTAGAAGCACTGCCGGCTGCACTCGACACCTTGTCGCAGTGGGTAGACGGCAAAAGCGTGGTAGCAGGCTTGGGTTCACCGCTGGTACTGGCCTTGGGCGCAAAAGTGCCGGGGCTGCGCGTCTTCCCCGCACTCAATGCCGTGGTGGAAAACCCGTCGACCCAACACGCCCTGTGGCTGTGGTTGTGGGGGGATGATCGTGGCGAGTTGTTGCACCGCAGCCAGGCCATTGAAACGGCGCTGGCGCCTGCGCTCAACCTGCTGCAAGTGACCGAAGGCTTTCTCTACAACACCGACCGCGACCTGACCGGCTATGAAGACGGCACCGAGAACCCGGTGGACGAAGCGGCCGTAGACGCGGCCATCGTCACCAATGCAGGTCCGGGGCTGGACGGCGGCGTGTTTGTTGCCGTGCAACAGTGGCAACACGACCTCAATGGCTTTGCCGCCCGCCCGCAGGCCGAACAGGACAACATGATTGGCCGCCGTAAAAGCGACAACGAAGAACTGGACGACGCGCCGGAATCGGCCCACGTCAAACGCACCGCACAAGAAAGCTTCTCGCCTGAGGCCTTCACCGTACGCCGCTCCATGCCCTGGATTGAAAACGGCAAATCGGGGCTGATGTTCGTCTCGTTCAGCCGCACCTTGAACGCGTTTGAAGTTCAACTGCGCCGCATGAGCGGCATGGAAGACGGCATTGTAGACGCCCTCTACAGCTTCAGCCGCCCGTTGAACGGTGGTTACTACTGGTGCCCGCCGCTTAAAGACGGCCGCCTGGACCTGAGCGCGCTTCGCCCCGTTTAAGCGAGGTATCGCTGGCGAGGGACGCAGCCCTGGGTCACTCGCCAGCGACTTGATTTTGCCGTTTCAGGAATTGTCTGATTATTTTTAACATTTTCGCGGCTTAGGCTCGCGGGATGAAATCGACTCCTCAAGCTGCCCGAAAACTACTCCACTTATTTGCCTCTGGCCTGATCATTGCGGTGGTTGCCGGCTCGTTGATCTATTTGCGCGCGGTGTTTAACCAAGAGGTCTCTCAGCGCCGCAGTGTCATGAACGAAGCGGTGTTCAATGCCCAGGATTTTTTCGTCAGCCGCCAGACTTTGCTCAAGAGTCTGGTGCTGGCGGCTGTGCCTGATAAACCCGGCCACGCGCCCTTCATCAGTGTTGATCCTGAAGAAGAGACAAGCATTAGTCTGGGCAGCGAAAATGATCGTTGGAACCTATGGCTGACCCAGCGGATGGTAGAGCACCTGTCCGAGAGTAAAGTCAGTCTGTTGTATGTGTCGCAAGCGCAAGACCCTGAGGTGGTTCGCTTGTTTAATACCACAAGCCACTTGAGGCCCGTGCCCAAGGAGATCCTGCAACGTCTGGAGGATGAAGCCAGCAAATGGTATTCACTACGCGATGATCTATGGCTGACTGATAAAAAAGCCCTGGATTCGCCCTTTTATCTATTTGCCCGACTGGATAACCGCAACCTGGCATCAGGGTGGTTGGGCATTGAGGTCGAAGGCTCGGATCTTATAGATGCCTTAAGCAGTGAAAGCGCTGGCGATTTCATGCTGCTGGACGGCAATGGGCAAATTATTTTCACCAATGCGGTGCAATCCACGCTCGTGGATTCTTTGCACACGCTGGCGCCTAAGAACTCTTTCGGCTTTATTGGGCGTGGATGGTTTCCAGACAGTCTGGCGATCAGAAAAAAACTTGGTTATTCGAATTGGCAAATCGTCTATGCCGTAGATATTCGTACCCTGTTGCCTGTTTTGATGTGGCCTTTACTGGGCTGTGTGTTCTTGTTGATCGCATCGTGCATCGGGTTGCGCCTGCTCATTGCGCGCATCGACAAGCGGCTTATCACCCCGGGTGAAAAACGTATTCAAGCACTGATTGAAAGTGAGGCGTTCAACCGCGCCGTGTTGCAAATTGCTCCGGTTGCGCTGTGCGTAATTCGCCGTACAGATGGCACGGTGGTGCTGGAAAATTCCCTGTCGCAACAGTGGCTGGGTAGCGGCCGTGAGCGAAGCAAATTGTGCCATGGCTGGATTTCTCGTGCGTTTGACCAACGTGATGCGAGCACCAGCGATGAAGTGGAGATGGAAGATGGCCGGCTTCTCTACCTCGCATTCGCGCCGACTCGTTATAACGGCCAGGACGTGCTGATTTGCGCCTTCAGCGACATCACAGCACGTAAGCAAATTGAAGTGACGCTGGAGCGCGCCCGGCAATTGGCTGATCGTGCCAATGAGGCCAAGACTCTATTTTTGGCGACCATGAGCCATGAAATTCGAACCCCGCTGTATGGCGTTTTAGGCACGCTCGAACTGCTGGCACGCACTGAGCTTAATGACCAGCAAAACAACTACCTGAAAGCCATCGAGCGCTCATCTGGCAATTTGCTGCAATTGATTTGCGACGTGCTGGATGTGTCACGCATTGAAGCGGGCCAGTTGCAGCTGGAACTGAACACCTTCAGCCCCATGGAGCTGATCGAAGAAGTGGTTCAAGGCTATAGCGGGGCTGCGCAAGCAAAGGGCTTGCAACTGTTTGCCTTGATTGATTCGACTGTGCCCGAATGGCTCAGCGGGGATGTCACCCGTATCCGCCAGATTCTCAATAACTTGCTCAACAATGCGTTGAAATTCACCGACAACGGCAAAATTGTCCTGCGGCTCAAAATGGACAGCCGTGATGATGAGCGCGTCTTGCTGCATTGGCAGGTGTCGGACACCGGAAAAGGCATCGCCATTGAAGAACAAGCGCGGTTGTTCGAGCCTTTTTACCAAGTGGAGTCGGCAAAAAATGTGGTTGCCGGAACCGGCTTGGGTCTCTCCATCTGCAAGCGCCTTATGCACCTGATGAACGGCAGCATGCGGCTGGTGAGTGAACCCGGTTTAGGCAGTAGTTTTACCCTGTATTTGCCTTTGGAGCAGGTGCGAGACAAAGAGCACCCAAGCCCCATGGGCGATTTGGCGCCCAGTGTGGTGTACGTGGTGTCGCCCCTGCGTGAGCTGGCCGAGTGTTACTGCGGCTGGTTACGTCGCTGGGGCGCGCGTGCCCATATAGGCCTGCCCAAGCCTGGCGACGTACTAAAGGGCGACGTGTTACTGGAGCTGCACCCTGGGGCTTTTGCGCAACGGTTGGAGCCCGAGTGGACCGGCCCTGCCGTAGTGGCCGCCAGTGATCTGTCGTCACCGATCAATCCGGGCACTCTGTGTTGGCAGGCTAATCTGAATAGCTTGCAAGACGTCTACCGTGCCTTGTCCAAGGCACAAGGCACCAGCGCTGATACGCTCCTTGATCCGGAAGCTGAAAAGCACGAGTTCAAACTTGATCTGAGAATCCTGGTCGCTGAAGACAACGTGATCAATCAGCTGATTTTGCGTGATCAATTGGAGGAACTTGGCTGTTCAGTGACCTTGGCCAGTGATGGGCTGGAGGCCTTGGGCATGTGGCAAGACGCCAAGTTCGATCTGGTACTGACTGACGTCAATATGCCGAGAATGAACGGTTACGAATTGGCAGCCCAATTGCGCTCCATGAACGTGACCCAGCCCATTATCGGTGCCACCGCCAATGCGATGCGCGATGAGGGTGAGCGCTGCCTGCGCGCTGGGATGAACCACTGTTTGATCAAGCCTTTTACGCTGCACACCTTGTACAACTGTCTTCAGCACTTCTAAAGGAGGGTCCAGTGAAACCATATCGTGTTTTGGTCGTTGAGGATCATCCTTTTCAGCATGAGTACTTGCTGAATGTGTTCAGTGAGGTGGGCGGCTTTAAGGTTGACACTGTATGGGATGGCGATGAGGCGTTAGAGCACCTGGCGCGCCATAACTATGACCTGCTCCTCACCGATTTACTGATGCCCGTCATGGATGGTGTGCAGTTGATCCAAAAAATTGCCGCATTGAAAAAGCGTCCGGCGCTGGCGCTGATGAGTGCGTCATCACGGCGTATGTTGATCAGCGCGGGGCTGGTGGCAAAAAACCTGGGCATATCGGTGGTTGGTTTAATCTCCAAGCCGGTTGAGCTCAATGCCGTCATGCGCTTAAAGGAGCAGATGGCTGCTTACTGCCTGAACGGTCTGACAGACCCTGCGCTGACCATTGAAGTCGACCCGTTCAGCATTGTGCGAGCGATGGACAACGCCGAGATCCAGGCCTGGTTCCAGCCTAAGAAGTCCTTGCTCAACGGCAATATTCTCAGTGCCGAGGCATTGGTGCGCTGGGTCCACCCGGAAGCCGGAACATTACTCCCCAAAGATTTTTTATCATTGTTGATAAAACAGGGGCTGGAAGAGCGTCTATTGTGGTTGATGATGGAGCAAACCCTGCAAGCGCAAAGAAAATGGCGCGACCAAGGGTGGGATATTCCCGTCTCCATCAACCTGCCCACGCATTTGCTGGATAACCACCAATTGGCGGACCGCTTGCGTGATTACGTGGTGGCTGAGGGCGGGGAGCCGCGCAGCATCGTGTTTGAGCTTATGGAAAGCTCAACCACCAAAGAGCTCAGTAATTATTACGCAGGGGCTTGCCGCTTAAGGATGATGGGGTTCGGCTTGGCCCAAGATGACTTCGGTCAGGGGTTTAGTTCTTATTTCAATCTGGTGTCCACGCCTTTCAGTGAACTCAAAATTGATCGTTCGCTGGTGCATGGCTGTGTCGAAAATGAAAATCTGGCTTCTGCCTTGCGCAGCCTGGTTGAGTTGAGTCGAAAGCTTGGCCTGACGGTGGTCGCCGAGGGTGTAGAAACTCAGGCAGAGCTGGCGTTTCTGCGTCGTATTGGCTGTGATCAAGCGCAGGGTTTTCTGATTTGCGGCGCTGTTTCACCGGCTGATTTTGGAACTCTTTTGTTGGAGGATAGCTCCAAGCCATCATGGGGGTAACGTTGCACAAAAAATGATGGGCAGGCCGCTCGGCCAACTTTTTTATTCTTTCAGCACAACGTATCAGCGGTTCAAGGAAGCAAGGAGTGCTGCCTTTTGCAGTCCTGCGAGGGGGATTTCAAGCAGGCTGACCTTGCCGTCCATGCACTCCAGATTGGTGATGTGTACGTCTGTGTACGCCCTGATCATTGTTCGCTCGATTGACCGGGCGAACACTGGCCTAACCTCGAATTCACTCAGCGATAAAGAGCGATGCGTCATTAATTTGGAGTCAGGGCAATGCACGAAATAAAGGCAGTAATTGCCGATGACCACCCGGTGGTTTTAGTAGGCCTGCGGGAGATGATCCAGCGCGACACGCGTTTTGAGTTGGTCGGGGAGGCCGTCAGCTCATCGCAGTTGATCAAACTGTTGGCGTCGAATCAGCTCGATTTGGTCATAACCGATTTCAACATGCCCGGTGATGACCTTTACGGTGATGGCCTGCAGTTGATCGAATACATCATTGAACATTTCCCGGCGGTGAAAATTCTGGTGCTGACCATGATCAGCAATCAACTGATCATCTCCCGATTATTGGAAATGGGCGTGGCGGGGGTGATTGCCAAAAACCACATCCACGAAGAAATCGGCAAGGCGCTGAACGCCTTGGCCAATGATCGGCCTTATGTCGCGCCGAGTGTCCAGCCAATGTCTGTTCTGGCCAACGCTAAAGTGATCGATGAGCGTTTCTCCAACCTTTCGCCGCGCGAGGTTGAGGTGCTACGGCTGTTTGTGACTGGAAGCAGCGTGAGCGAGATTGCCCGACTGTTGAACCGCAGCGTCAAGACCGTCAGCACGCAAAAGATTTCTGCAATGCACAAGCTGGAAGTGCTCACGGATCACGCGCTGCTCACTTACTGTATCAAGGCCGATCCTTTCGAGTCATAAGCCTTCTATCCCGGCCGTTCACAGCAACCTGTCTTTCAGGACTGGAGTCATAAACGTCATGCCCAAAATGAGAGTATTACTGGCCGACGATCATCCGATTGTGTTGATGGGCGTGCGCGAAATCATAGAGCGTGATCCGCGTTTCAAGGTCGTGGGTGAAGCCATGAATTCGTCTGAGTTGATCAGCAAGGTGTCGCAACTGCGCCCTGACGTGATCATTACCGACTACAACATGCCGGGCGATGAACAATATGGCGACGGCACGCGCCTGGTCGAGTATTTGCGCCGGCATTTCCCAGAGCCTCGGGTGTTGATCCTGACGGTGATTTCCAACCCGCAGATTCTGGCCTGGCTGTATGAGTTAGGGATTAGCGGTGTGATTTCCAAGAACGCCGGTCTGGAGCAGATTCTGGTAGCGCTGGATGCGTTCTATCGTGAAGGGCATTACCAGCACAACTCGCATGAGGGCGCGTCGAGCGAAGAAATGGACGGCATTTCGCACAAGCTCAGCCAGCTCTCGGTCAAGGAGTTTGAAGTCTTGCGTCTGTTTGCCTCAGGCATGAGCGTGAGTGATGTAGCGCAGAGCTTGAATCGCAGCATTAAAACCATCAGCACACTGAAAATTTCTGGCATGCGCAAGCTTGAGGTCGACAGTGATCAGGCGCTGTTGATTCTGTGCATCAAGGCCAATCTGTTTGCCTGACTGGCTTGAGTTACAGGTAGATCATTTCCAGCAACAGGGTTGAGCTGTAATTGCCTATCTCGGGCAGTTCTTGCCCGGTTTTCACCGGTCTGACCGACAGTTTGAGCTTTAGCTGCGTGTCTTGAATGGGGAAGATCAGTTGGTCGCCCAGCTTCAAATCCATCACTTTCTCGGTAAGGGTCATGTTGCTCAGGCGGGTTTTTAGCCCCAGCTTGTCGAGCGATGTGCGCAGCGTCGTACTGTCAAAAGAACCGCTGCCTGCGCTTAAGCGCAGGTGCACAAGGCTGCCTTTGGTGCACGTGAAATCGAGGTCCACATCGGTCCATTCACTGATGTCAGTGCGCAGTGAATTAAGGTTCACCTTCGGGATGTTAATACTTTGCGAGGCCGGGAAACTGGCCGTGCACGGCGGTTTTATCAGCGTGCCCTTGATATCGAGTGAAGGGGCGTCTGCGGCGCAGCTGACAGTACTCAAACCCAGCACGAGTACGACCAATAGCGCGAACCATAGAGTTATTCGAGCAATCATGGGCATATCACAAGTAGTCGATATTAATTACAGCGGAGGCCGTGAACGTGCCTTCGGACAGTGCACCTTGCGCAATCAGCTTAGCCTTCATGCTCAGATCAACCGCACCATTGAGGTTGGTGACGTTGCGCTTGGTGCCTTTGATGTTGATGACTGTGCTGTCACTTTTCCAGAACAGTGAATAACCCAGGTTTGTTCTGCCTGCCGAAGCCACGGTGTCCGACAGCGCCGAAGACGCCGTGACACTGATATTCAACACGGAGTTTGGCGGGCACGTCATGAGCACCGGGACATCGATTTGTGCAGCGGTGCTCACCTGGTCATAACGCAGGGTGCCGAAATCGGCGGTCAGCACTTTATTGCTGGTCAGTGTGCAAGGAGGGCGAATCAACGTGCCTTTAACGGTAAGTGTGCTGCTGTCGCTGTCAGCATAGGCGTTGCCACACATGACGATGCCCAGCAGTGAAAGGGCTATGAGGTATTTATTCATGATGCGTTCCTGTTGTTGGCGGTCAGGCAGGATTGTTGAGCAAAGATCCATCACAAGTACTCAATGCTGAGCACTGCTGACGTGCTGAAAGCCCCTTCGTTTACTGCACCAAATGAAAAGAGTTTAATTTGCATGCTCAGGTCAACGGTGCCGCTTTGGTTGGTCAGGCTGCGCTTGATGCCGCTGAGGTCGAGCAAGGTGTTGTTGCTTTTCAAATACATCGTATAACCCAGGTAACTTTTGCCTGCCCACCCCTGGGTGGTAGACCCTGCGACAAGGGCGCTGGCCTTGAGGCTGACGCTCAGTGAGGAGTTCGCGGGGCACGTCAGGGTGACCGGCAGATCAATCATGTCAGCCGCGGCAATCTGGTCGTAGCGCAAGGTGCCAAAGTTGGCGGTCAGGGTCTTGCTGCTGGTCATGGTGCAGGGCGGGCGGGTCAACGTGCCGCTGACGTTGATGGTCACGCTATCTGTTACTGCATGGGCCGATGTGCAAGCCAGCCCCCCCATCAGTGCTGCGGCCAGCGATAAGCGTAATTTCATGGTCGAGCTCCTGTGGTTGATCAGAGATAGGTGATGTTGAGGGTGTATTGGCTACTGAAATTGCCGGTCGGCGATACGCTGGTATTCAGACGCGGCCGAAACCCCACGCCGATGGTATTGGCGCCAGTTCTCAGGGTTAACGAGCGCGGGCTGTTAAAGGTTACGGCGGTATTGTTATCGGCCCAGGTAGCGGCCATCGACAGCCCGGCCAACGTGGTGGCCGAAACGCCCGTGCTACCGCTGATGGCCGCTTGGGTCGGCACCAAAGTGGCAGTCACTTGCGTGCCTCTGGTGCAGTTCATCGTGACGTTGGCCACTTGCTGGCTTGTGGCGAAGTCGCTGCTGTTGAGCGTGCCAAATGACAGGTTCATGGTTTTGGCTGAGCCGAGTGAACAGGCGGGTTGAGCCACGGTGTATTGCAGAACGAGGGTTTGAAGGGAGTCAGAGTAGTTCTCCCACCCCCCGATGGACGTATCGAACAGATTAAGGCTCACCAGATAATTGCCCGGGGTAGCGCCCATTTTGCCGGCAAATATAACGTCATATGAAAATGTGGTGCCTACCGTCAGTGGAACGCAGCTACTCGGCACGCAAGCTGTACCGGTTGTACCCATCCCTCCTTTGGTGAGGAATTGGTTGCTGCCCAAGTGAAAGGCGGCAAAATCGCCGGTCACACCCCGTTGGTTAAATTGGGTGAACGAAAGGTTGGACCCCTTCGGAAACCAACGCGTGACTCTGCAGTTGGCAGTCATGTGTATTTGGAAGTTTTCGGAGGGGCTAAAGCTCCCTAGGTCGATCATGCCCTGGGTGCCTGTAGGGGTGCAGGTCATGTTGTTTTCGTAAAAAGCAAACGCCTGCTGACTGGCCAGACTGAACAACAAGCCGAGTGCCAGCACCACCAGGGTTGGCCACTTCATACGACGGGGTTTAGCGGTGGAATCATGCATCGGGAGTCCCCTTTGTGTCTGTCGGCGTGGCCAGTTGGGCATTGCAACGCAGTTGCACTTGCCCAATGCCCGCGTCAGACAGGTTATAGGTGTTCAGGTCCAGGTCTTGGGTGCACCACGGCTGGCCGCTGACGTTAATCTGCAGGCGCGCCTTTTCAGGTACGCCGGTCATAAATACCCGGCCTTTATCCGCGACCATGGCGCTGCTCAGTAGCGTGCCATCGAGGTCGAACAGTTGAGCTTCAGCAGCGAAGGGCGCCGGTTTGCCATTGCTGGAGGTAATGCTGAGCAACAGGCGGCGACCGTTGTGGGTTTCAAAATTAGCCATCACAAAAGCGCCTCGATTAGGGGTGACTTCCTGCACCAAGTTCGCGATATCAGTGTTGTCCGAGAGCGAGTCAGTGTTGAGTGACACCTTGTTTTTGCGGTACGGCTGGGCTGACGGAATAATCGTGTAGCCACTGCTGTTGGTCTTGATCCCGCTTTTGGTCAACACACCGACATTGGCGGCCCCCGGCGTGGCCACGATGATGTTGGTTTCGCCCAATGGCTGGGTGAACATCAGGGTTTCGCGAGTGGCAACGACGCCGCCTTCCACGCCGTAGTCCATCTGACGGGTGTTTTGATCCCTGTTGTATGAGCCGTGCCATATGGCATTGGCGGCGTTGTAACGGGCCGCGATCGAACTGCCCAGCACGCGATCTTCATCGCTGATCTGTTGGTTGATACCCAAGGTGTAAGACAGCGCGTCGTTCTGAAATTGATTGCCGCTGAATGTCGCGTTACGCGACGCATTACCGGCCGTGTCCTGGTTGGTGCTCAGGCCGACACGGCTGCTGCTGCCGGGGTTACCCAGCGGTAGACTGACGCTCAGTGACACGCTGCGGATGTCATCGCCGGTGCCGCTGTTCTGGGCCAGGCCTACGTTGTACGAAGCACTGCCGACACTGAAGCTGTAGCCCACTTGAATGGACGTATTGCTTTGGGCCCGGTTCCAGTAATCGGTTTTGGTCAGGTTGGCGTACATGCCGCCATAGTTGCCCAGTTGTTGCGATACGTTGGCGGTAAAGCTGCTTTTCATATGGCCGCCCAAATAGGGAGAAAAAGCAGCGTTATTACTGAGCGTTTCATCTGTGTACGGCACCAGCGTATTGTTGGCGCGTGCGCTGATGGCCTCGTTAAAACTGTAATAGCCGTTGGTGGAGTAGCGATAGCCCACCAGGCTGAAGCTGGTATCGGTCAAGTCGATGGACTTGGAGTAGCGAAACCGGTACGACTGCCCTGACAGGGTCTTGGAATCCGTGCCTATGTCATCACTGATGGCATGGGTCACATCCAGCGAAATGGCGCCGAAGCCAGCGAAGTCATGGGCAAAGCCCACCAGCGCCGATTTGTATTGCTCGCTGACGATAGAGCCACCAAACAGCGTGGTGCCCTCTGTCAGCCCGCGACGGTAGGTACCCTGAACAAAGGTGGGTTTCTGCGAGTTCAGCGCACCGTCTGCCGGGCGGAATTGCCCCGCAGTGACCGAGTAGCTCTGTTGGCCTTCGCGCAACATATACGGCACTGACGAGAACGACTGGATATACACCTGGCGCTCGCCGTTGGGGCCTTCGACCGTCACTTCGATGTCACCGTTGCTGGACGTCGAGTACAGGCCCTTAAGGGCGAAAGGTCCGGACGGCACCCACTGTTCACTGATCACATAGCCGCGCTGGCGCAAGGTCACCAGCGAGCGACCGTTGGCCACACCACGGATCACCGGTGCAAAGTTGCGCGCATCATCGGGCAGCATGTCCAGGTCAGACGCAATGCCCACACCGCGATACGAGATCGTGTCAAAAAGGTCGCTGTCGGTTGAGCTCTCACCCACTGTGGCAATGGCCATCAGGTTGCCCAGGTCATGCTGGACATAGGTGTCTACGGATTTCCAACTGCCTTCGACGTTGGTGCTTTTTTGCCAGGTCGAAAAGTTGCGAAAGCGCCAGGCACCGCTATTAATGCCGCTGTGTACACTACCGAACTGGGATTGGCGGTTGCCGGTCTGGGTTTCGTAGTTACTGCCAGAAAAGCTGTAATTGGCAAACGCAACTTGCTCGCCGTTGCTCCAGTTTTTGCGGCGGGTCTCGAATGGTACATCGCCGATAAAAGCCTGAGGCACTTGCAGGTTCAGGCTTTGTTTATTGAAGTCGTAGTCGTACGTGACGCCGGTCAATTCACGGTTGAAGTACACACACTTGTCAGGGCTGATATCTGCATCCTTCAGGCGTGCGGGGTCAATGCCCAGCTCCGTCAGGGCTTGAAGGCTAAAGCACGGGAACAGGCCGTTAGGTGTAGATACCTGGCTCGGGGTCTCGCGAATAAAGTTCATGTCGCGTTGTTCAACCACCCGGTCATCCACTGACAGGTCAACTCGGTAAATCCCGGGCAATTGCCCCTGGCTCATGGCTTTAACTTGCTCAGCCACTTCGGACGACGTGTTACCGCCACCAATTTCGAGAAAGGAAGAGTCGAAGCTGAATTCCGCATGCGCTGCAGTTGCGGTGAAGCCGAGAACACTAAGGCTTAACGTACTTAAGTTTTTTACTCGGCGCGCGAAGGCGCACATGCGCACTCGCAGCATGAGGGAATCCTTCTGTTCAACGGTTCATTCACGAATCAATGAGGGGTAACAGGTGCCGCTTTGACGGTGCTGCCGTATTCATTGATGTAGCTGAGTTCCAGCGTGTCGCTGTTTTTCAGCGCGATCGCCGTGGTGACGGTGCTGCCGGGCTTGATCACCTCGGGCATGCCTTTGCTGGCCGTGTTGTTAATCAGCAAGTCACTGACGACTACGTTGTAGCCCGACGGGTTTTGAACCGTCAGTTTTCCGCCTTCAGCACGCCATTGAAGTTTTTCAACAGCCTCAGGCAGAGAACCCTGCAGGCCGGCAGGGCGGTAGAACAGTTTGATGGTGGTCTTAAGGGCAATCTGCAGCACGTTCTGGCTGCTTTGCTCGGCACTCTTGGCCGGGATCGCTTTGACATTCAGTAAAAACAGGCTTTCTTTGTCAGTGGGCAGGCTTTTAACGTTGGTGGCGATGATTCGCAGGATGTTCTGAGCTTTGGCGTCCAGGCGGAACAGGGGCGGCGTGATGATGAACTCATCTGCACTGTCATCCTTATTGTCATAAGGGCTGACCCACGATTGCACCAGATACGGAACGCCATCTTCGCCCGAGTTTGAGAGTGATAGGTTGGCTTCCTTTTCCTTGCTTTGGTAGACGACGCGTGTGGAGCCGACATTGACGCCTGCCTGAACGTGGGGCAGCCAAAAGCCTGCTGCCAACGCCAAAAAGGCTGCAACTTTTAAACGCATGTAGAGGTCCTCTTGTTAACGCCAGAGCCCGTGATTAGTCACGAGCCCTTGCGTTAATAAACATGAGTTACTTGTAAGTAACGTCGAAGGTAGCCAGCGCGTTAACCTGACCGGTACCGATACCACGGGTACCTGGTGCACCCTCGGTGCCTGGGGTATCAGCCACAAGGCGTACGTAGGACGCTGTAAAGTCAAACGTGTTGGACTGTGGGCGCAGCACGTAATCGGTGCTGGCGGTGTTCAAAGGCAGTTTGTCGCCGGTACGGGCGTCAGCGATCTGGATACCTACGCCAGATACCTGATTAGAACCGACCATGCCCAGTACGGTGGCGTCCGATGCCGCTTGTTGGCCGCTGAACTTGATGGAAGCGTTCTTCAGGGTCGAACCGCTGCAGTTTTCCAGCGAGATCGAGAACGGTGTAGCACCCGAGGTCGCGACAGCGCCTACAGTGTTAGGGAAGTCAGCAATACGGACCTGGCCCATATCAACCGACTTCTTCACGCTTTCGCTGTTGATGGTGCAGGCGTTATCGTTGACGCTGCCAGTGAATTCAACTTGACCATCAGCTGCGTGTACGGTGGCAGCTGCCATTGCGATCAGCAGCGTGGAGCCGCACAGCGCAGTGTATTTGCCGATTGTTTGAAACATGAGAGATGCCCTCTGCAAGAAATTATGTGTGATATCCATTTTTGATCGTCCCCCCTGTTCACGGCTCGCCGCAGCAGGTGTTGCATAGGATGCAATTTGCCGGGCTTGAGCCCCATCAGACGATTCCTGTTTTCGTAGGCACTATATTTTTGGGCCGCAATGCCCCTGATAGGCTCTCTCATGAAACAAGCAAAAGTACGCCTCGGTGCCTTGGCACTGAGTTCACTCAGACTCAATAAATTGCTGCTCCTGCTGACCGGGCTGGCCCTGCTGTTGGTGAGCATGAGTTATTGGGCGGTTAACCGGGTGTTGAAGGAGGAGGGCGAGAAGACTGATTTTCACTTTGCGCGGCTGATGGAAAGCATTCATGAACATGAAGCCTTTTTGCGCACGGCAGCCGAAAGCTATGGCCAGGATAACGAGAATCTGTTGGAAGACAGTGTGCCGCGCTCACACACCGAGTTGATGCGTCAGGCCGATGAGCGTTTGTTCCAGAGCCGCGATACCGCCAAATCACTGCCCTTTACCGTCAGCCAGCGCGACAAGTTCAGCGCTGAACAAATGGCCGGCGTTTACTCGTTTGGCGTGCAGTTGACCGACCTGTTTGCCGCCTATTGGTCCGATTCCCATTACACGGCGCCCCAAGTGTTTGTCTTTTCACCCACCGACCTGTTCACCATTGCCGTGCCCGGTATTGATGGGGCCCGGCAGTTCCCGCTGCTGCAAAAATTCAACTTCTTTGAGGTGACCAAACGCCTGTATGACCAGCTTGTCACCTTGGGTCCCAAACTCGATGACAACCAGGTGTTATGGGTACGTGCCCCGGCCGGCCTTATCCAGAAACGCAAATACATCGTGGGCGCTATAGGTGTGGGTTTGTCTCATCGCTTTTTGCCCGGCCCAGCAGATGACGACTCCGTGATCCTCACCGCTTTGCTGGATGTCAGTGATATCAGTGACCTTGAGCGGTTGTTGATGCGCCCGAGCAAGAGTCAGCTGACGCTGATTTCGCCCGCTGGCGAGGTACTGCTGGGCGATGATCTGGATGCGTATGACTTGCCGTTTGGCATGAGTTTTCAGTCTGACGGTTTGCACTTCAAGTTGAGTTCGGGGGGCTCAGATCCTTGGGTCGGTCTGTACACCATCAGTTACCAGAACTTTTTCGGTTACGCCAAGTGGCCCTTGTTGGGAACTGTGGTGCTGGTCTTGCTGTTTGCGTTGATTGCCTGGCGCCTCAACCGCTGGTATCGCCTGCAAATCATCGAGCCTGCAAACCGCGCCAACCAGTCGCTGGCTGAAAGCGAAGAGTTCAATCGGGTCATGCTCGACAACGCACCCGTTGGTTTGTGTGTGGTGCAGCGTGGCACGGGCATCGTATTACTGGAGAATCAGCGTGCCCAGCAATGGCAGGGCACGCCTGAATTGATCGCGCTCTTGAAGCGCGACTATGCCAAGCGTGAACCGGGCGAGGTCCAGCTTGAGGTTGCCGGCCGCCACCTTCTGGTGTGTTTTGCGCTTACCCGTTACAAGGGCAAAGACGTGGTGCTGTGTGGTTTCAACGACATCACCCGGCATGTCGACGACGCCAATATGATGGAGGAGGCGCGCCGCTCCGCCGATGAGGCCAGCAAGGCTAAAACCCTGTTTCTGGCCACCATGAGTCATGAAATCCGCACGCCTCTGTATGGCGTACTCGGCAATCTCGAGTTGCTGGAAATGACCCCGCTCAATGCACGTCAGCAGGAATACCTGCGCACCATTCAGCGTTCGTCGACGGTGTTGTTTCAACTCATCAGCGATGTGCTGGACGTGTCCAAGATCGAGTCCGGGCAAATGGCGGTCGAGCCGAAACCCTTTAGCCCGCTGGATGTGTTTGAAGATGCGGTGCGCAGTTATGCAGCGTCGGCAAACAACAAAGGCCTGAAAATTTTCGCCTGTGCAGACGCCTCCGTGCCGCCTCTGGTGTGCGGTGATGCGGTGCGAATCCGCCAAATCATCAACAACTTGCTCAGCAATGCCATCAAGTTCACGGATTTTGGGCGTGTGGTCCTGCGGCTGAAAGTGACAGACATCGAGCACGACCATGTCTCACTGCAATGGCAAGTCTCCGACACCGGTATGGGCATCAGCGAGCAGGAACTGCCGAAACTGTTCAAGCCTTTTTCTCACGTGGGGGGGAGCGAGCTGGCGGGTGGTGCGGGGCTGGGGTTGTCGATCTGCGCTCGGCTCAGTGAAATGATGGGCGCCCACTTGCGAGTAGTCAGTGAGCCTGGCTTGGGCAGCAGTTTTTCATTGCACATACGCTTGCCCATCGTGGCAGGTGCGCTGGCCAACAGTGCCGACATTAATCTGCAAGGCGTGAGCGTTTATGTGCGTGCGCCGCTTAAGGATCTTGCCCAGAGCCTGACTGAATGGCTTGGCGGTTGGGGCGCGCGAGCCTTGGTCTGGTCGGACACAGGCACTGAAGACAGTGATGCCGTGTTGCTCGACGTTGAGCCGGATCCATTGGTTGCGCAACTTTGGCAGGGCGCCCGAGTGATCGCCACGGGAACCGCGCCGAGCCTGCCGCAAAAAACAGTGCGCGGTTGGGAGGTCAATGCCTATGACATCCGCGCGATTGCCAAAACCTTGATGCAGGTGGCGCGAGGCTCCACCTGCGAACTGCCGGCCTATATCGCCGAGCCTGTTTCAGACATGGATTTGAGCGTGTTGGTTGCAGAAGACAACCCCGTCAACCGCGAGATCCTCAAGGAACAGCTTGAGGCCTTGGGCGTACGGGTGACGTTGGCCCAAGATGGCGAAGAAGCCCTGTTGCGTTGGAAAGAGGCGTCATTCGATCTGGTGATCACCGATGTCAACATGCCCAAGCTCGACGGGTATCAGCTCACCCAGCGCTTGCGTCAGTTGGACTCGGACGTACCGATTATTGGAGTGACTGCCAATGCGTTACGTGAAGAGGGCGAACACTGCCTCAAGGTCGGGATGAACGCCTGGCTGGTCAAACCCTTGAACCTTGAGACCTTACGCCAGACCTTGGCAGCCTATTCTCGGCAACCCGCAGCAGTGGCTCCGCAGGCACTACAGGAACAGGCGCCCGCTGAACATGCTGCTGACCTTGAAGGCTGGATAACCCTTTCGCCAGCCATGCATCGTTTGTTTGTGACAACCATGCAGGAAGACCTGGAACAGGCTGAGCAGGCTTTACAAGCGTCTAACACCTCAAAGCTGGTCAGTTACCTGCACCGAATCAACGGTTCGCTAGCCACCGTAGGGGCTCAAGATCTGGCTGCTGCGTGCGGTGTGTGTGAAGTAACCCTGTTGCATGAGCCTTTGAATCCAGAGTCGGCCAGTGCGGTTGAGGCATTTTTGAAGCGATTGCACCGGGTTGTGCTCAAGATGATTGAGGGCGCGTTGTACCCGACTCGATAGGCATAGCCTTGTATCGACCATGACGCGCCTGCTTGCACTCAGGCGCGTGCTGCTTTAGTGCGTCGTCAAACCATCCAGCGATTTATCCACATACGCCTTGGCCAGCTCCACCAGGTGCATGCAGGACAACACCAAACTGCGCGAATGCCCGCTCAAGCCATTCCCCGCCTCACTCGCCGAAGCACCCGCGCAGCGCAACAAGTCTGACGCTTGGGCCAAAGCCGCTTCTAAATTGACGCTGTCGGGTATGGCATACGTGGCCTGATCCACGTGCCGTGGAGGCTTATGGTCGTGCAGGTAGTAATCGAGGGCGCGATCGGTGGCGGCACGGTCTAACGACGATGCATCGCACTGAG
>ERZ1673734.996-NODE-996-length-20060-cov-42.892127_pt1 | contig 20060 bp, 11 predicted proteins | sample MGYA00580199_ERZ1673734 | MGnify/ENA primary metagenome ERZ1673734 (study PRJEB41218, sample SAMN15661742) | gut metagenome | host: Homo sapiens | place: Canada: London | collected 2015-08-20/2019-03-30 | study: EMG produced TPA metagenomics assembly of...
GAGCTTGTGAAAGTTCGGGCTTTGTGATATTTTAAAAGAGGGTGTGAATTTTGACACACCCCCATGTAAGGACATGAATTTCGGGTTTTATTGTGCGTTCGCCTTTCAGTGAGTTGTTGCGTCGAGGGCCTTCTCTGGACAGATTGGGCCTTAGACAATTTGTTGGGAATTTTGGTCATTAAGTTGGTTCGGATTATCGCGTGAAATAGAGAGCCAAACGCCCCTTTTTGTGCGTTTGGAACGACGAAACGAAGCTTTGCGTTCACAATAAGCCATGTTTCGCGTCTCGATAGACCATGTATCGCATTGCGGTTAAGCATGTTTCATCACCCGAAAGACCATGTATCGCATTGCGGTTAGGCATGTTTCGCATGGTGTAAAGTGACGCGCGAAATGAAAGAAGATGGGTTTTTGTGATAAAGCATTGACTGTCAGCTGGTTGCGAAAGTGTGCTGAGAATCGCGTATTTGCGGCCGAAGGCGAGATGGTTTCAAAAAACAGTGTAGATTCCTATGTAGATTGTTGCGATTTTTGTTAAATCTATCAACGCCCAGGCAGAGGCATGCGTCAGCACGACAAGGAGCAGAGCGATAGCCGCAAGTAAGCCGATAAGCCGCAGCGTCCTTTCTCTCTTTTAGGTATTGTGATGCGCCATTTGTTTCGCGCCATACCTATTAGTAGGTATATGTATGGTAAAAAATCACCATTGCTTACTCTTTGCCAATTTATATTTGTACTTTTGCAGCGATTTTTAAGCAATACGCAAAATGAAATTATCAGAGTTGCATACAGGCCAAACAGGCATCATCGTCAAGGTGATGGGGCATGGCGGATTTCGCAAACGTGTGGTGGAAATGGGCTTTATCAAAGGCAAGACCGTGGAGGTGTTGCTCAACGCCCCATTCAAGGACCCCGTGAAATACCGTATCATGGGTTATGAGGTTAGTTTGCGCCACTCGGAGGCCGACATGATTGAGGTGGTAACCGAGCACGAGGCACGGCAGATAAGACAACAGGATAGGCTGGAGGACGCCGACCAACTGCGCACCGTGGTGGAGGCGAGCGATCCCGACGACGTGGCCATTACCGACGCCCAGTTGGCCGACGAGGCTGATAAGCGACATAAGGTGATCAATGTGGCGCTGGTGGGAAACCCCAACTGTGGCAAGACCTCATTGTTCAACTTTGCCAGTGGCGCCCATGAGCGCGTGGGCAACTACAGCGGTGTGACCGTCGACGCGAAGGAGGGACACGCCTCGTTTGAGGGTTACGAGTTTAATCTCGTTGACCTTCCCGGCACCTATTCGTTATCGGCCTATTCGCCCGAGGAACTGTATGTTCGCAAGCAGTTGGTTGAGAAGACCCCCGATGTGGTGGTTAACGTGATCGACGCTTCGAACCTCGAGCGCAATCTCTACCTGACCACCCAGCTCATCGATATGCACATTCGTATGGTGGTGGCCCTCAATATGTTTGACGAGACGGAGCAACGAGGCGACAACATCAACCTCGATGCCCTGTCGAGCCTCTTTGGTGTGCCCATGCAGCCCACGGTGTTCACCACGGGTCGCGGTGTGAAGGAACTCTTCCATAAGGTGATTGAGGTGTATGAGGCTACGGAGGGTGCCGATGCCCACTTCCGTCACATCCACATCAAGCATGGTCATGAGATAGAGCACGGCATTGCCGAGATACAAGATCACCTGAAGAAGGAGCACGGATTGCGCGAGCGCTACTCTACGCGCTACCTGGCCATCAAACTGCTTGAGAACGACAAGGAGGTGGAGCAGCTGGTTAGAACGTTCCCCGACGCTGATGAGATTCTGAAACATCGCGACGAGGCGGCCAAGCGTGTGAAGGAGGAAACGAAGGAAGATTCGGAAACGGCAATCATGGATGCCAAGTATGGCTTTATACATGGTGCCCTTGCCGAAGCCGGCTATACCACGGGAAATGGAAAGGACACCTATCAGCTTACGCACCTGTTGGATAGGATTCTGACCAATCGGTTCGTGGGATTCCCCATCTTCATAGCCCTTTTGGCGCTGATGTTCTTTGTGACGTTCAACCTGGGCGCTTATCCTATGGACTGGATCGACCAGGGTGTGGGGCTGCTGGGCGAACTCGTGGGAACCTACATGCCCGATGGACCTGTGAAGGATATGCTGGTGGATGGCATCATTGGTGGTGTGGGAGCCGTTATCGTGTTCCTGCCACAGATTCTGATTCTCTACTTCTTCATCTCGTTTATGGAAGACAGTGGATACATGTCGCGTGCGGCATTTATCATGGATAAGCTCATGCATAAGATGGGACTGCATGGCAAATCGTTCATCCCGCTCATCATGGGCTTTGGATGTAATGTGCCAGCGGTGATGGCCACGCGCACCATTGAGAGCCGTCGCTCGCGCATCGTAACGATGTTGGTGCTGCCGTTCATGAGCTGTGAGGCGCGCATACCTATTTATATAATGGTTATCGGAACGTTCTTCTCGCTGAAAATGCAATGGGTTATCATGACAGCGCTTTACCTGATTGGCATCGCTATGGCGGTGGTGATGAGTAAGGTCTTTACGAAGTTTATGATGAAAGGCGAGGACACACCGTTTGTTATGGAATTGCCGCCTTACCGTTTCCCCACGGCCAAGGCTGTGAGCCGACACACGTGGGAGAAGGGCAAGCAGTATCTCAAGAAAATGGGAGGAATCATCCTGGTGTCGACCATCATTGTGTGGGCTTTGGGCTACTTCCCCCACAACGAGGCGCTCACCGAGCAACAGCAGCAGGAACAAAGCTATATCGGACGTATTGGACAGACCGTGGAGCCTGTGTTCGAGCTCCAAGGATTCAGTTGGAAGATGGACGTCGGACTGCTTGCTGGTGTGGGTGCTAAGGAGATTGTGGCTTCCACGATGGGCGTGCTTTACGCCAACGACGAGAGCCTGGCCGACGATTCGGAGGTGGGCCAAGGCGAGAGCCGATATGAAAAACTGCACACGCTCATGGTGGGCGATGTGGCTCAGATGCATGGTTTGGCACCTTCGGATGGGCGTGTGGAGGCAGTGGCTACGCTGACGGCTTTCTGCTTCCTGCTCTTTGTGTTGCTTTATTTCCCCTGTTTGGCTACCATAGCGGCCATCAAGGGCGAGACGGGATCGTGGAAGTGGGCGCTTTTCGCAGCTGCTTACACCACGCTCACGGCCTGGGTGGTATCGGCCTTGGTGTTCAGAATAGGCTTGCTCTTCATCTGATATGCCATTCTGCTACTGGTGCTTGGTATGAGAAGAGGGGCGATGATGGGTTGCTAATGCAAGGGGCTCCTCTAATAATAGCCGAGCCTTTTGCCTTGATCTTGTAAAAGCGTTACTGGTAGATGAGGCAATGGCGCCCAGTCGATCCATGGTTGGGAGGTTATGAATTGATGTTGTCGAACAGTGTCGGCCCTGTTTGCTTGGCCGGCTTCTGTTGGGCAACGTCAGGACGATCGTCCTCCGTAGGAAGAAATGACAATTGGGTGGTTTGAGCCTTGATGTTTTTGGGGTTCAAACGATAGGTTCCCCACGAGGGATGGTCTAAGAGGTCTTGGGAATAGCGACTGTTTTGTTGGAGAAAGAGCAACACGCGACGCTTCACCTCCTCCAAACTAACCTTGTTGAATAGGTCGTTTTGAGAATTATAGACATGAAGGATAATCTTGCGAACGCGCAAGCCCTCAGGTCCAGCTTCAGCGAGGATTTTAAGGATCTCTTCTCTCATAAATAAACCACTTGTGGTTATTTTGTTTTCTGTTTGGCGATGCTTCGTTTGCTGCCGTTTGCTATAGCCATGCTGATGGTGTGGCGTATTGGGCCGATACGGTGCAGAATGTTACATGCCGATAGAATGGCCTTGCGGAATGGGATGGCGTCGTGAATGGCAAATGGTATAACCAAGTTGGGTCTAATGTCTGAATTTGAATAAAAAAGAGCCGCAACTCACGCTTATGAGCTGCGGCTCTTTTATGGCTTTTTATACGATTAGGCAAGTACAACCTTACCCTCAGCACCTTTCACTTTGCCCTCCTTGAGCAACCATCCTATACCCAGCAGAATCTCGGTCTCTGTCTTACCAGTGGTCTTGACGAGCTCCTCAACGCTCTGAGCCTCACCAGCTGCAGCAAGTGCATTGTAAACATCACCAGCGCGGAAACCAGCATTGTCAGCGTCTACGAATACCGTAGCCTTCTTAGTGGTCTTCTTTACTGTAGTCTTCTTTGCTGCTGTTGTTTTTGTTGCAGTTGCCTTTGTTGCGGCTGCCTTACTTGTAGTCTTCTTCTCTGTCATGATTAAGTAAATTTAATGCTCTCTTTAAAATAACTTTCTGATTATCAAGTTATCCGTTTGCAAAAGTACGACATTTTTTTTGAACAGGGGCTACCGTTTGTTCTAAAATAGCACCTTTTATTGTGTTGAAGAAGGGATTATTTGATATTTTTTGATTTATGTCAAGACGCGTGGTCTTGAAATTTCCATTTTCTCGTAGAATACTCCTGATATTATGCAAGTTAGACAGAGTCTTAAAAAATATTACTATCCAGCTTTTTTCTCTCTTTTTCGGTCTTTTTCCCTCTTATTCGCTCTTTTTCGCTCTTGTTTCGCTCTTGTTTCGCTTACCAACCTTGCCCTTACCATCCTTGCCCTTATCATCTTTTTGCTTGGTTGCATACCCCTATGGTCTTTGCATCTCGTCCGAAGCAGGATCTTCTCGCTCATATTTGAGCGAGCCACCAGCATTTTTCTTGTCTCTCCTTGCTTTAATGACCCTCCAAGCCTATAACAACCCACAGAAACTCTTAACCCCTATAAACGCAACAAAGCCGCTGAAAATCAGCGGCTTTGTTAATGTTTGCTATAAGTTTATTTTGGTTTGTTTGTATTAACCAAAATTGTCGTACATAATGCTTTCCGGATCGACACCCAGGCTATCGAGATAGTCGGTTACGGTCTTGATAAGCATGGGAGGTCCGCAAAGGTAGTACTCGCAGTCCTCTGGTGCCTCATGATCCTTCAGGTAGGTGTCGCGTACACAGTTGACCGCGAAGCCTGCATAGTACTTCACGCCGGCTGCGTCAGCGACGGGATCGGGACGGTCCAATGAGAGGTGGAGATGGAAGTTGGGGAATTGCTTCTCAAGCTCCCAGAAATCCTCCATGAAGAAGGCTTCATTCAGGCTACGGGCACCATAGAAGAAGTGGAGCTCACGGTCGGTGCAATGCAGGGTCTTCGTCATGTGCATGATCTGCGAGCGGAGCGGAGCCATACCTGCTCCTCCACCAATCCAAATCATCTCCTTCTTAGAGTCGAAATGGGGATGGAAATCTCCATAAGGACCACTCATCATTACCTTGTCGCCGGGCTTCAGGCTGAAGATGTAACTTGAGCCAATACCTGTAGGTACGTTTTGGAAGCCAACCTGGGGACGCGGCAGGAACGGAGTGGTTGCAATACGGACGGTAAGGGTAATGATGTCGCCCTCAGCGGGATAGTTGGCCATAGAGTAGGCGCGTATCGTGGGAACGGGGTTGTGGGCCTTCAGCGAGAGAATGTTGAATTTCTCCCATGCGCCGATATAGTCTTCGCCAATCAGCGACTTGTCGAAATCCTTGTCGTAGTCGATGCAGTCGTATGCTGGAATCTTGATCTGGGCGTATGATCCAGGAACGAAGTCCATGTGCTCACCCGGGGGAAGAGCCACCTTGAACTCCTTGATGAAGCTCGACACGTTCTTGTTGCTAATGACGGTGCACTCCCATTCCTTAACGCCCATGATCGACTCGTCGATCTTGATCTTGAAGTCGCCTTTGACCTTGGTCTGGCATCCGAGACGCCAATGCTCCTTGATCTGCTTGCGAGTGAAGTGGGGACGCTCTGAATCGAGAATCTCACCGCCGCCCTCGAGCACCTGAACCTTACACTGGCCGCAACTGGCCTTACCACCGCAAGCGGAGGGGAGGAAGATGCCGTTGGCGTTGAGTGTGGTCATAAGCGAATCGCCTTGAGGCACATTCAGGGTCTTGGTGTCGTTGATGGTAATGGTGACATTGCCGCTCGGGCTTAAGTATTTCTTAGCCACCAAGAGAATGATGACCAAAAGGAGTATCACTGCAAGGAACACTCCTACGCTATTGATGATGAAACTGAAATCCATGATCTTTAAATTTTAAGTCCTGAAAAGCACATCATGGCCATGGCCATAAGTCCTACGGTGATGAAGGTGATGCCAAGTCCGCGCAAGGGCTGGGGAACATCGCCGTACTGCATCTTCTCGCGGATAGCACCCATTGATGTAATGGCGAGCACCCAACCAATTCCTGAGCCGAAGGCATATACGATGGCATCCCAGACGGAGCCGATGTACTGCGTGTTGCTCGGATCAAGGTTGATGCGCTGCTGCATGAACAGAGAGGCACCCATGATGGCGCAGTTCACAGCGATCAACGGCAGGAAGATACCCAGTGAGGCATACAGAGAGGGCGAATAACGCTCCACAACCATCTCTACAATCTGCACCATGCCAGCAATGACAGCGATAAAGAGAATGAAACTCAGATATGACAGGCCCAGCGGATCGAGCACTTTCGTCTGAAGCAGATAGTCAACCGGTACGGTCACCACCAGCACAAAGGTAACGGCCAAGCCGAGACCGAATGATGTCTTTACGTTCTTCGATACGGCAAGGAACGAGCACATGCCGAGGAAGAAGGCAAATATCATGTTGTCCACAAAGATGGACCGGAAAAACAAGCTAATAAGGTGTTCCATAATTATTTCTTATCTTCTTTGTAAAAGAATGCACGATGAACCCAAATAACGCAACCCAGCAGGATGAGTGCCATGGCAGGCATGGTCATCATGCCGTTGTTTGCGTAGCCGAAGTCGTAGAAGCAATCGGGGATGATTTGGAAGCCCAGAAGGCTGCCGCGGCCCAAAAGCTCGCGCAGGCCGCCCACAATCACAAGGATCAAGGCGTAACCCAAGCCATTGCCAATACCGTCGAGGAAGCTTGGCCAAGGCTTGTTCATCATGGCAAAAGCCTCAAGGCGACCCATGAGGATACAGTTGGTGATGATCAGACCCACGTACACCGAGAGCTGAACGCTCACGTCATAGGCGAATGCTTTTAAGATCTGGCTAACGATGGTAACCAGGGCGGCAACTACAACGAGCTGCACAATGATACGGATACGCATAGGAATGGTGTTGCGAATGACCGAGATGATCACGTTGGCAAATGCCGTGATGACGGTCACTGCAAGACCCATAACGATGGCTGGCTCGAGCTGTGCGGTGACCGCAAGCGCTGAACAGATGCCAAGCACCTGCACCAGTATCGGGTTGTCGAGGTTCAACGGGTTACCGAGAACCTCTCGGTTTTGTTTGCTTAATAAACTCATCTTTTTAGGATTAAAGTTTGATGTTATTTTGCATTGAGGAACTTAGTGTATTGTCCCAGACCTTCCTGAAGCATCTGAGTGACACCATTAGAGGTAAGGGTGGCACCCGTGACGGCGTTGACCTGCGTCGACGGATCTTCCACCTTCTTTTCCACAGCTAAGGCAATGGATGTGTGGTTGTCGCCAGCAAACAGGTGCTTGCCTTGGAACTTCTCCTGCCATGCCTGGTCGTCCTTAATGGCCGATCCCAGACCAGCGGTCTCACTCTCATGGTTGAAGTAGGCTCCGAAAACCGTTGCCTTGTCATCGTTGATGGCAATGTAACCGTTGATGGCGCCCCAAAGGCCCATGCCGTAAACGGGAATGACGTATTTTGTCTTGCCGTCCACCTTGCAGACGAACACGGCCAGTTTACCATTCTTTGCGTCGGCAGAGTTCAGTTTGAAACCCTTTTCGGTTCCGCCAGCCTCGCCACTCTCTTTCACTTGGCCGTCTTCACCGATGATGTCATCGGAGATAACCACCTCTTTATACTTCTGTGCTGCGGCCTCGTTGTTCAGGCCACGGATATTGAGGGCGTATAAGATTTGCTTCTGCTTGTCGAGCGCAACGTTGGCGTCTTGAGCAGGCTTGAGTGCCTGGAAGGTTAATGCCAACAGGAAAGCGACAATCAGCACAAGGACTACCGAATACGTAATCGTGTATGAATTGGAATTTGTTTTCATGCTTTTACTCCTTATTTATTGGTTGCCCGCTTTGCGCGTTTGGAAATATTGGCCTCCACCACGCAATGGTCGATGAGCGGCGCAAACATGTTTCCGAAGAAGATGGCGAGCATCATACCCTCGGGATAGCCAGGGTTCATCACTCGAACGATGATGGCTACGGCGCCAATGAGGAAGCCGTAGATCCACTTGCCTGTCTCGGTGCGAGCTGAGGTGACGGGATCGGTTGCCATGAAGACAGCTCCAAAGCAGAAACCGCCCAGGACAATGTGCTCATACCATGCGATAGGGGTTGAGCCAGTTGCTGTGAACAGAAGGGCCATTGCGATACCACCCAGGAATACCGAAGCCATGGTTTTCCAACTGGCAATGCCTGCCCACAAGAGAATGACGGCGCCTATAGCGATGGCAACGACCGATGTCTCACCGATAGAGCCAGGGATGAAGCCTAAGATCATATCAGACAATGTGGCGTTGCTGTTCAGGCCTTGTGAGATGAGTCCGAGCGGTGTGGCCTCTGTGAATGTCTCAGGCAGTGTGTAGCCCAGTCCGAAGATAGAATCCTGTGCCACCCAAACCTTGTCGCCCGTCATCTGGCTTGGGTAAGAGAAGAACAAGAACATGCGGGCTGCAACGGCCACGTTGAAGATGTTCATACCTGTGCCGCCCCAGATCTCCTTAACGAAGATAACGGAGAAAACAATGGCCAGCACCAGCATCCACAGCGGTGTGTTGACGGGGATAATCAGGGGAATGATGATTCCGCTAACGAGGTATCCTTCCTGAATCTCCTCGTGCTTCCATTGTGCCCATGCGAACTCAATGCCAAGACCAACGATGTAGCTGACAAGAATCTTGGGAAGAATGGCCAGGAGTCCAAAGACGAACATGCCCATGAAGCTGGTTTCGGCGAGCTTGCCTGCAGCCAGTGCGTTTTGGTATCCAATGTTGTACATGCCAAACAGCAGTGCCGGCATCAATGCGATGACGACCATGCTCATGATGCGTTTGGAGTCGATGGCGTCATGGATGTGCGCTCCGCTCTTCGAGGTGGTCTCGGGCACGAAGAGGAATGTGCCAAAGCCATCGTAGATGCTTTGGAAAGCGTGCAATTTGCCGCCCTCTTCAAAGAGAGGTTTTATTTGGTCGAAATATTTCTTTAATCCACTCATAGTTTTTATGTGTTAATTACCTAAGTGTTGTCCTATCTTAAGCATTCTCCTTGCGCAGGATGTCGAGACCCTGTCTGACGATCTTCTGCAGCTCCAGCTTTGAGGAATCCACAAATTCGGCCACGGCGAAGTCTTCAGGGCTTACCTCGTAGATGCCGAGTTGCTCCTGCTTGTCGATGTCGCCGGTGATAATGGCCTTGATGAGGAACTCTGCATAGATGTCCATTGGCAGCACCTTGTCGTACTCGCCGCTCATGATCATGTGGCGCTCGCCACCCTTGATACGTGCGTCGAGGTCATACTCGTGGTTCTTGCCCTGCAGCCATGAGAAGTAGCTGCGCGACACAGAGAAGTCCTTCGTTCTCGGCAGAATCCATCCTAAGATTTCCTCCTTGTCGTCGCCCTCGGGAATGGCTGTCACCTCAGATGTGTGGGCGCCTAAGTAATCGTTGAGCGTAGCGCGCTCACCGGTCAGCGGATTGCCGTTGATGATGCGCACGTGGTCGGTTGCAACCAGTTTGCCATTAAGGATGTCGGCCAATTGGGTTCCCACCAAAACGTCGGCGTAAGCAGGTTCCTTGATTTGGCTTCCGGCAATAGCGATGGTCTTGCGGAGGTCCACTTTGCCTGTAAGGAACAGGCGACCGATAAAGATAACTGATGTGGGGTCTACCGTCCAAACCGTCTCGCCACGGTTCACCGGGTCGATGTGGTTGATCTGCACGCCCACGTTGCCAGCCGGACAAGGGCCGTCGAATACGTTGAGGTCGATGTCCTGGGCCTCTGTCAGCGCTTTTGCCGTTTGCTTGGCGCCCACGCCCAGATGCACTGTTGCGATGCGGTTCAGGGCCTTCAAGCCAGCCAGGAACGCATCCTCGTTGCCCTCCAGCTCATACTCGAAGTCGTTGGCCAACGGCATGTCGCGCAGAGCCGAGACGAAAATGCCCTTAGGAGTAGTGCAGGGATCTGTGGAAATGGCATACGGCAGTTGGTTGATGTAACCAAACAGACCGGCCTCAAGCAGCAACTGCTTCACGGCGTTTCCGTCCATCTTGCTGGCATCGTGCTGACCGAAGTCTCGATAGTCCAACTTGTCGTCGGCTTCTACGCTGACGCTCAAGACGCGTCGACGCTCTCCGCGCAAGATTGACTTGACTGTTCCACTCACAGGTGAGGCAAACTTAACCTCGGGAAATTGTTTGTTGACAAACAAGGCGTCACCAGCAAGGACATGATCTCCTTCCCTGACAACAACCTTGGGGACGATGCCGGTGAAATCGGAAGGGCGCAAGGCCACCGTCTTGGAGGCTTGGCACTCTACCTTTTTCTTGATGGCTCTTCCTTTTAGGTTAATGTCTAAGCCTTTACGCAACTTAATAACATTTGCCATAAAATAGAATATAATTGTTTATTGATATCCAATAATAGTATGCGGACTTCAACTTTTCTTGACTTTTATAGGTCAGTTGTGTTGCATCTTTCCAAATCAGCTGCAAATATACACAATATTTAATTCATTTAGGATATTTTTGCTGATTTTATTTCTATTATGAGTTTATTTTTCTAATTTTGCATAAAGATTGAAAAGGGTTAAACATTTCATCAATACGATTGTATGGGCTTTGGTAGGCTTGTACGTGGTCGTTGTCGTCATGGTAAATATCCCCATGGCTCAATCGTTCATTGCTCATCGGTTGGCTCAGGCCCTTTCGTCGAAGTTGGGCACCCCAGTCTCTGTGGGGCGTGTTGATGTGGGCTTGTTCAATCGCTTGATCGTTGATGACGTGTCGTTGGTCGACCAAAAGGGCGTTCCCTTTTTTAAGGCCACCCGCCTTTCGGTCAAGGTGGATTACCTGGAGGCCATGTATGGTAGAGTTGCCATTACGTCGGCGCAGGTGTTTGGCATGAAGGCCCGTCTTTATCGTGCGAATGCCGACTCGCCGCTTAATATTCAATACGTCATCGATTCGCTTGCGTCGAAGGACACGACGGGCCACAAGCCCTTGGATTTGCAGATCAGCAGTTTGATTATCCGTCATGGTGAGATGAGCTACGACCAGCTCAATGTGCCTCGTAAGGCTACGCTCGACGTCCACCATTTACACGTTCGCGACCTGAGTTCCCATATTATTCTCAATGCCCTGCGCGACGATTCTCTGAATCTTAACGTCAAGAAGATAGCCTTCAATGAGCGCTCAGGCTTCCGTTTGAAGAGTCTTTCGTTCAAGGTTGTGGCCAACACCCGTCATGCTCATTTGGAAGATTTCAAGTTGCTCATGCCCCAATCCCAGTTGTTGACCGACGGCATTACAGCCAACTATCGTGTGCGGAATAAGCAGTTGGAGTCTGGTTCGTTGCATTTCGACGGTAAGATCAACACTTCCTACATTAGTCCTCGCGACATGGCGTTTCTGGATAAGGCGTTGGGTCGCTATGCCACCCCCTTGGTTTTCTCCATCGCTTTTACGGGAACCTCCAATAGTTTGAACATCCATCGGTTAGACGCCATTATCGCCCACGAGGCCCACGCCAAGTTGTTGACTGCTCCGGCCGACGCCTCTTTGAGTGCCCATGGCTCCGTATTGTCGTGGAGCACCAAGCCCCGTTGGAATGCAGTTGTTGAGCGTTTCGCTGTCAACAACAACTTGCTGAGCCTGCTTTCGTCGCGCCTTCCTGCCTTTGTGCCGCGTTTGGGCGATGTGAGCTATCGCGGCAAGGCAAGTGGAGTGGGGCGTGACGTGAAGGCGCAAGGCACACTTCACACCTCTGAGGGTGATGCCAACCTTGCGTTTGCCATGGTCGACAACAAGTTTAAGGGCCATCTCGAAACCGACGGTGTAAACGTGGGCAAGATCCTCGACGACGCTCGTTTGGGATTGTTGGCCGCCAATCTGGATGTTACTGGCGACCTTCCGCATAAGCGTTACGTAGCCAAGGGGCATATTGGCCGCTTCGATTGGAACCAATATAAGTACCAGGGTCTCACCCTCGACGCCACTTACGACCAAGGGCAAGCCGAGGGTAAGGTGGCCATCGACGACCCCAATGTTGCCGCTGTGGTACAAGGCTTTTGGAACGGAAGTAAGAGTTGTCCGTCGGGCAATCTGACGGCTGTGGTCACCAAGGTGAACCCAACTGCCTTGCACTTTGCGGGAAACAGTCAAGCGGGCGCTGTTTACGGCGGCCGTGTGGCGGTCGACTTCAGTGGTCGCTCGCTTTCGACCCTCGCTGGAAACCTCAAGGTGAACGACTTCTATGTCACCAAGGCCGATGAGGAGTATCGCTTGGACAACTTAGAGTTGGCCTTGGGTTCCAATGCCTCAGAGCGATTCCTTACTTTCGACAGCGACTTCGGCCATGGTGAAGTGCGGGGCAAGTTCGACTACGCTTCCCTGTTGCAAAATCTCGAGAACCTTGTCGTGGCGCAGTTGCCAAGTCTCCAGAAGTTCACCCCACTTCGCCACCGTCCCGTCCGTTCCGACAACGTTACACTCCAAGCGTCAATTACGCGTGGCGATTGGCTGCGCCATTTGCTCGGATTGCCCATTGAGATCAACGCCCCCATAGACCTCAATGCCACCTTGTCGTCCCAATCGCGATATGTTGATTTACAGCTTAATGCCCCTGATATCGTTTACGGCAACCGCCATCTTCGTCAAGTGAACGTCAGTGTTACGTCGCCTAATGAGAACCTGTGCGCTGAGGTCAAGGCTATCCAGATGGGCTCTAATGGTATCGGAACCGATTTGCAGGTCAACGCGACGGCCGAGCAGGACGAGTTGTCTACCGAAATCCGGCTCGACAACCACGCCCGTCGCCATCGTCTCAAGGGCCGTTTGCTTTCCATGATTCAGTTTGGCAAGAACGACTATGGAGTCACCGAGGCGCGTTTCAACATGCGCCAGTCTGAGCTGTCCATTGGCGACACCTTGTTTACCATTCATCCCGCAAGTGTTGTTTACAGTAAGAACCACCTGGAAGTCAACGATTTGGCCGTCAGCAGTGGCCACCAATACGTTAAGGTGGCAGGCGTGGCTTCCAAGGGCAGCGACGATTCCATCACCGTTGATCTGAAGGATGTGAACGTAGAGTACGTTCTCGACCTTGTGGGCTTCCACTCGGTTGAGTTCAGCGGCTTTGCGTCGGGCCAGGCCTACGTCACCCATTTGTTTGATGGGGCGGGCGGTCATGCCGACCTTCGTGTCAATCGGTTCCAGTTTGAGGATGGCAATATGGGAACCCTGATGGCCAAGGTGGGTTGGAACCCAGAGGAAGAGCAAATCGACATCGACGCCCAGGCAGTGGACACCCTCGGCGGCCTGTGGGTAACCGACACGCGTCTCACCACCATACGAGGTTATGTGTCGCCCAAGCGCAATTACATCGATTTGGACATCCTGGCCAAAGATACTCGTGGCGATTTCGTGCAGTCGTTCTGTTCCAGTTTCATGGGCGACGCCGACATTACCATCAATGGCGACCTGCGTCTTTGGGGCGACTTGAAGAAAATCAACCTCACGGGCGATGCCGTGGCCCGTGGCACCATGCACATCAAGCCGCTCAACACCACCTACGAGCTTCAGAACGACACCATCCACTTCCTCGTCAATGAGATTCGCTTCTCGGGCGACACCCTTCGCGACCGCAATGGCAATGTGGGCGTGTTCAACGGCTCGTTGTACCACCAGCACCTGTCGCGCCTGACCTACGACTTCGATGTGCAGCTCCATCACCTGCTTGGCTACGATTGGGACGGCAGCGATGGCAGCGCGTTCTATGGCACGGTGTACGCCAGTGGCGACGTTCATCTGAAAGGTCGCTCGGGCGAGGTGATCATCGACATCAACGCCACGCCCGAGAAAGGATCGCAGGTCGTCTACAATGTCTCCAATCCCGATGCCATCGCCTCGCGCGAGTTTATCCATTGGGCCTCTCGCGACACGATGTCGTTGGCGAGCGATCATTTGCATTTAGACCCGACGTCCAACGATGATGACGATGATTACGACATGCCCACCAACATCCATATCAACTTCCTTATCAACACCACAGCTGACGCCACGTTGAAGGTCATCATGGACAACACCTCGGGCGATTACATCTCGCTCAACGGCTCAGGCGTGATCCGTGCCTTCTATTATAATAAAGGTGGACTGGATGTTTATGGCAACTATCTCATCGACCATGGCGTTTACAAACTGACCATCCAAAACATCATCAAGCGCGATTTCGACTTCCTTCAGGGAGGCCTCATCGCTTTTGGTGGCGACCCGTACCAGGCCGATCTCAACCTGAAAGCCCAATACCAGTTGAATTCCGTAAGCCTCTCCGACCTGCAGTTGGGCCGCAGCTTCTCGGGCAATAACATCCGTGTGAACTGTTTGATGAATATCACTGGAACGCCCGCCTCGCCCAAGGTCGACTTCAGTATGGACCTGCCCACCGTAGGCACCGATGCCAAGCAGATGATTTACAGCATCATCAACAGTGAGGAAGAGATGAACCAACAGGTGCTTTACCTGCTGGCCGTCGGCCGTTTCCTCTCGCCAGGCAGCAATAACGCCATGGGTGCCAACAATGGCGAGAAGCAAACCAGCCTCGCCATGCAGAGCATTCTTAGCGGCCAGCTCAGTCAGCAGATCAACAATGTGTTGAGTACCGTCATCAACGACAACAACTGGAACTTTGGCGCTAATATCTCCACGGGCGACGAGGGGTGGAACAACGCCGAGTATGAGGGCCTCCTCAGTGGTAGGATGCTCAACAACCGCCTGCTCATCAATGGCCAGTTTGGCTATCGCGACAATGTCAATGCCACCACATCGTTTATCGGCGACTTCGACATTCGCTATCTCATCATGCCTAATGGCAACCTTAGCGTGCGCGTCTACAACCAGACCAACGACCGTTATTTCACCCGCAACTCGCTCAATACCCAAGGCATCGGCTTCATCCTGAAGCGCGATTTCAATGGCTGGCGCGACCTGCTTGGCATCAATCGCAAGAAAAAAGGAGGACTAAAAACCTCCAAGTCTGTTAAAAAACCATAATTGCCTAATATTAGTTCTTGCGTAATTCGGCCTAATCCACTACAAATAAGTACCTTTGCACCCGATTTGCGAAGGTGTGGTATGTCCGCACCCGACTATTTCACATAAAGTCTAACTTTATTAATTATTAAACATTTATTTACTTATGTCAAATTTGAACGACATCAAAAACGTTAAGCCATTGGACGACTTCAATTGGGAGGAGTTTGAGAATGGCTCACTGAGCGCTGCCAGCAAGGAAAACCTGGAGAAGGCTTACGACGAGACTCTCAACAAGATTCAGGAGCATGAGGTTGTAGAGGGTACCGTTATCTCTGTCGACAAGAAAGAGGTTGTTGTCAACATCGGTTACAAGAGCGATGGCATCATCCCCGCCTCTGAGTTCCGCTACAATCCCGACCTGAAGGTTGGCGACAAGGTGGAAGTCTATGTTGAGGACCAGGAGGACAAGAAGGGTCAGCTCGTTCTCTCTCACAAGAAGGCTCGCCTGAGCAAGAGCTGGGAGAAGATCAACGAGGCTCTCGACAACGACGAGGTTATCCAGGGTTACATCAAGTGCCGCACTAAGGGCGGTATGATTGTGGATGTGTTTGGCATCGAGGCCTTCCTGCCCGGCAGCCAGATTGATGTTCACCCCATACGCGACTACGATGTGTTCGTAGGCAAGACCATGGAGTTCAAGGTTGTGAAGATCAACCAGGAGTTCCGCAATGTTGTGGTTTCTCACAAGGCTCTCATCGAGGCCGAGTTGGAGGCCCAGAAGAAGGAAATCATCTCTCACTTGGAGAAGGGTCAGGTTCTCGAGGGTACCGTCAAGAACATCACCTCTTACGGTGTGTTTGTTGACCTCGGTGGCGTCGACGGACTGGTGCACATCACCGACCTGTCTTGGGGCCGCGTTAGCGATCCCCACGAGGTTGTTGAGCTCGACCAGAAGATCAATGTTGTTATCCTCGACTTCGACGAGGAGAAGAAGCGCATTGCTCTCGGTCTGAAGCAGCTGACTCCTCATCCTTGGGATGCCCTCGACGCTAACCTAAAGGTTGGCGACCACGTGAAGGGTAAGGTTGTCGTTATCGCCGACTACGGTGCATTCGTTGAGATCCAGCCTGGTGTTGAGGGTCTGATCCACGTCTCAGAGATGAGCTGGAGCCAGCACCTGCGTTCAGCACAGGAGTTCCTGCACGTTGGCGACGAGGTTGAGGCAGTCATCCTGACTCTCGACCGCCAGGAGCGCAAGATGAGCCTGGGTATCAAGCAGCTGAAGGAGGATCCGTGGGAGACCATCGAGACCAAGTATCCTGTTGGCAGCAAGCACACCGCTAAGGTTCGCAACTTCACCAACTTCGGTATCTTCGTTGAGCTCGAGGAGGGTGTTGACGGTCTGATCCACATTTCTGACCTGAGCTGGACCAAGAAGGTGAAGCATCCTTCAGAGTTTACAACTGTTGGTTCTATGATCGACGTTGTCGTTCTGGAGATCGACAAGGAGAACCGTCGTCTGAGCCTCGGCCACAAGCAGCTCGAGGAGAATCCTTGGGACAAGTACGAGAAGATTTATGTTCCCGGCTCAGTTCACGAGGGTACTATCACTGAGATGATGGACAAGGGCGCTGTTGTCACACTCGCTGAGGGTGGTGAGGGCTTCGCTACTCCTAAGCACCTCCAGAAGGAGGATGGCAGCCAGGCCAAGCAGGGTGAGGTTCTGCCCTTCATGGTGATCGAGTTCGCCAAGGAGACACGCCGCATCATCCTGTCTCACTCTCGCACATTCGAGGATGTGAAGGACGACGTGGTGAAGACACACCGTCACGCTCCCCGCAAGCAGAGCGAGGCTCCCGCTATCAACAATGTCGCTGCCGGTACTTCACTCGCCGACCTCGACGTGTTGGCTAAGCTGAAGGCTGATCTCGACAAGACCAACAAGTAATCAATAGATTGCATATTCATCAACGAGCTGATTCCTATGGAGTCAGCTCGTTTTCTTTGCAATGGATTTTATATATTAATATTTGTTAATGGCTAAAATTTGTGTTCGCCATTGATCATATTTCATCTGATTTTTTGTAACTTTGCAATGTAATACATACACTCTGTGTTTCCACGTTGGAAACACGTTCATTCTGGAACACATTCATTATACTCTATATGTATAGCAAAGACGACTTATTATCTAAAAGTTCCACTGAACTTGCGGATATTGCTAACTCTCTTGGCGTTCCTGTCGGTGAAGGACAGGAGGGTGATGACATGATTTATGCCATTCTCGACAAGCAGGCTGAAGAGGAGGGAAAGAACAACCCTTTGGTTTCATCCAAGCGCAAGCGCATCCGTATTGCTAAGACCGAGCCCGACAAGGTTTATTCGGTCAATGGCAATTCAGGCGAGAATTTCGATACCAAGAAGGCACGAAACGCTGCCGAGCAGCCCGGCCTTTTCAAGGATCCCCAGACTCTTAAGAGCGAGGTGGAGGAAACTCCCGTTCTCGATGTGCAGTCGCTTGAGGCCGAGTTGGCCTCGCTTCCTAAGCACCGCGGTCCCAAGACCAAGCGCGAGCGTGAGTTGCTCGAGCTGATTGCACAGGCCAAGCAGAGCACATCACAGGATAACACCATGGCCGACGCTCCCCAGGCCCACAACTTCGACCAAGTGCCCGAGGCTTCACCTTCCGAAAGCCGCGACGCTTTCATTCCCGAGGAGGCTTATTCGCTCAATCGCGATTCTCAGGAGGACAAGAGCGCCAACGACAATAAGATTGCCATGTTGCAGGCCAAGGTACAGGCCCACAACGAGAGTGCCGGCGCATCTCAGCAACCATCCGACGACGGTGTGTGGAACGGCGACCCCGGTGATGGCACCGATTTCATCCCTGTGGTGGACCTCCCCATCGAGGACCAGGGTGCTGTGCCCAACTACGACATGTTCGACAACCCCACCGCTTCATATCGTCAGCAAGAGGAGGCTCCTGCTCCTACGCGTCAGCAAATGGCTGAGCCTGAGGCCGACTACGATTTCGCCGACATCATCTCGGCCAACGGTGTGCTCGAGATTATGCCCGACGGTTATGGCTTCCTTCGTTCGAGCGATTACAATTACCTTTCTTCGCCCGACGATATCTATGTGGCTAACAACCTGGTAAAGCGTTATGGCCTGAAGACTGGCGACGCCATCCTTTGTCATGTGCGACCACCGCGCGAGGGCGAGAAATATTTCCCCCTGACCAGCATCGACAAGATCAACGGCCGCGATCCCGCCGAGATACGCGACCGCATGCCGTTCGAGCATCTCATTCCGCTTTTCCCCGAGGAGAAGTTCAATCTCTGCGGCGATCGTGCCACAACCAACTTGTCGACCCGCATTGTCGATCTGTTCTCGCCCATCGGTAAGGGACAGCGCGCCCTCATCGTGGCTCAGCCAAAGACGGGTAAGACCATCTTGATGAAGAACATAGCCAACGCCATTGCCGCCAACCACCCTGAGGCATACCTTATGATGCTCCTCATCGACGAGCGCCCTGAGGAGGTTACCGACATGTCGCGTACGGTCAACGCCGAGGTCATCGCCTCTACGTTCGATGAGCCTGCCGAGCGTCACATTAAGATTGCCGGCATCGTGCTCGAGAAAGCCAAGCGAATGGTTGAGTGCGGTCACGACGTGGTAATCTTCCTCGACTCCATCACCCGTCTGGCTCGTGCCTACAATACCGTTAGCCCTGCCAGTGGTAAGGTGCTTACCGGTGGTGTCGACGCCAATGCCCTGCAGAAACCCAAGCGTTTCTTTGGTGCGGCCCGTAACATTGAGGGTGGCGGTTCGCTCACCATCATTGCCACAGCCCTTATCGACACGGGTTCAAAAATGGATGAGGTGATCTTCGAGGAGTTCAAGGGAACGGGTAACATGGAGTTGCAACTCGACCGCTCATTGTCTAACAAGCGTATGTTCCCGGCTGTCAACCTGGTGGCTTCGAGCACGCGTCGCGACGACCTGTTGCAAGACGACATCACGCTCCAGCGCATGCGTGGCATCCGCAACTACATTGCCGATATGAACCCCATCGAGGCCATGCGTACCATCCACGACCCGTTGGCCACGGCTCGCGACAACAATGAGTTCCTTATGTCGATTAATGGTTAGTTCAATCTGAAAGATTCCATATAACTTAGAAGAGCGCGTATCTGCTGACGCCATCGCCATGGCAAGCAAATACGCGCTCTTCTTATGCGACCTACTCTTGACCAGGTTCCTTTGTGCCCAGAACGTTTAGGGCTGCCAGGATGACAGTTGTTGTGATTTTTGGTTAAAAAGTTGTGCAGAGATTTTGGGTGTGAGAGAGTCTGTGGACGCCACGTTTGAGCGAAGAAGACTGTCGCCATGAGCTTCGCGATTGCGAAAAGGCATCTATCGCATTACGAAAGACCATGTATTGAGACACCAAAGACCATGTATCGCGTTGCGAAAGACCATGTATCGCAGTGCGAAAGCATACCTTTCGCAGAGGCTGATGCGTGTTATTTCATGTTGAATGTGAAAAGTGGCGTGTTTAATGACTCTCGGATGTTGCAAACCATTGAGTGACAAGTGGTTATGTAAAGTGCGCGAGAATCGCATATTTGCGTCTCCCCTTAGGTAACTATTCAGCGAAAGGGCATGGCGGGGTATCAAGCCTCAAATAAGGCTTGAA
>ERZ1673734.997-NODE-997-length-20052-cov-7.961294_pt1 | contig 20052 bp, 8 predicted proteins | sample MGYA00580199_ERZ1673734 | MGnify/ENA primary metagenome ERZ1673734 (study PRJEB41218, sample SAMN15661742) | gut metagenome | host: Homo sapiens | place: Canada: London | collected 2015-08-20/2019-03-30 | study: EMG produced TPA metagenomics assembly of PRJNA649273...
TCGACTCGCCATTTGAATATGACAAGTTGCGTTATATCTATACTGAGGCTAGAAAATTGCAGATTACTGAATAAGCCAGTTATAAAGGTGGCTGAGACACGGCCCGGCGCACGACTCAGCCAGTTTGATTGGAAATAAATCCTACAGAAAAGAATCTCTAAAGATCCGTAGGCACAGATCATTGCACCTTTATTAAGGAAACAACTTACAGAGCATATGATCGTTTCTTTGATAACGTAATCCTTTCGCGTCTTGCTGAAGGATTGAATTAATGCATTCTCCCCTCCCATTAAAAATAATTATTGCCGACGACCACCCCGTCGTATTGCTTGGCGCAAGCATCGCGCTGGAATCTTTATTCAAACCCGGCGACTGCATTATTATCGAGGCATCTTGCACCGGATCGTTATTAAATCTTTTAAAAAATGACACCTACGATCTAATTATTACTGACTTGTCAATGCCGGGCGGGAGCTTTCCCGATGGATTGACACTAATCAGCCATATTCGTAAGCATTTCGAAAAAACAAAAATAATTATCATGACCATGATTAACAATCAGATCATGCTCCGTAAATTACTGAACTTAGGGATAAGCGGGGCATTCGATAAACATCGGCCTCTTAATGAGCTTGATAATGCTGTAGCCAGCGTGCTTAAGGGTAAACGTTATGTGAGTTCCAGTTTCTGCGCGTCACTGGCAACTACCAAAATAGGCGAAGTAGCTCATAAATCGCTATCAGCTAAAGAATTAGAAGTCGTACGCTTATATGGACAGGGTTTAGGGGGCCGTGAAATAGCAAAACGACTCAACCGAAGCGAAAAAACTATCAGCCGCCAAAAACGGACCGCCATGCACAAGCTGGGATTGCGAAGCCTGAGTGAACTGGCTGCTAACGCACATCTGATAGGCGTCGGCTATACCGTAGCCCATGAATTAGCAAGCAATGCATATGCACCATAGCGCCGTCCAGCACTTTAAGTGCATAAAAGAATCATCCCAAGACTAAAGCCTGAAGAAAACATTTAACATTCAGCGTCGATAGATACACATGAGGCCCCTACCTATCAGAACTGCTAGTACCCCCTACAGGAGTTAAAACGTAAGGTGATAAGACCGGTAGTCAATCGGCAAACTCAACGTGACCTAGCAGGAAATGAAAATGCCTAAATCCTTGTTTCTAAACTCAGCACCTCCCCTTATGCGCCTATTCATAGCGAGCGCGATGGCCTTGACTGTTAGTGCACACGCCATGGCAGTATCCTCCCCCCAATCAACTACCCCATCTGCTAGTGATGTCGCGGGAAAAACTAAAGCCAGCGGTGACTACGGCAAGACGTGCAATCCTAATGAAGCCATGATTAAAAGCACTCGACATGGCGATGAGAATACAGACCCGGTTATAGTTTGCTCCGCCTACGCCCCTTACGGCGTTGCAGGCACTATGTCGAACTACAAAACCCCAGAACCTGAAAAGGAAGACGATGCCTACGGCAATTGGTCCAGTGCAATTGATGAAGGCAAACCAAGCGGCCATACATACACATGCCCCGAAGGTACACTCATGACAGGCATTAAACATAAAGATGATGAAAACGGATCGACTTACTATCGTTGCAGTGCATTTTCGATAAACGGTGTTGTTCAAAAATTAAGGCCAGGAACCGTATTGAAATTCCCAGAAGATGACCATGAAAAATCCTGCCCAGCAGGGCAAATCATGATTGGGCGAAGCCACCTGTGCGACAACGATGGTAAATGTGATGAAAAAGCCTCCAGCACGTATACCTGTGGTTATGTTCGAGCCCTGTAATAACCTCTTAAAGTACGCGAACAGTTGACCCTCTACAGATCTCCTCATTCAAGGGCAATGGCGTCCGTCTTTTTAAAGCAGACGCCATAGCCCTTAAATGCTTAACAGAAGTTATTATCCCTATTGTTAAAAGCCCACGTTGTCCAGAAAGGCCTGCAACTCGGCGCATGCATTTCCACTGTCGCCATCAGTCACGGCAAGAATGTTAACGTAATGCGTAAGTGGTTGCCGCTTTACAGAGATCAACAACCTGTAACGCTACCTCTGTTTGTTCCGATAACCAGCCTGTTCAACAATCGTATTGATACTTAATAGGCGCTATCTAAGCAGAACTTTAAATATTTGGCACCAAACCAGCGCAGGTTGCAATACCTGCTCAGGTTTTATCAATAAAATCGGTTTTAGCCACGCCACAGGCTAAAACCGATCAATTTATATAATACTGAAACCCATCAGAGAACTCAGGAAGAAATGAGGCTCACGCTAGACAACCTGTTCAATGGGTCATACTCCAAAACACGGCCTAACTCATCACTGGTCATATTGCCCTCTTCATCATAAGTAAATGATGTGGTCTGTGGCAGACCACCATCAAAGGTATAAGTCAGAGAAGACAACTGAACAGGGTCGGTATTATCAAAGGCATATTCTGCCATGAGGTACGTGCCGTCCGTGTAAATAGTGTCTACGAGAGTAATATTATCCAATGCATCGAACGTAAAATACTGCGAATTAATCGATCTGCCATGCGGATCCTCGGGCGGTTGAGTACCTGTGCATTCATAAGATACGAGTCGACTGCGCACGTCATAGACATAGGTTTCTTGCCTGATGATAACATCACCTTCTTTCAAGGTTCTGGACGACAAGTTATCGACCTCGTCATAGTCCTGCACAAGTGTTTGTTCAACTCCATTAAGGCAAAATATTCTTGCTACTTCTCGACCCTGCTTATCGTACTCCAGCTTTATGATCACTTGTGGATTACCGAGATCACCTAGCGGACCATCCTCTGTTGTAATCGAAGCCATCAAACCCAGGCTATTATATTCAAAGGTAGACCTTATATTCCCTAACGTCGTTTTATCCAAACGCCCTAAAGAATCATAATCATACGTTTGTGTTTGTCCCAAGACATCTTTATAAGAACGAATACGCCCACGAAGCGAATAATCATAGGTCATGGTCAAAGGTTCGCCTTGGACCTGAGAAACTTTCTCTGTATGGATTTCACCCGTCGAGAAATACTCACGTTCGAGCATTTGGTCCTGATCAGTGCAACTCTTCAAACGTGCATTTTGGGGGTCGTATTCATATTTCGCACTGTTAGCCGAGCCAGATACTTTGCGCAGCGTTGGCTCCTCTCCCAATTGTGGAGCATACGTATACTCAATTTCATGGTGCCGCGCTGTGGTGACCTTCCACGGCTGTAGCTCTCCAGCCCTGAAATCAAATACTTTTTCCCTGCCCCCCGTCGTCGATGACGTCATACGGCCCAACCCATCAAAACCTTGAGTACCTAAGACTTGTCCCTCAACACTGATTAAGGTTGGCAAGTCCTCCGCACTGTGTGCAGCGTACTCACGCACCACCTTCGCTTTATCAGGAAGCGTTGTTTTAATCGTCCGGCCAAATGCATCATATTCGTAGCGTGTCTCGCACTTGCGGCCATCAACCTCTCTGACCATACGCCCTAAACCGTCATAGAAATATTCATGTCGGCTAGAGAAAACATCACCGCTCCCGTCATATCGTTCAATCATGACAGGCTTTTCAAACGCGTTCAGTTTACTGACGCTCAACAGGTACTTGATCGTCGAGCCTGGCACTTCGGTCCAAGTCGTAATAATAGGCCCATTCCACTGCGAAGAACCAATCGGATTAGTTTCCTCATGCACCTTAACCCCATCTGGGCGAACTTCAGTTTGTTGCTGCCCCCAATCGTCAAACAAAAAGGATGTTGTTAACTCCAGTGGTTCAGATTCATCAAGCCAATCAATTTCGGTCTCAGCGATAAGGTTACCTAACACGTCATATTGCGCACGATACGTTTCTCTAAAGTCATCTGCGCGCGCTCGGTTAACAGCGTCAGCATTTTGGCGGGTCTCACCCACCACACGATTAAAACCATCTAACAGAGTCGTTGTCTTGACACCCTTTACATTGGTAGCTATTTGTTTAGCTGCAACTCCCCACCGCATAGATAGTTCATACGTATAGTAACGGTGCGCAATATAGTTAGTAAGGTCAGGTGCCACGGTTTCTTGGATGACACGCTGCAAGGCATCATAGACATAGGCAATTTTCACATCATTGTCATCCTCTACTAACAAGGGTTGGCCATGAACCGTGGACGTTTCACTGGTTATCTTCTTTGTCGTCCCATCGAAATTAGTTATTGTTTCTATTGTCTGCAATACTGTCTCTGCTGCGCGACTGTAGCGTGCAGGCGACAAATTGTAATCATAGTCGGTTAAGAATTTATAGGTATCCTCGTCCAGGGAGGGCCGTTCTAGCACCTGCTGCTTAATACGCCCAAAGACCAAAGGTTGCGTGACGTCCTTGTTATAGTTGTACGTAACCTTGTGCAGCAATTTCTCAACCTTATTGTTCACCTCAAACAGTGATTCACTTTCAACCGCCAACCAATCAGCCCGTGCGGCATTTAACGCGCCGAACGATGTGTAGCGATAAGCCGTTGTCAGCTGCTGTGCCACATCTGAAGCACCGGAGGCCGGGATGACAGTTGTGTCTTTTACACTCCTGACAAATCCTTCAGGGTCTTTAGGACAGCCATCGCCTCCTTCAGCTAAGTAATAAGTGCTGCGCTTAGTAACACCGTCTGCTCCAATCTCTTCGATCAGGTTTCCATATTTGTCATACGTGGTTTTGACTAGTTCAGAACGAGAACTGCCCTTCTTCTCCCATCGTGTTTCAACGCTGGCCGGTAGTTGAAAATTCAGGGGCTGACTGGCAAAAATAGTGTCCGCTAGAGCATGGTAAGTCGTTGTGACGCGCATTACAGATTCGTTCTGGTAGGTTTCTTCCTTAACCAACAAATGAAATGAATTGAAAGTTCGCTGTACACGGCGAACCTCATCTTCGCCATTCAATAAACGCTCAACTGTACTGTAATCATAGTTTATGACTTGATACAGGTTATCAATGCCTGTTGGATCCCAATTCAGACCTGATGCTCCAAAGCCCAGAAAATTATTCTGCGTTGCTTGATTGGGTAGATCGTAACGATACTCTGTGGTGACGATGGGTTGGCCGCACCCTGGGTCTGCACTATGAAGCGTAGCACGTGGTAAATTTGACGCAGTAGGGTCAGGATGCTTGTGTCCACCGTCACCATACTCAATAACTTCCAGGCCTCCGGTGGGTGTCTCAACACGGCAAATGCAATTGAACCCGAGCTTATCTGCATACGTGAATAGCCAACGGGCACCGTCTTCAGTAGGCAGCGTGAGAGCTGTCGTGCTCTCAGATTGATTGTGGAATAGCGTATAAACCGCCAGCGCCCCACCCGCCTCACTCGAATAAGGATAAGCTTGCATCGAAACAGTGATGCCATCGCTAGCAAATAAAAGAAGCGTTATATCAGACTCATCTTTGACGGTATTCAGCCTATAGTCTGCGAGGTAGGGAACGTAGTCCAAAACTACCCGACGCCCTTCTGCAGAATACATATAGACAGGCAGTGCTGTAGATCCATAAACCTTGAGTATCTCAGTCCCCCCCGACTTATACACGATTCGATACTCATCGCCCTCTTCATAAATATGAAAATTGTCGAGTTTTTTTTCCTCCATGGTCAACTGCCCATCCGGATCTTTGCCCGTAACCCTGAAGGTTTCACCAGAACTCAATGACAACACACGAGTGACTAAATTAAACTCGGTAAGTTGCAATGACCATCCTTGACCAAAACCACTATCACGCAAATTAAGTGGATTGAACATCAACACTAAAGGAACCACTGGCCCGGTTAAATTATTAGCTTTTAGTTCCGGCAAGTTTATGGAAACGCTGTACTGCCCTGTACGTGGATCTACACCACCTTGCAAGTAACTCATAAAATTGAAGGCATTGGAATGCACTGCTGTAGATGATGCCATCTTGAATACCCCTAGTTTGAATAATACTTTTAGGCACGCGCTCAATAAAAAGAGCACGGGCCTTCTATTAAATCCGCTCGAGCAAGCAGAAGTGCTAATGGAAATTAAATATCGGGTGTAGGCACAATGATCTGAACACAGGATAATTTACCGCCCACTTTGCCACGATTATGAATCTTACGTGTTAATAGCAAGCCGGCATGGGGCGGGGCCACTACCTTATTACTCTCCATAGAAATCAAATCATTGAGTTGCAAATAAGGCGCATCATTTCCTGGGGTGGTAACGCTTTTTTGCGTTGTTTTAAGTTTTATGATCCAGTCAGCCCAACTTGTTCCCGGGGCCTCGGGGTACTCATTCATATCGCAACTTGACTCGGAAGACAAATAAATCCTCGTCGCCGAGGGCACATTACTAAGCTCTAATGCATATATATCATCATTCGGGCAACCATAACCGCCATCATCTTTATCATGAGGTACTCCGTCGCGGTCCTCCCAAGCAGCTAAATGGTACGTATAATTTTTAATAGGGATTGAGCAGTATAATTTACTGCCACTGTCAGGCTTGCCATAAAAATTAATAACGGGCACTGGCGCATGTAACTCAGGCGACGTTGCACCCCCATTCACATTTTTGAGAAATGCTGATGATGGAGCAGTAACGTTCGGTGATTGCGAAGTATCTGGCGTCGAGGGTTCAATGCGAACACACGAAAGTTTACCATTAATTTCCGGCCTCACAAATTGCCCTCCGGTTAGCTCAACACCGGCCGTTACGATGACTGCTTTATCGGGATTAGATTGCTTCGTCTCTAAAGCTACTCGCAATCCGTTGATATTGAGAGTATCCGTCGACACGCTTTTTTTGCGTGCTATTAATTTAAAAACCCAGTCAGCGTTAGTGTTGTTGAAATTACAATCCTTCTCAGACATCAACCATATCTTAGTTGCAGAAGGTACGTTTTGCAGGGAAATATAATAAGCATCATCATTATTGCACCCGTACTTATTGTCCCCCATATTGACATTCAATACTTCATTAGAAAACGGGATTCTGCATTGCTCTTTGGGCTTACCATCTGACAGTGCATTATAAATAACAACCTCAGACGTTACATCTTCCACAGCTTTAAGTTGAGTCTGCGCATTACTTGCCCAGACTGGAGCAGTACTGCTCATGATGGCTGTAAAGCACAAAAAATTCAGAGGGGTCATTAATCGTTTCATGATTCTATTACCTCACCTGATTCGCGATCCCGCAGAAAAGTGCTGAGTATCAGATCATTACGACTGTTTTCACCTGACGCATTAGGAAATGCAATTTTAATTCCATGAAAATTACCATAAACATCCTGAAACTCGAAGTCCACGCCCTTATAAAGCTTGATCCTCACAGCATTTGAACGTGAAAGGTAGCTAACGTCATCGGTGCGGTGAAGACTCACCAGCAACTGCCCTGCGCTCGGACTATATGCAGTATCTACCTCCAGCGTAGCAAGTTTAGCTATTAAGTTTTCATTCATAGAGATTAACTGCGGATCAAATCTAAGGTACTTAGGTGCGTTGCCGATTGGTGGAAAAAATGCACTACCCGTGTAGCTAAACATGGTTTCTTCAAGCACGTCACTTTCCCATTGAATCGTTGACTGATTTATGTCTTTACGATTGAGCGTGGGATCCGTGCGTTCAAAGTTAGCAAATTTAAACTGCCCACCCGTATAAGCAATTGTATAATAATCTATCGTCCGATAATTATAATCATAAGAAGGCGCCTCATCGGCTGGACGCTGAGGATCCAATACGATATCACCCTCTGTCAGTACTCTTGTCTTGGTGAATGAATACGACTCTCTATTTAATTGTGGTATGGGCAGCGCTTTAATAAAAACCTTACCAGCGTCGGCATTATCAGCAATTAAAGAAGTATGCGGTGTGCCATTGCTGTCAATGAAACGCACAAAGAATGTGCGCGTTTGAATTTGACCGGCGGTGAACGGCCGACCCACAACATAAAGATCTTTGGTGGCATTCTCAAATAGTTCATTGCTTACAACATTACTTGCTCCAATCTTCGTAAAGCTGTTGCTCTGCTTTGCAAAAGCCCAGTCATACTCAGAACCGTAAGGTATGCCACATTCATTAAATTGGTCTGTGTTTTGGACCGGTTGGTTCGATTCAAAATCCATAACCTCTAATGAGTCTATTTCTTCTGAGGATAACTCTCCACCTGTGGTCACCAAGTAGGTTTGTAAACGAACCTGTTGCCATCCGTTTGCATAAGCGCTCCCTTGGTATTCGTTGTCAGCCGGGCTCTTGCCATCAATCACTTTCACATTAATGACAACGGAGTCCCAAGATTTTTGCGGTGTATACCCTGACGTTTCTATAACGCTGAAGCCCGACATGCCCACGCCTGTATCTGACATATAACTGTAAAGCACAACATTCGTTTGCGGCTCAGATGAGTTAGAAGCCGTAAACATGCCATTTTCATCGACAGATCCATCACCGTTGACCACTGACCACGTCACAGTGCCTGGACGATTCCAGTCAGTACTGAGTTGCACCTGGGCATTAGGTATAAGGTTCTCAACAAACGCAGGCGCAATATGCACGTTATGCGCCCATGACGATAAAAGGACGGAGCTCACCATCTCTTGCTGAGTCGTCTTGTTATAGGCTCTAACGCGCTGAACAAACAGGTCCTTGCCTGCGATCTCGGAAGGATCTGGCAATGAGTAATTAACCGTATTACCGGTCAGCTCAATGGACCCATACCCTTCATCGAGCAGCGTCCACTCAACCACATCGGTGTCCGCAGCTGACGCACTGAATTTGATAGGTTCGGCATTGATCCACTGCTTCGCAATCGCGAATTTGGGGGAACCAGGCAGATAATCAGAAGCCTCGGCAAAGACTTGTCGCTCAGAGACCAAAGGCGAGATGGACGCCGCCTCGTAAGCAACAAGCAACAATGCTGAAGCTTCGTATTTAATTCCACCCTTCTCATAAGTGCCTGTCACAACAACCCGTAACGTGTCATGACCAATGCTTGATCGTGGGGCTGCCGTGTAAACGTTGCCAACCATAGAGCCCGCACCTTCAGAGCCAAAACTGTTCAAGCTACGTGCACGCCACGTTGCGTTGACCTGTTTGCCCTCGCCATCTTCAAAGATGAACGTTTGCGTGCCTCCGGCCTGGACTGTCGAAAAAGTGGGTTCAACACTGTACAGCGTGATGCTCGGGGCTAAATTACCCAATACAATCCTGTCATGAGGGTCATGGGTAGAAATGGGTTCAAAGTGGTTATGCCCAGGAAATAATAAGGTCGTCAATAACGCCATGTTGTCTGCATTGGCCTCGGCCAGCATAGAGTGATGGAGGACCAGAGCGGCAGAATATTGGTCTTGCCCGTTTAGGGTATCGTCAGGGATGAAATAGCGAAAACCGCTGGATTGCGTTGGAAAATCTTTCCCGGCCGCGCTGCCAGCCAAATCGATGAACACCAATACAGCCCCATCCCCTACATTGTCGGCGCCCGAAACCTCTGCCCCGGGCGCTCGCTGGGTGCGTAAATAAAATCTCACAGGGGTTAACGGGTTGTAGCCTGAAAGATCCAGCACGCCTAACTGGAAAATTCTTTTATGAGCAGGCAAGGCTTTGAAATAAGCACTCAATAATTTACTGATTTCTTGTTTAATACCCGTCAAAGAACCAAAGTTGCAGGTAAAATCCACGGCATCAGAAAGATCTAATGTCACACGGCCGACACGATCAATATCACCTCGCGTCACCGTCAAATTAATGGTAGCCGTTATAGTAAAACCATGAGGTTCTTTGATTTTAGTGTGTGTCAATAAAACGTCTGGCTCACCCGAAAAACTCTTAACTTCGCTGTACGCGCCGCCCACTAAACGGAAAGTCACCGTAACTTTTGATGCATCCAGAGAAGCATTTTCAAATGAAATCAATGGTTGACCAAGAATTAGATTTTCCAATGCCACTTTTCGTGAATTGGGCAGGTCGAAGTTTTTGGAGATCCTAGGGAAATAGGTTGCTTTACCGTACCCATTAATAAACTGTTGTTCCAGCAAGCGGTTTAACCGACTCCGACTAAAAGCCGTAATAGCCCCCCAGCCTCTAGTCGTATTTTCGCCGTTCATAGAAGCCAACAGCGTGTCACGCGAATTGATACTCATAGCAGAACTCCAAAGTCTTATTTACTTAATGTAAAGGTTACGATTGATTCGGTTATGCCTTTCCATTGCAGCTATGTCACAAGGCACACAAGCCGGGGCATTGCCTGAGCGAATCTGCTGAGTTAGAAGTTCTAAATTAGTAAATGAAAAAAAGTCAGCGGTGCTAAACGAAGGGTCCGCTATGAGACTTGCATTCACGATGATACTCTGGTCGTCGTCGGACTCTGGATCAAATGTATAAACCCCCTCCTTGCTCATTGATCCCGGCCCAATCAACTTAACCCATTCACATTCTTTGGATACTCCCCTCAATTTCGCAATGAACAGAGCTGTTTTTTTATCGTCGCTTAACGTATAACTCAATTCAAATGACTGAGTTTTCGATACGACCAGAGCAACCGCTGTTTTAGTTGCTAACGCCGTACTGAAAGTCACCTCTTCAAGATGAAAAGCGACTGTTCCATATTCAGGGTACTCAGGATCCACAAAAGGTAACTTACCTGCTTTAAAGATCCATTGATCTATGATACTTGGGTCCCGTTCACAACTGCTGACTGAGTTCGCAGGCATTGTTCGCGTCACTTCTGTCTTGTTATGGCTCAGCGCTTTAAAGCGAAGTTCCCCCCCGTCTTGATCGACTTTGAATTTACGCGGAACTATTTGGATTGAATCTTTGGAAATAGACACCAGCGCCACACTGGTAGCGTCTGAATGCTCATCGGCCACCGTCACTTTAACTTGAATGTAGTCCCCGGTGATCGTTAATGGCGCCGTATACTCCCCAGTAAGCCTATTTATTGTGCCAATGTCGCCCTCGTAATATTCCTTGCCAGTATTTAACGGTGCAACCGACCATATGAGCGTCATACCTCTTGCTGACTCATTAACATCGAACTTATACACTTCACCGACCACAAGATGAGGCATCGCATTGACCATTTCAATGGACGTCAATCCCGGACGAAACTTTCCGAATACAACCATATCCCCAGGGGTGTGAGCTTTTTCAAGAGCAATCACATTTCCATTTTTGAATAGAACACTTTGTAAAGCGAAGGTGTTAAAGCTTGGCACACGACTAATCAAGCGCTCAAGACCACGTTCGACTGAGGGTTTTACAACGTTATCATTGTAGACGTTAGACACATACAACCACTTCTCTACTATTTCATCTGGCATACCTGGGCCAGGTATCAACAGAGAATCGACAGCACTATTATCCGTGAGCTTTAGACCAACTTCGGTATCGGACAGAGTCAGAAACTCACCGGATATATTTTTTTGCCAATTCAGTTCACCGATGTATTGGCTGTTATTATAATCAAAAGTCAGCGGCTGGTAGCCTTTCCACTCGGCACTGACTTGATCATCAGCCATTGCAATGCTGAACTCGGCTTTCTGAATATCAGAAACAGGAACCTTCCCAATAAGCATTGCAATTTGCACAGCCGTTAACCCAGGAATATCATTAAACCAATGACCTTGGATATTGAGGCTACCCTGAACTGCCTCCAGCTTATAAAGATCGGTATTCTCTTGTATTTCAATTGCTGTCGCCGACCCTGGACCAGCGTCACCCATGGTGACGAATCCTTTACTAAGGACTTTTTCCATAATCGCTTTATTACTGATGACAATGGCGGCGGTATAATCCCCATCGTCAGGAATCATGTAGATATCTGAATCGGGTGTCGGAATACCACCTTCGGTATTTCCATCCAGGCCTACGTAGACCTTGATTGCACCATCATCGTAACTGTAGCCATCCAGTAAGCGTGCAGTTTCTGGCATTTTTACTTCAACCCGAAAACTGGTCGGGTTCCAGTCCACGCCGCCCGTCGAGATTATTTGGCTTAAAACAATTTCTTTTTGTTCTGGGTACAGCAGGTTCAACAGCGTCCCCATTGCCAGATAACCGTATTGGTAATCAAAATCAGCATTATGGGTAAAATTAAATCTCCAGGCATAAGACGTTTCCAAATTCAGGACAACTTTTCCGTCCTTGATACCACCCTCTGAAACACCCAGTTGACACGTTAAAGTAGGCCCTGTGACTGGATTAAAGTCACCTTCAGAGCGAATATCCGTTCCATCATATAGAATATACTCCCCACTCTTGATGAACCATGTCAACTGCAATACCGGATCTTGACCATCGTGACGAGAAACAAAAGAAACCATTGGCTGTGAAAAAACGACTTCAGAGAGATAAACCTTCTCCGTTTGTCCCTGCGCCTGTAAAGTTTGCGTCATTGGGTTATACCATTTGCCCTCTGTAAAAAACTTTATATATTCTTGCTCCAGCACGTGGTTTGACATGCTGCGGTTATAAAATATGATAGCGTCCCACTTACTCGTTACAGACTGGCCTTTCATTTTTGCAAGTATGGATTCTGCCGAATTGACTATAGTTTTCATTGCGAGCCTCATTCATATTCATCATGCGCTAAAATTTTGAGTATTATCTATTCACTCAACAACGGTTAACGAAACAGTATCAAACTGCTTATACTCCTCACCGCCATCGAAACTTATCTCTGCCCCAACAACCATTTTATTATTAATTGCAATACCATTAACGTAGTCTTTATTTATGGAGATGATCAATTTCTCTTCAACAGCTTCTTCACTACTCACCTGGACGCCTTGCAGTGCAGTGCCTCGAAAATAAGTTTTTACACCACTCACGCTTGCATAGACCTTCACCCATAGCCCTGCCTGGAAGAACATGAATTTATTTTGCGTAAACTCAGCAACCTCGACGGCCATAACAGCTCGTTTACTTAATCGGCCTGAACTAGCAGGCTTTGTACAAATGGGCGCAATAACCTGACCCGAGCCGAGGTCAAGCACCGTTAACGTGTACGCAGGGGACACAAGAGGAATGGTCGTGCCCGCGGGAGTGATCTGGTAATAGACCTGGACCTTTTTTCCTATGTTTGGGGCGACTGCTTCCATGGGCACCGTGAAAGATCTCTGGTTATCTGGGTTATTCAGCCCTAAGTAATAGCCCGTTTCACCCTCTTGATTGAAACGTACATGCACGCTATCAGAAGCAAACAGTTCAACCTCAGCCGGAATTTCAATGTCAATACCATTAACAGCAATATTGGCTGCCAACTCGCCTTCGCCCTCATTACCCGGAGTGGCGCGTGGAACATGAGGAAACTCTGTTACCTTACGCTCTTTATTGATATTTACTGGTAATGGCAGACTGGCGCCTGCCGCTCCAAGCCGAGAGAACTGGTAAGTAAAAACCACGTCTTGAGCGGTGTTATCTAGCAACCACTGATATTCCAAAAGCGCGTGAAAAGTACCACGATCCACCGTACTGGCATCCACAGGCATTACAATAGACGTGCTTCTGCCTGCTCGTGGAGCCATAGCATAAAGCACAATATAGTCACCTGCCTGTATCGCACCGTAGTTATTAACTGATAGTTTAAGGCCCTGTGTATACTGACTAGGGTCTAAATAACCAATCACACCGGGTATCTCAATAGCTGGCAAAAATGGCGTCAATGACGCTTTTATATTGAACGTCTGCACAATAGACTGTGTCACCGGCTTAGTGTCATCAGCATATGTTATGGAGTAACTAATCTCGGCTTTGCCGTTCTTAATGATGGTCACTTGACCTTTCTGAATTGTGAATTCCAGAGTCTGCCCCACCTGTTCTTTCACCAAATCGATAACACTCTTAATAACAGGCCTAGCGGTACCGGTGGCGGTATAACCTTGCCACACAAACGTGACAACATCGCCTGCAGTCATGTTTTTGTAAGGTAATACCACCACAGTTAAAAAATTATCCGATATAGTATCAGCATCAATATGCAGGTCGTGAGCCCCGCGTACTTGGGCTACCGGCAAAAGAGCAACTTTCTGAGGTCGCTTGCCTACATAAAAAAATCGACGTGCTGATTCTTCAGTACGCGTTCCATTGATCTCTAACGAATAAGAATAAAAAACCCAACCCTGATCCAGGCTTTTGAGCAATAAATTGGTAATTGACACCGGCATGCCTTCAGGTTTTACCTGATCTCTGTCCAGCGGCACCATCGAGCCCGCATCATCGAATACTGCGCCAGAAGGCCCGCAACCACGCCAATTCGGGTAAATGTAAACTTCATCATCATCTTCAATACCGCCAACTGGAATGTAGGTAGCAAGCGCCAAATCACCTAATGCAGCAAGATCAAGGACATTATCCGAGCTTAAATTGGCGACGACCGGCATTGGAAGTAGGTCATGCATTAGCTGATTTCCTGAAAATATTAAATTCAACGGGGCATTTTTGTACTGCCTGGTCACCTCTTTTTACACCCTAAAGATTTAGGTGGGTACTAGCAGAACTACTAGGTACTAACACTTAAATTTATTGGTAGGCTCGCACAGGAAAATATGCGAATGACATCGCCCGCACTTGGGCGATGCACAGTGTTATGGTTTAGCACTGCACCGGAACGGCTTTATTATTGCACCCAGAGGTTATTATCATGGCGAGCAACCTGCACTCCAATGCCTTCAACTTTCTCAGCTTTATGAGTCATCAGGTAGACCCACGTACCGGCCAATACACTGCATCTGTGAATTTTCCAGATATTAATGCTAACAATTTGTGCGGCCCGGCACTTCCTCTCAACTTGAATTTTAACCCATTAAACACCCTCGATAGTGGTTTCGGCGTGGGGTGGTCCTGGCAACTTTCTCAGTACGACCCTACAACTGAAATGTTGACATTAAGCACGGGGGAGGCACTGAGAGTTAGTAATTGGGTAGACGCCAAAGCAGAATTCAACGAGCAAAAACTAGTCACTTTTAATTTTTACTATGAAGGTGCTGACACCTATCGTATCGAGCACAAATCAGGGCTTTCAGAACGACTCAGTCTTTATGGTTCTTTGTATTTACCTAAAGAGTTATATTCAGCACAGGGCCACAAATTAATATTCTCCTATAAACCCATCACTGCTAACACGGGTGTCATTTACGCCCTGGAGCAGGTAAGCGACGCTCAAGGTACTGCGCTTGTATCGATTTCCGGATTAGGCAGCTCTGAATTAAAAATTTTATTGTATTCAGGCTTCAATCAGGACAGTAATGCGTTATCCACTTACGAGTGGCGCTCTGTTCCAGGCAGTTTTGAAACACGGGTCACATTACCTACAGATGATCATGCCTACTGGAATTTCACCTTTGCCAAGCACCGTAACTTGCTGTGTATCACAGAAGTTTTAACGCCCAACGGGTCTCATGAGTTTGTGCGATATGAGGACGGAGGCCATGGGCATCCAGCTGGCGATGAGTTCCGTATACCCAGGGTTACTCATCATGTTATTAAACCTGGCGCCGGGCAAGATGATATTAACTATAAGTACACGTATGTCTTACCTCAGAAAAACAATCAGCATAATTTCTTGGGGTATCATGCACCGGGATTAGTGTGGGGGAACACCGGCTATGATAATCTTTATCAAGTCGTGGCTGACTATAAATACGGTTCCATACAATCGCTTCTAGATGGCAATACTACAGTTAATTCGGTTGTACGAACCTACAATCGTTTTCACTTGCTCTCCCGAGAAGAAATACAACAGTCCGGGCATATTCAAGCCATTGAGACGACTTACCACATACTCGAAAACGCACTATTCTCAGCACAACCAGACTTTTTCCAACTCCCACATACGGTCACCAAATCCTGGTACTTAACATCTGATAAAAACAAGATTCGCACCGAAACTGTCACGACCCAATATGACACGCACGGCAACGAAACTTCAAAGATTTTAGCTGACGGTACAACTCTGCTCAGCACTTACTACGCCCCCACCGGAGAGGGCATTCCAACAGATGACTTTTACTGCCCCCCCGATCCAGAACTTTTTGTACGCTCACTTAAAATAAAAACAACTATACCTGCCCCTTCATCTTTTGGGAATGCACCCACCTTGCAATGTCAGTTCCGCTATGGTTCTTTACCTTCGATCATAGAAGGGTTTGCAAATCATCAAGTTCTGACCACAGAAAAGCTCTTCCAGGTCACTGTTGAGCAACCAGCCAATGGTCAATCAAAAGAATTATTTGTACCCTTACAAACGATTGAAAGAACTTATTACAATACTCTTGGCAACCTTGTAAGTCATGGCCGCCTCAAACGTCAAACGCTGACACTAGAGACTTCTTCAAGCTTCATCGACTTTGAATATGGACTGTTATCGCTACCAGAAACAGTGCCCGTATTAGTGACACGTAAAACCCTGGGGAGCAGTCTGGACAGCCATTACCGCACGACCGAAGCACACACATCTATTATCACGGGCCAACCCGTGTTTGAAATACAAGACAACGGTTCGACGGTCGCTTACACCTACGATTCTCTAGGGCGTCTTAAATCCGAGACTACCTCACCTGATACAAACGCTAGTGCAACTCGACGCTATGAATACTATCTGCCAACGGCTCAGGGCTTGATAACAGAACACATTATCACCGACGTCATGGGGCTAAAGGCACGCGTTAAATTTGACGGCCTTGATCGTATGATCTCGCAAGAATTAATGGACAATACAAACCCGCAGAACCGCGATTATCGGAAAACGTATGAAGCCCTTTATAACAACCGCGGTCATTTGGCGCAAGAGACTTACTACGACTGGATTGATGAGACCAACTCGTTGGCGCTAACCAGCCATTTTTTTTACGATCACTGGAATCAACTTGAAGCCACTAAAAAACCAGACAACATACTTTACTGTGAAGTCCACGACCCCATCGGTTTAAAAAATTCTGAGGAACAATTTGAACCGACAATCACTCGTTGGCGCCAAGCACCTGGTATCGTAGCGGTGCAACATGGTTTAAATGTTACTCGCCTTTCCTCGTTAGGCAAACCGCTTAAAGTTGAAATGCGCGATTCACAAAATGCAGTCATCAGCTACTATGAATATAATTATGATGGTGTTGGTAACTGCATCAAAGAAGTGGATGAGTTTGGTAACACCAGTCAATATGCTTATGACGCTTGGTCCAGGTTGGTCAGCAACACGCTGCCGGATCGCACCCGCGTGCTTCACACCTACACGCCCCACAGCACTGAGGCATTACCGACCCGGCTTGAAGTCATAGACGGCGCAAACATTAAAAGAGTCATTGGCGAACAAACCTTCGATGGCCTAGGACGCATGACGTCTTCTTCAGTAGGCTCTCGCGTTCAAACACTCTCTTATACAGATGGACAAATGCAAGTTTGTAAACGTGAAACGCTTAAGAAAAAAATTATTAGTTATGCGTACGACTTTAATTTAACATCATCACCTAGACAAATGATTTCCCAAGAAGGAACGGCTACTTTTGAGTACCACCCAAGCAGTGCTCTTTTAACCCAGGTGACGACGAGCGAAGGCGTTCGAAAATATGTCTATAACCAATCGCAACAACTGCTCGAAGATACCTGGACTGATACGAACGGCACGACGCTACAGACGGACTACACCAGTACTTTGCAAGGTCGACAGCTCTCACGAACAACGGTCGTTAATAATATAAGCACCACGAACACTTGTGATTACTATGCAGATGGACGCCTGCACCAAATGACACAGGGTGTACTCAAAGCAGAGTATATTTACGACACGCTTGGACGCGTAAGTTGCACGACCACTACGGACACACAATCAGGCGCCGTTCTTGTCACCGCGATTGAATACGACCAATACGATCAAGAAACCCAACGCACAATAATACTTAACAATCAACCACCCCGGGTTATTACGCAAACATGGGGGATTAGTGGATTACTCGAAACACGTGTTCTTGAACATGACGGCTACAGCCTGATTGCTGAGCGCTTTAATTATGATACCCGCGGCCGTTTAATTGAGCACGAATGCCAGGGCGCTACATTGCCAAAAGATGAATACGGTCAACGTATTCGTTCGCAATTATTCTTTTTCGATGCGCTAGACAATATCACTGAACGATTCACTACTTACGACGACGACACAACAGACGATGCTATCTTCAGTTATCAAACTGATGATCCCTGCCAGCTACTCAGCGTAAGCCATAGCCATCAACGCTACATAGAGGCGGGTAGAGGGTTGTGTGTATTTACCTACGATGAGGACGGCCACCAACGGAATGACGAATTCGGTAATCGCTTGGAATACGACAGCCAGGGGCGCTTGCTGAACGCTGGTAACGACAGCTCAAGCCTTTCACTTTCCCATTATCGATACGATGGGCACAACCAATTGATCGCCTCAACTAACCGGGACCAAAGTGAATGCTTTCGAATGTATGAAGGGTATGAGTTGGTCGGTACCTTACAAGATGAAATACACACCCGGTATTTCCGTGATGCCGATCAAACCTTGGGCCAACAGTCAGACGATCCAGATCAGGTACTGCTGTATATGTGCGATACCAATAAAACGGTGATAGCACAAAGCCAAGACCAGGCGGTTAAATCTGCCGTCTATAACGCCTACGGAGACAGCGGCGACTGGTCATTAACCGGTTCGCTGGCTTTCAACGGCGAGATGCGTGAGCAGGATACGGGATGGTACCTGCTGGGCAAAGGCTACCGCGCCTACAACCCTTCACTGATGCGCTTTCATAGCCCGGACTCATTGAGCCCTTTTGGTGCAGGAGGAATAAACCCCTATGTTTATTGCCTGGGTAACCCTATTAAATTCAGCGATCCTACAGGGCATTATTCCTACTATGATCAGTCAATAGATCGTGCAAATCCTGTTTATAAACAGGCAGCGCCTATCCAGGGATTCAGCCTAGAGCAAGGGCTGATTACTGCGGCCATGATGGCGATCGGAGTAGGCGTAACCATTGCGACTGGCGGTACTGCAGCTCCTATATTCATCAGTCTGTCCGTAGATGTGGTTGCAACCTCGCTCGGGACATGGGGTTTATATACCAGAGGCACCCTCAGTAAAAACTTGGAATCCTCGGAAATGCTCATCGGTTTTATGCCACTGCCAAACTCGCTAGGTAAAAAGTTGGTTAAAAATACTCTGCGAGGTCCAGATGTCCTTGAGCGCGCTGTAGAGGCCTCAGCGCGCCAGAGAATCAATTTACTTAAAGGACGTGACAATCCTATGTTCATTGAATCGAACCCCGCCATTAAGCGCGCCAACTCTCCCCTGCAATCCAGCCCTTCAAAAAGACGCAAAATTGATGGGGCTGCAAGTCCCGACACTGCCCCTAATCCCTCTTACCGAGTAGGACCTGATATCACCCGTGAAATGACCACCGACACTGCCATAAAAAACAGGTCTCATCAAATACTCACCCCCCCCACTCCGCCAATTCAACCTCCGTCACCTTCACTACCGGCAATTACTCAACAAACCGTTAATGCCTCTGGCCCGAAACAATGGCCCACAGTGACTCCAGCAGCACGTATACGAGGAACAAACGGCTTCGGCCAACGTAGTGATTTCTAAAACTCAGCGCTGCCCAATGCATTCGCAATGAGTGCATTGGGCTTCATTATCTGAAACCTCATCGTTACCAAATTATTCTACTCCTGAAATTGAGAGTTCTCTCATATCTACGCAACACCCGGCTCTATAGCATTGCCCACCGCCGAGACACGCGCTTAGAGCGCCACTCCATTAAGTCCCTAAAACGTCTCGGCGTATCGAGACAGGGGACACCTTATTCAATAGGTTCTTTTTATGCGTGCTTTACCCCTTCACCTTTCTATGGGCATTGCCCTTAGCCTGTTTGGCACATCCGTGTTTGCAACCACTGGCACTATCAACTTTGAAGGCAAGATCACTAGCAGTACCTGCCCAATTGAGATCGTTAATCCCGGTGATGGCTCTATTGGGAACCTCGTAAAAATGGTCGACGTTGAAGCCAGCCGTTACACGGCTGTAGACCAGGACCG
>ERZ1673734.1001-NODE-1001-length-20032-cov-5.497122_pt1 | contig 20032 bp, 15 predicted proteins | sample MGYA00580199_ERZ1673734 | MGnify/ENA primary metagenome ERZ1673734 (study PRJEB41218, sample SAMN15661742) | gut metagenome | host: Homo sapiens | place: Canada: London | collected 2015-08-20/2019-03-30 | study: EMG produced TPA metagenomics assembly of...
CAGCGGGGTTGTTTCCATAGGTCTGTATGTCGGTTTTTATTTGATCCGTATCTGGCGTCCCTGTTCCAGCTCCTCGCCGGGCCTGAGCTTGTTGAGCTTTTCGATCGACCGCGTGCGGATGGCGTAGGACTGGCCCACGGAGTAGGCCGTTTCGCCCTGGCGGCAGATGTGGTGCCGGGAGTTGCCCTCCCAGCGTTTCCGCTTGCGTTCGATGTAGACCGCCTCGCCCGGCACCGGCTGGGCCTTCTTATCCTTCAGATCGTTGAATTTGCGCAGGTTGCGCGGCGAGAGGCGGAACTTCCGCCCGATGTTCTCGAACGTGTCGTTCTCCTTGGCCAGCACGTAGTGCACGCCGTTGGTGACGTAGACGTTGTAGCCCTGGTGGGCGTTGATCGTCACGCGGTAGTTGTCCGGGTCGACGGCCCCCTCGGTCCGGGCCAGTTCCTCCACGCTGCTCTGCGACGAGAACCACTCTTCGGGGTCGCGTTTCAGGCCGTAGCGCGAGGCGTAGAGCCGTGCGCCGTCGGGCCGGTCGAGCAGGAAGAGCTGGTTCTCCTCGATGATGCGGATGAGCCGCTGCGCGTAGTCGGGGGCCGTGGCGTAGCCCGCGGCCTTGAGACCCCGCGCCCAGCTCTTGTAATCGTCGGAGGAGTAGGCGAACAGCGAGTCGTAGCGGGGCTGCGAGTCGAGGAATTCGGCGTGGTCCCGGTACGACGCCTCGACCGAGGGGTAGGAGCGGAAGCATTCGCCCTTGGCGTCGTCGTCGTGGTAGACCTTGTCGCCCGTCCAGTTGCGCTTGCACTTGATGCCGAAGTGGTTGTTCGACTTCATCGACAGCAGGCTGTTGCCGCAGTCGGATTCGAGGATTCCCTGCGCCATGGTGATGCTCGCGGGGATTCCGTAGCGCTCCATGTGGGCGATGGCGATGGGCATGTAGCGGCTGATGTACTCTTCGCGCGTCTGGCGCACCTGCGCCCCGAGCTGCACGGAGATGCAGAGGAGGATTCCGGAGAGGAATATTGCTTTTTTGGAAAAAGTCATTATCTTTGTTTAATCGTTACCGACAAAGGTATGATTTTCCGGTGAAAAATCCAATAATACTATAAAACCGCAAGCTATGTTTACCGAAAACGCGAACCGTATTTTCAACCGGTCCATCGAGGAGTATCACCGCTGGGACGATGTGGACCATCCCATCGACAATCCCTACGCGCCGGGCACGATCGACCATTTGCTCTACCACAAGAACTGGATCGACACGGTGCAGTGGCACTTGGAGGACATTATCCGCGACCCGGCCATCGACCCCGCGGAGGCGCTTCTCATCAAGCGCCGCATCGACAAATCGAATCAGGACCGTACGGACATGGTGGAGTATGTGGACTCCTACCTGCTGGACAAATACAAGGACGTAACGCCCGCCGAAGGCGCCCGGCTCAACACCGAGACCCCGGCGTGGGCCATCGACCGCCTGTCGATCCTCGCCCTGAAGATTTACCACATGGCGCGCGAGGCGGAGCGTACGGACGTGGACGACGCGCATCGCGCGGCCTGCCGGAAGAAGCTGGACGTGCTGCTCGCGCAGCAGGTCGACCTTTCGCAGGCCATCGAAGAGCTGATCGAGGACATCGAGGCGGGCCGCAAGTACATGAAGACCTACAAACAGATGAAAATGTACAACGACCCGGCACTGAATCCGGTGCTCTATGGGCAGAAAAAATAGCGTGGGGACGGCGAACGGCCTCCCGAACGGGGAACGAGCGGGCGGTGCGGCGGCCGGGAGCGGCGCGCCGGTTCCGTGTCACCTGCTGGTGATGCGCACCTCGGCGATGGGCGACGTGGCGATGCTGCCGCATGCGCTCCGTGCGCTGACGGCCGCTTATCCCGATCTGCGGGTCACGGTGGCCACGCAGGCCATGTTCAGGCCCTTTTTCGCAGGGCTGGATGTCGGGTTTCTCGACGTCGATGTAAAAGGCGCCCATCACTCCCTGGCGGGAATGTGGCGGCTGGCCGCCCAGGCCCGGAGGCTGGGCGTGGACGCCGTGGCCGACGTGCACGACGTGCTGCGCTCGAAGGCGTTCCGCCTCGCGATGCGTCTGCACGGCGTTCCGGCGGCGCATATCGACAAGGGGCGCGCCGGGAAACGGGCGTTCATCCGCTGCGGCGGCCGCGGCATGGAGCCGTTGCGCCACACGGTGCTGCGCTACTGCGACGTTTTCCGGAAGCTGGGATTCGTGCTGGACGACCCTGCGCCCGCCGTGCGCCGGGACCGCCCCAATCCCTTCGGGGAGAAACACGGCGTGTGGGTGGGCTTCGCACCCTTCTCCGCACACCGGGGCAAGACCTATCCCGAGGAGCAGAGCCGCGAACTCGTGCGGATGCTCTCGGAGCGTTACGGGCGGGTTTTCATCCACGGAGGCGGAGGCGCCGAACAGGCGTTCGCCGAGGAGATGGAACGCACGTATCCCAACGTCACGGCCTTGTACGGCAAGGTCCGTTTCGCCGGGGAGATGGACCTCATCGCCAACCTGGACTGCGTGGTGACGATGGATTCGCTGGTGATGCACCTGGCGTCGCTCGTCGCGACGCCCGTGGTGTCGGTATGGGGCGCGACGCATCCCGGGCTGGGTTTTCTGGGCTACGGGGTTTCGCCCGGGAACGTTTTGCAGGCCGACATGGCGTGCCGTCCCTGCTCGGTCTTCGGCAACAAGCCCTGCCGCTACGGCGACTACCGCTGCCTGAAAGCCGTTACGCCCGAAATGGCGGCCCGGCGGGTGGCCGAAATCACTGGCAGCTTGCCGGAATGTTCCGGAAACGGATAAACCGATTGAATCCATAATCCGTTCGGGGATGACCTTACGGAGCGATCGGACGGGAACCGGGGCTGAAAGCAGGCCTCCGGTTCCCGTCCGGAGTTTTATTTCGCCTTATTCACCGCTCCGGTTCCGGGGAGCCGTGTTTCATTTCCGTGAAATTGCATTTTCGGTTACGTAGAGGGTTCGCCTCATTCGTACTTATTATAACCGACCTGTTGAACTTATGAAGAAACTTCTTTTTCACCTGCTGATTTTCACCTTGTTTGCGGCCGCCGCCGGCTGCTCTTCCGGCAAGGACGACGACGGAAATCCCGATGTCAGATTCTATGCAGTTCCGGCTTCGCTGAATTTCGAGGCCGGGAAAACGACCTTGCAGTTGAGCATCTCGACGACGGGGCATTGGACGATCGTGTGCGACGACGAGTGGCTGGAAGCCGTTCCGGCGGAAGGCACGGGGAGTGCGAAGGTCGGAATCACCGCGCAGGCGAATCCTTTGGCGCAGCAGCGCACCTCGTCGCTGACGATCGCATACGGCGGTGCGGAGCCGGCCGTCGTGCCCGTCACCCAAAAGGTCTCCGGGGAGGAGTCGGTCGACCTGTTCGGCTCGACCGACGAGATGAAAGCCTACCTGAAAGCGCGCGTTGAAGCCTGCAATTACGCCGAGTCGGTGACGACGACCGCCGGAGGGGTGCTGAAGTTCGGCTTCAAGGGCGCCGCGACGCGGGGCGTTCGGAAAGAGGCGATTCCCTTCTTTACGGTGAACGGCGGCGGTTACTGGGCGGCCGACGGCGTTGCGACGCCGGTGAAAGCCGACGCGGAGGCCCTGCGGGGCGGGGCGTCGCCCGCGGTGACGCTGACGGCCGGCGGAACGATCGCTTTCGACGGGGCCGACACGGGCACGGCCGCTCCTGCGGGCGGAGCCGTTGCGCTGCGCTGCGTGCTCGACACGGGGAAATACGTCTGCTTCGTCTTCGCCGACGGCGAGGTGATCCGGATCGGGAGCGAGCTTAACGGCTCGTTCAACCCGCCGCTGCCGGCGGGAGGCAAATCCCTCAAGATACTTTTTATCGGCAACAGTTTTACGGTCGATGCCACGGAGCATCTGCCGGGCATGTTGAAAAGCGCCGGAATCACCCATGTCCGGATGGTGCGGGCCTATCACGGCGGCTATAAGCTGCCCGAATTTTTCGAGAACTATGCCGCGCCGGACATCTGCACCTATTATTACTGCGAGCCGGGAGCGACGAAGTGGGAGAACGAAGGGACGCTGAACCGTTCGCTCAAGAGCATCGTTGAGTCGGATACGTGGGACATCGTGACGTTGCAGGAGCACACCGGTTCGTACTATGCGTGGGAGTGGGACGAGACCGAGCGAGGCGCGATTTCCGGACTTTGCGACTACATCCAGCAGGCGCAGCCCCTCGACCGGCCCACGATCGGCTACATCATGGCCCAGGCCTACGGAGCCTACCATTCCCATTATCCGAAGTATTTCGCCAACCAGCAGGCGATGTTCGAGGCGATCGTGGCCCAGGTGCGGAAGATCACCGCCCAGACCTGCATCGACATCGTGATCCCCTCGGGAACGTCGCTCCAGAACCTGCGGACCTCGTCGCTGAACAGGGACAACGGGATGGACCTCACGCGCGACTCCTACCATATGGACTACGGAATCAGCCGTTACGCGGCCGCCGCGACGGTGTTCCGGACGCTCGTCACGCCCTGCACGGGCGTCAGCGTCGAGGGAAACGGCTACCGCTATTCGACCTCCAGCACCTCGACGACGGGTTATTCGACGCCGGTTACCGACGCCAACGCCCCGGTGGCGATCCGGGCGGCGCTGGAGGCCTGCCGGACGCCCTATGCGGTTACGGACATGAGCAAATACTGACGGGCATGCAGAATCGTTTACGGGATTCGGAGCTTGTCGTGATGATGCGCGGCGGCGACAAGGCAGCCTTCGGAGTGCTTTTCGACCGCTACTACGACCTGCTGCACACCTTCGCCAGGCATATCGTCAAGGACTCTTCCGTGGCGGAGGACATCATCCAGAACGTCTTCGTCAAAATGTGGATGCGCAAGGAGCAGGTCAATCCCGAACTGTCGGTGCGCAACTACCTGCTGGTCGCCACGCGCAACGAACTTTTCGACTACATGCGGCTGCGGTACAACATGCTGCGCAGCGACATCAACGATGCGATGCTCAACGTCGCTGACGGCGATACGGACATTTACGACTACGTGGACGTGCGCGAACGGGTCGGGTTCATCGACTCGGTGATGCGTTCGATGCCCGACAAGCGGCGCGAGATATTCGCCATGCGCTACGACCGCAACATGACCAATGCCGAGATCGCCCGGGCGCTGAACCTCTCGATCCGCACGGTCGAAAAGCACGTCGACCTGGCGATCAAGCAGATCCGCAAGACGATCTCCGTCGTGACGCTCTTTTTTGTGCTGTTCTTCTGAAAACAAGACGAAACCTATGGATACCAAGAAAAATATGTCGCGTGAACAGCTGCTTGCCTACATGCGGGACAACTGCACGGAAGCCGAGGCGCAGCAGGTGCGCATGTGGCTGCGGGAGCGGCTGAAGGACCCGGGGCTGGACCAGCTGTTCAGCGACCTGCTGGACGCTACCGAGACCGAGTACGATCCCGAGGGCAAGGAGCGCGTGCGGCGTAAGCTGGACTCGATCCTCGTGGCATGCCCCGCCCCGAATTCCCCCCCCCGCAGCGGTAACCTCCGGCGGTGGCGGTGGTCCCTCCGTATAATCGAATACGCCGCCGCCGTTGCCGCCGTCGTTCTGGCGCTCCATTACAGGCATCAGGCCAACACCCCGCGCGAGTGGGTGGAGGTCTATGCCGGCATGGGCGAGCGCCGCGAGATCGTGCTGCCCGACAGCACGCACGTGTGGCTCAACGCCGGTACGAAACTCATCTATCCCAAGCAGTTCAACCGCTCGATGAGGCAGGTCTACCTGTCGGGCGAGATGTTCGCCGACGTCCGCCGCGACGAGGACCGCCCGTTCATCGTCTCCGCCGACCGGCTGGAGGTGAAGGTGCTCGGCACGCAGTTCAACCTCAAATCCTATCAGGAGGACGCCAAGTCGGAGGTGAGTCTGGTGCGCGGCAAGGTGTCGGTAGGCATCAAGGCGTCGAAGATGAACGGGAAACTCACCCTCGCGCCCGGAGACATCCTCCGTTTCAACAAGACCAACAATCACATCGACTTCCTCAATTTCGATCCCGATTCCTATGCGAACTGGATCGACAACGACAACTTCTTCTTCGTGGAGCAGACCCTGGGCGACATCGTCGCCGACCTGCGCCGCCACTTCGCCGTCGAGATCGTCGTCACGGACAAATCGCTGTGCGACGAGACCTACTACGCCTCGTTCGTCAACGAGGAGTCGCTCGACGAAATCCTCGATGCGCTCAACAAGGACCGCCTTTTCTCGGTGCGCAGGGAAGCCGAGGTATATTACATATCGCCACCCCTAAAATAACCATATCATGTAGTACACAGAACGAACGGAATCTTTAATGACCTATTTCTCAAAACTTCAAATCTTAACGTAATGAATAAACTTTTACCTTCCGTCAAAAGTTTGATCACGCTTGCCGCACTTCTGTGCTTCCTGTTCCAGGCCTCCGCGGCCTCGGCCCAGAAGGTGAGCCTGTCGGTCCGCAATGCGACCGTCAAGGCGGCGATCGAACGCCTGCAAAAGGATTACGGCTACTCGTTCGTCATCAAGACGAAGGATGCCGATGTGAACAAGAAGATCACCCTCGATGTCAAAAACGAGGAGATCGGCGCGGTCGTCGGGAAGATGTTCGCCGGACAGAACGTCGTGAGCAGCGTCGAGGGCAAGATGATCGCCATCATGTCCGCCCCCGCGAAGCGGGACGCCGCGGCCCGCGCTTCGGCCAATGCCGTCGTGAAGGGCGTCGTGAAAGACAGCGCCGGGAATCCGATCACCGGCGCCACGGTGATCGTCGACGGCACGACGATCGGCGCCACCACCGACCTCGACGGCTCGTTCTCCGTACGGATCGGGGCGCGCACGGATGTCCGCCTGATCGTCTCCTACCTCGGCCTGAAGACCAGGGAGGTTGCGGTGGACGATCCGGCACGGTTCTATGAGGTCCGGCTCGAAAACGACAACATGGCCCTCGACGAGGTGGTCGTGGTCGGTTACGGCACGCAGCGCCGCAGCCTGGTGACCAACGCCATCAGCCAGTTCAAGCCCACCGAGGAGAACATGCGCAGCGTGATGTCGCCCTCGGAACTCCTTCAGGGCCGCATCGCCGGCGTGTCGATCTCGACCAGTTCGGGTAACCTCGGCTCGGCCGAGAAGATGAGCATCCGCGGTTCGTCGTCGCTCAGCGCCAGCAACGAGCCGCTTTACGTGATCGACGGCATTCCGCTGTCGAACAACTCGGCGTCGCTCTATTCGTTCGGCGAGAACATGAGTTCGCTGGCGACGCTCAACCTCACGGACATCGAGTCGATCGAGGTGCTGAAGGACGCCGCTTCGGCCGCGATCTACGGCTCGCGCGCCACCAACGGCGTCGTGCTGATCACCACCAAGCAGGGCCGCGAGGGCAAATCGGAGGTCAAGGTCAACTACGGCTTCAGCATCACGCAGTTTCCCAACACCGGGCGCCGCGAATACGTCGGTTCGAAGCAGTACGTCGAGGTCTTCAACGAGGGCGTCGACAACTACAACCGCCAGAACGGCTTCACGGTCAACAGCTCGGGATATGTCAAGCCCATCCGCAATCCCTACGGAGACATGCCCGACACCGACTGGCTCGACCTGATCACCCGGCTCGGGCAGTCGCACTACCTCGACCTGTCGTTTTCGGGCGGCAACGCCAAGACCAAATACTACCTTTCGGGCAGCTACAACTACCAGGAGGGCGTCATCAAGACGAACGACATCTCGAAGGTCAACCTCAAGTCGAACATCAACCACGAAATGTTCAAATGGCTGAAGGTGGGCGCCAACATCAGCGGCAACTACCTGCACAACAACCGTATCCCGGGAGCCAATCTCGGATCGACGATCATCGGACGCGCCGTGCAGCAGCGCCCCTTCGACCGTCCCTACAAACCCAACGGCGGCTATTACACGGGCGGAACCGACGAACTGCTGCTGCACAATGCCGTGCAGATTCTCTCCGAGGAGACCTCCTATACGGACAACTACCGCTTCATCGGTTCGTTCTGGGCCGAGGCGCAGATCATCAAGGGCCTGACGGTCAGGGCGTCGTACAACAATGACTCGGCCTACACCTATGACTACATCTATTACAATCAGAACCACCCCTATGCCGCCGACAAGGGCCGCATCCTGGACCGGAACCGGTTCGTGATGACCAACACGATCGACCTCTACGCCAACTATAACCGCAAGATCGGCGAAGATTTCGAACTCGGGGCCATGGTGGGTCACTCGTTCCTCAAGACCAGGAGCCGCACGTCGTACATTGATGCGCAGAACTATCCCTCGCCGGCGTTCGACGTGGCGAGCGTGGCCGCCAACATCGTCGATGCCAGCGCCGGACTGTCGGAATATGCCATCGAATCCTATTTCGCCCGTTTGAGCCTCGCCTACAAGGACCGTTACGTGGTCAATGCCACGATCCGTACCGACGGTTCGTCGCGCTTCGCGCCCGACTGCCGCTGGGGCTGGTTCCCCTCGGTGTCGGTCGGCTGGAACGTCTCGAACGAGTCGTTCTGGAACGCCGAGAAGACCGACCTGAAGATCCGCGCCAGCTACGGCCGCACGGGTAACCAGGACGGAATCAGCAACTACGGCTGGCAGGCCCTGATCAGCGGCGGCGTCAACTACGGCGGCCAGAGCGGCATCGCCATTTCGTCGAGCGGCAACGACCGTCTGACGTGGGAGACCGCCGACCAGTACAACGCCGGATTCGACCTGAGCTTCCTGGGCGGCAAGATCAACATGATCGCAGACGTTTACCTGAAGAACACGAACAACCTGCTCTACTCGAAGCCCGTGCACGCCACGACGGGCGAGACCTCGATCCTGAGCAACATCGGGTCGATGCGCAACAAGGGTGTCGAGTTCACGATCACCACCCACCTCAATCTGGGCAAGGTGCTGTGGAGTTCGTCGTTCAACATCGCCCGCAATGTCAACAAGCTGACGTCGCTGCTCGAAGACGACCTGCTGTCGATCGGCGCCAACCGCGCGCTGAAACTCGGCCGGACGGTGGGTTCGTGGTACATCTTCCGCACGGACGGCATCTACCAGTACGACGGCGAGGTGCCGCAGGCGCTCTACGACAAGGGCGTGCGTGCCGGCGACGTCAAGTACTGGGACCGCAACGGCGACGGGAACATCACGGACGACGACCGTATCGTCACGGGCAACCCCAACCCCAAATTCTCGGGCGGCTGGAACAACACCTTCAAGTACAAAGGGCTGGAATTGAGCCTCTTCTTTACGTACAGCTACGGAAACGACGTGTATGCGTCGTGGATGATCCCCGGCTCCAAGCCCGGCCATACCCGCTCGCTGCTGAAAGCCTATGCCGACAACCGCTGGACGGGACCCGGCACGTCGGACAAATACCCGCGCGCGATCTACTCGTACAGCGGCTGGAACGGCAAGAACTCGACGATGTACCTGACCGACGGTTCGTTCATCCGCCTGCGCTCGGTGACGCTGGGATACACCTTCCCGCAGCGGCTGGTTTCGAAAATCCACCTCAAGGGACTCCGGGTCTATGCCCAGGGCGACAACGTCTTCCTCTGCTCGCGCTATCCCGGCTGGGACCCCGAGACGAGCGTCAATCTCGATCCGCGCTTCTACGGCGAGGATAACGACGGCGTTCCCCAGCCGCGCATCTTCAAGTTAGGCGTAAACATCACTTTCTAAATCCGACAATCATGAAATCGTTGCATAAAATCATCTTGTTTGCCCTGCTGCCCCTGATGGGTGCTTGCAGCGGCATGCTCGACATCGAGCCGCATTCGGCGGTCTCCCCGACGGTGGTCGGCTCCGACGACATCGAGGCGCTGCGCATCGGAATGTACAATAAGGTTCAGGAGGGACCTACCTACTACTCCTACATCGCGTTCGACCTCTTCGGCGGTGAGCTGATGACCAGCACGGGCCGCCCGATCGACCTGATCAACTCGCTTTCCAATGCGCTGCATACGTTTGTCAGCAGCCAGTGGAACGGCTACTACAAGGCGCTTTTGCAGGTGAACAACGTCATGTCGATCGCCGAGGGGCTGGCCGACAGCCCCACGCGGAACCGGGTGCTGGGCGAGTGCCGCTATTTCCGGGCGTATATTTACCTCTGTCTGGTGACCCGCTTCGGCGACGTGCCCGTCCTGCGGCAGAACACCCAGGCCAAGGTTTCGCGCGATCCGGCCTCGATGGCCTGGGAGCTGGTCGAGGAGGACCTCGACGCGGCTTCGGGCTTCCTGAACGGGTTGAGCGCCGACAGTTTCTACTACGTGTCGCCCGCCGCCGTGACGGCCCTGAAAGCGCGCGTGAAACTCTATCTGGGCAAGAAGGGAGAGGCCAAGGAGCTGGCCGAGAGCCTGATCGCCAATCCGAACTACGCACTCGACGACTTCGACAAGATTTTCCGCTCGAAGGCCAACAAGGAGGTGATCTTCGCCTTCTCGTGCCTGACCGAGGACGGTTCGTCGATCAAGATTTCCAACCAGTTCTACTCCTACAACCACCCCAACAAGGGCAGTTACAACTACCGTCCCGCGGGCGACGTGATGACGATGTACGCCGACAACGACCTGCGCAAGGAGGTGTCGATCACCACGCTCGACAACCTGAACTTCGTCAACAAATACCCCAGCGGGCAGACCGGGTCGGACCCCGTGGTGATTTCGCGTCTGGCCGAAATGTACCTGATCAGCGCCGAGGCGCAGGGGCTGAACGGAGGTCTGGATCGTCTCAACGAACTGCGGGAAAAGCGCGGCCTCGACAGGGTGAGTCCGGGGAACGAAGCCGATTTTCTCGACGCGGTGCTTCAGGAGCGCCGTCTGGAGTTCCTCGCCGAGGGTTTCCGCTGGTACGACCTCGTGCGGACCGGAAAGGCTACGCAGACGCTCGGCACGAAGGACTACCAGTGCCTGATGCCGCTTCCGAGCCGGGAGTTGCTTTACAATCCGAACCTCAAACCGAATAATCCGGGTTATTAGCGGGATTGTCCAATATGCATAAAACGATAAAACGATGAAAACATACAGATATATGATCGGAATGCTGTTGTGCGTGTGGCTGCTTGCTGCGTGCGACAATTCGAATGCTTTCGACGAATACGCCAAGTTCGACACGACCGCCCAGACGGCCTGGGGACAGAGCATCGTCGACGGATCGAACGGGTATGTGGCTCACGTGAAGAGCGACAGGACCTACAACCTGGCCGACGGCGTGGACGTGCTGGAGATGGCATTTCTGGCCGACGACGGACTGGCCATGCAGCTGTTCCTGTTCAAGATCGCCCTGAGCGACAAAATCACCCTGCGCACGACGCTCGCCGACGACAAGAACCAGGTGGGCACCGGCCAGACGATTATGAAGCAGCTCGAGGCGATGCAGAAGAACGGGAAGAAGGTCTTGGGCGGCACGAACGCCGACTTCTTCAATACGACCTACATCCCCTACGGCGTATGTTACCGCGACGGCGTGGCGGTGAAGACTTCGTTCAGCCGTACGGACTGCAACGTCTTCGTGATCACGAAGGACAACGAGGCCTGCTGCTTCACGGAGGAGGAGTACGCTCTTCACAAGGACATCGTCCGCGAAGCAGTCTGCGGCCTCGGCACGCTGCTGCTCAAGAACGGCGAGCAGCTGGACCAGAGCGGCAACACGATGCCGGTGGCGAACATGGAACCGCGTACGGCGATCGGCGTGTCGCAGGACGGCAAGGAGGTCTACTTGATGGTGGTCGACGGCCGTAACTTCTACTATTCGAACGGCGCCGACCTGCTGGACCTGATGAACCTGATGTCGGCCTGCGGAGCCTGCGACGCGCTCAACCTCGACGGCGGCGGCTCGTCGACCTTCATCGCTCGCGACGGCGCGGAGGGCGAACTCAAACTGCTGAACTGGCCGACCGACCAGGGCGGGGTCATGCGCAAGGTGGCGACCGGACTGGCGATTGTTGAACAATAAAAGACGGAACCGATGAAAACGATATTTCAATACCTGCTCCTGACGGCCGCATGCGCGGCGCTGGGAGCCTGCCAGGATTTTAGCGACGATACGGCCTTTACTCCCGAGACGCCCGAACTGTCGTTCGTGGAGACGAGCATCACCGCGGAGAAGGCCACCAAGGACTACGAACTTTCGATCAAATCGAACCTTCCGTGGCGCATCGAATGCGACAAGGACTGGGTGTCGTTCGATCCGTCGTACGGACAGGGCGACGCCACGATCACGGTGACCGTGGCCGCAAACCGTACGCTCGACGAACGCACGGCGACGATCTCGGCCTATGTCATCAAGGGCGAGAACGTCACGCTGCCCGTGACGCAGGCCGCTGCGAGCGCTTCGGACCTGGCGACGCACTACTATGTCAAGACCGACGGCTCGGCCGACAAGGACGGCCTGACATGGGAGACGGCGACCACGCTGGCCAACGCGATCGACCAGGCGATGAACGGCGACGTGATCCATGTGGCTGCGGGTTCCTACGTGCCTTCGGTTCCGCTGACGGGCATGAAGACCGCGCTGGACAACACGTTCGAAATCCACAGCAACTTCTCGATGATCGGCGGCTATCCGGCCGATGCGGCCGAGGGCGCCGTGGCTGATCCCGTGGCGAACGAGACGATTCTGGACGGCGACCACGCCGTATGCCACGTGGTTGCGGTGACGGCGGCCAAGATGAACGGCATGAAGGCTTCGCTCGACGGATTCACGATCAAGAACGGTTCGTCGCAGTTCAGTACGGTGGGCAGCACGACGATAGGCGGCGTGAAGTTCTACCAGAGTTACGGCGCGGGCATTTTCATCGGCAACGCGACGGTGGACATCCTCAACTGCAAGATCGTCGACAATACGGACATCCGCATGGGCGCCATCCGTGTCGACGCCGGAGCCGAGGCGTTGTTCGACAACTGCGTGGTTGCCGACAATGCGACCAAGTCGACGACGACGTACAACTGCGGCGGCCTGTGGGCCGACGGAGCCAAACTGCTGCGGATCAACAACTGTACGTTCAGCAACAACAAGGCGTCGGGCGTAGCTCCCTGTATCTACGTCTTCGGCGACACGGGCGGCAAGACCAATGTGCTGATCAGCAACACCACGATTTCGGGCAACAGCGTCAATCCCGAGCATGCGACCCTAAACGGCGGCGGTATCTACGTCCGCGAAAACGGCAACCTGGTGATCGTCAATTCGACGGTCTGCGGCAACCATTCCGGAAAGGGCGGCGGTATCGCGGTCTACGGCAAGGCGGCCAAGCCGAGCAAGGCGGTGATCGTCAGCTGTACGATTGCCGGCAACACGACGGTGACGGCCGGAAACGGCGCGGGATTGCAGCAGGCTGCCGTCGGAGGGGCTATCGAGGTCTACAATACGCTGATCTCGGGCAATACGACGGACGGCGCGGCCGACGATGTCGCCTGGTTCAAGGACGCCAGCTACAAGGTCGCCAACTCCATTATCGGAGGCACGGTCTACAATGCCGACGGTATGGCTGTCGCAGGCGCGGCGTTCGATCCTGCCTCGATGCTCAGCCCGCTGGGCGACAACGGCGGTGCGACGAAGACCTGCGTGCTGCTCGGCGACGCGAATCCGGCGCGCCAGTACGGCATGTCCGCTTCGGAGCTGAAGATCCTGGGCGAGACGCTCGATCCGGCCTTCGGCGAGGCGGTCAGCGCCATCGACCAGACCGGCGCTTCGCGCACGGGCAAGACGGTGATCGGAGCCGTCGTGAAATAAATCTGTTCACAGGGGGCGTGCTTTCATCGGTGCGCCCCTTTTTTTGTATCTTTGGGGTCGTAACGCCCCTTTTATCTGTCGCGGCGTCCGGCCGCCCCGCAAGGAGGTGCGGTTTTGCATCGGCCCGACTTTTTTATGATCTTTACAGTTATGAAACTTTACAGAACCGGACTGCTGCTGCTTGCAGTCCTATGCACAATCCCGGTGTTTGCCGGGCAGCCGCCGCGGCTGAAGGTGGGTTCCTCGTCCGGGATTTTCGGCCCGGTGACGAACTGGACCTACGAAACCTTCGCCGAGGCGAAGAGGGCTGGCATCGACGCCATCGAGATCAGCGCGTCGACGCTGTTCCTGAACAAGGAGATGACCGACGATCGGCAGATCGAGGCGCGCTGCCGTCAGCTGAAGCGCGACCTCAAGCGCGCCGGAATCGAAATCTGGTCGGTGCACATGCCTTTCGGCCGCGAGATCGACCTCTCGCAGACGGACGAGGCCGTGCGGCAGCGGAGTGTCGAACTGCACCGCCGCGTGCTGCGCTTCTGCAAGATCCTGTCGCCGCGGATCGTGCTGTTCCACCCGAGCTGGTATCTCGGGCACGGGGAGCGCGACGCGCGGATCGCGCAGCTGGTGCGCTCGGTCGGGGAGCTGCTTCCCGATGTGAAGAAGATCGGCGCCCGGGTGGTGATCGAGAACATGCTGGGCTACGAACTGGTCAAGGACGGGAACTACGAACGCCCGCTGGGCCGTACGGTCGAAGAGGTGCTGCACATCATGTCGCTCGTGCCCCGGGAGGTGGACGCCGCGGTCGACACCAACCACATCGACAATCCCGAACTGCTGATCAGTGCGCTCGGACGCCGGGTGAGGACGATTCACGTCAGCGACGGCGACGGCCGCAGCGAGTGTCACGAACTGCCGGGCCAGGGCCGGGGCGACAACGACTGGACGGCGATCCTGAAGGCCCTTGTACGAGGATGCGCACTACCGGGGCGTCTTCATGTACGAGGTGAAGAAGGCGGAGTTCCCGCAGTTGAAGGCTTGTTACGACCGGTTGTACGAACAGTACGTGCAGTCGAAGCAATAAGGACGGTCGGGTTAAATGAGAACGCGGTTTGATGCAATTTCATCAAACCGCGTTCTTTGATTCCGGGCCGCTGGCCGGTCACCTGCGGACCACGATGCAGTTGGGGACCCCGCGCTCGCCCTCGTGGTCGAAGCGGCGGTTGTCGTAGGGATGGTTGAGAACGCCTTCCTGCGCCGTCCAGAGCGTCGAAGAGCCGCCGCCGTCGAGGTTCAGCGCCTCGGTAAGACCTAACTGGCGTGCGATGTAGGCTGTTTCGGCGATGGTCGCGCCGTCGCCCTGGCCTTTGAAACGCCCGTCGATCACGGCCATCACCACCGTGCCGTCGGCCCGTTTGCCGATCAGCGTCCGGGGATGGCGGCGCGTGTAGAAACTGCTCCCGGAGGTGTATTCGACCACCTTGCCGCCGTCGATCAGCACCGGGCCTGCGGCCAGCGCCGAGCGGTAGCGGCGCGCCACGTCGGCATACTGCGTCGTGTCGCACGGGAAGATCTCCATCCGGCGGCCCTTGCGGTCCTTGAAGGCGATGACGCCGTTGGTGCGGAATGCCTCCTCGGGGGTGGTGCGTCCCACGATCTTCCTGTCGAGCAGGACGAAGGTGACCGGTTCGAAGGTTTTGACGTTGAAGTAGCTGCCGTTGACGGCGATCTCCGCGCCGGCGGCCTTCCCCAGATCGCTCGTGGACTCGGCCCTGCGATCGAGGTGGACGATCGAGGTGGTGAACCTGCGTCCGGGGTAGGTGGCGACGGAGATGCTCTGCCGCGACCCGAACATGTCGATCTGGGCGTAGCGGCATTCGGCGCCGCCGCCGAGATCGGCCGTGCGCCATTGGGCGGTGGCGAATGCAATCGAGTCGCGGGGAGTCTGCGCCGCGGCGCTGGAGGAAAAGAGGAGCAGCAAGGCTCCCGTCAGAATTTTGTTCATGGTTCGGATAAACGGGTTAGTAGCCACAAATTTACGCATTTAGCACGGATTTAGCAAGCGTCGGAGCCGCTATTTTCGGGGAAAAACGGACGCCGGACCCTCCCGGAAACGAAAGCGCCCCCGGAAGTCCGGAGGCGCTGGTTTTTCGGGGCGGAAAAGCTGTTTACTGCCTGGCCTTGGTGTAGACCGTGCCCGTGCCCTCGATCGTGAGGGTGTAGTTCCCGTCGGCCGTTTTGGCGATCATGCCCGTCTGGGTGAAGTCGATGGTCTGGCCGTTGCCGAGGCTCTGGCCCTTGAGCAGGATTTTGTCCGCCTCGCCCTGAAGTTCCCACGAGGTGTAGACCAGCGTCGCCATGTTGATCGACCTGGCCGCGCCTTCGACCATGATCTCGACGCCCATGACGCCTTCGGGAGCAATCGGGTCGGGCATCGTCCATTTGCCGACGGCTTCGGCGTAGGTGGGATCGGTCGCAATCTTCGTGGCGGCGGTTCCGTCCTTCAGCTTGCCCGTGTAGTCTACGGTGACGGGGGCGCCGAGCAGCAGGCCGTTGGCGTCGCTCTTGTCGGCGTCCGTGGTCGCGAAGGTGCAGGTGCTCTCGTCGGTCAGCGCACGGACGGTGACGGTGTTCATCGAGGCGTCGGTGATGAATCCCGAGAAGGTTTTGGGGCTGTTGTCGGCGCAGGCCGTCAGGCCGGCGAAAGCCAGTGCGGCGATCAGGGATTTGATGTTGTTCATGGTGTCGGATTTATCGGATTTGCATGTTGCAGCTAATATACGGAACTCTCGCTTAATGTGTGCCGTTTGCACGTGATTTTACATATTCGTCGATGGCTTTGGCCGCGGTGCGTCCCGCTCCCATGGCCAGGATGACCGTCGCGGCGCCCGTCACGGCGTCGCCGCCTGCGAAGACGCCCGGACGGGTCGTCGCGCCGCGCTCGTCGGCCGTGATGCAGCCGCGGCGGGTGGTTTCCAGACCGGCGGTCGTGGCGGCCAGCAGCGGATTGGGCGAGGTTCCCAGCGCCATGATCACCACGTCGCATTCGATTTCGAACTCCGAGCCCTCCTTCACCACCGGCGAGCGGCGGCCGCTTTCGTCGGGTTCGCCCAGCTCCATCTCCACGCACCGCAGGCCCGTCACCCAGCCTTTTTCGTCGCCGAGGACTGCGGTGGGGTTGGTCAGCATGCGGAAGCGGATGCCCTCCTCCTTGGCGTGGTGGACCTCCTCGACGCGCGCCGGAAGCTCTTTTTCCGAACGGCGGTAGACGATCGTGGCCTCTGCACCCAGCCGTTTGGCCGTGCGCACGGCGTCCATCGCCACGTTGCCGCCGCCTACGACCACGACGCGCTGTCCGACGTAGATCGGGGTGTCGTACGCCTTGTCGTAGGCATGCATCAGGTTGGCCCGCGTGAGGAACTCGTTGGCCGAAACCACGCCGTTGAGGTTCTCGCCCGGGATGCCCATGAAGCGGGGCAGCCCGGCGCCCGAGCCGATGAATACGGCGTCATAGCCTTCGTCGTCCAGCAGCGAGTCGATCGTCACGGTGCGGCCCACGATCACGTCGGTCTCGATCCCGACGCCCAGCCGTTCGACCTGGGCGATCTCGCGCGCCACGATCCGCTCCTTCGGGAGGCGGAATTCGGGAATGCCGTAAACCAGCACGCCGCCCACCTTGTGCAGCGCCTCGAAAATCTTCACTTCGTAGCCCATGCGGGCCAGGTCGCTGGCGCAGGCCAGCCCGGCCGGGCCGCTGCCGATGACGGCGACCTTGCGGCCGTTGCGCACGGCGGCGGGCTGCACGGGGGCGCCGTGTTCGAGTTTCCAGTCGCCGACGAAGCGTTCGAGCTTGCCCACGGCGACCGGTTCGCTCTTGATGCCCAGGATGCACGAGCCTTCGCACTGGCTCTCCTGCGGGCAGACGCGGCCGCAGATCGACGGCAGCGAACTGTCCTCGGAGATGATGTCGGCTGCCTCCTGCAACCGCCCTTCGTGCAGGGCGGCGATGAAGTCGGGGATGCGGATGCCTACGGGGCAGGCCGCCACGCAGCGGGGATTCTTGCAGCGCAGGCAGCGCGAAGCTTCGAGTGTGGCCTCTTCGAGGTCGTAGCCGTAGCAGACCTCCTCGAAATTGGTCGCACGGATCGCCGGGTCCTGTTCGCGCACCGGCACGCGGGGTATTTTGTTTGCCATGTGATAGCAGGTTAAAGGTTAAAAGTGAAAGGTGAAAGGTGAAAAGCGGGAAGTTCTATGCGGGAGATAATTATATATTCTGCATGGTCTCCGTCGCTAAAATACCTTTCTACTTGTCCAATCCGATCTTACATACGTGTCCGGCCTCGCGCTCGGCCTCGATCGCCGCGGCGCGCTGCTCCTGGGTGCGGTACATGCCCTGCCGGCGCATCGCCTCGTCGAAATCGACCTCGTGGGCGTTGAACTCCGGGCCGTCGACGCACGTGAAGCGCGTCCGGCCGCCGACCGTCACGCGGCAGGCGCCGCACATGCCCGTGCCGTCGACCATCAGCGCATTGAGCGACACGGTGGTTTTCAGCGCGTACTTCTTCGTGGTGAGGGCCACGAACTTCATCATAATCATCGGGCCGATGGCCACGCATTCGTCGTAGTGTCTGCCCTCTTTTTCGATCAGTTCCCCGATCAGCGCCGTCACGAGTCCCTTGAAACCCTCCGAACCGTCGTCGGTGGCGATGTGGAGGTTTTCGGCTACGGCGCGCATGGCGTCGGTGTAGATCAGCATGTCGCGTGTCTTGGCGCCGATGATGACGTCGGCCTTCACGCCGTGTTTCCGAAGCCATTTGACCTGCGGGTAGACCGGGGCCGTGCCCACGCCGCCCGCCACGAAGAGGTAGCGGCGTGGGCGCAGCTCTTCGACGGGCATTTTGACGAATTCCGAAGGGTGGCCCAGCGGACCTGCGAAGTCGGCGAGGGCATCGCCCTCGTTCAGTGCGCAGATTTTGCGCGTCGAGGCGCCGATGGCCTGCGTGACGATGGTCACGCTGCCCTCCGCAGCGTCGAAATCGGAGATCGTGAGCGGAATGCGCTCGCCGTGTTCGTCGGCGCGCACGATGACGAATTGTCCGGGCTGCGCCGAGCGGGCCACGCGCGGTGCGAGGACCTTCATCAGCCAGATGCCCTCTGCGAGGAGTCTTTTTTCAAGAATGGGGTACATTATATCCGTTGTGTGTTTGTGTGTCACTCTTCGATGATTGCCGTCACCCGGATGCGCCGCATGGGCCGCACGGGGTCGTTGGTCACCACCACGAGGTGTTCGGTCACGATGCCGTAGTCCTGCGTCCGGGGATCGAGCAGAATTTCGCAGCGCAGCGAATCTCCGGGGGCGATTTTCTGCCCCGGGGCGAGTGTCGTGGCCACGTGTCCCTCGCCTTCGACGGCCCGCACGATCAGCTCCGCGCCGCCCGCGTTCGAAAGCGTAAAGTGCTTTTTCCGGACTGGTCCCGCATGTTTGACCGGTCCAAATTTAAGGATATTTTCCGAAAAATCGGCTTTCGGGGCGTTTTGTGTTGCATCCGCGGGCTGCGGGTCGACGCCGATGCCGTGGGTGACGAGCGTCGTGCCGTTGCTCCGTCCGTCGATCAGGACCTCCAGCGCGTCGCGCACGGTCCCGTAGCGGGGTTTGTCGGCGGGGATGAGGTAGGCGAAGTTGATTTCGCCCCGTTCGCCCGGCGCGATCTGTTTCGGATAGTCGGTCCGAAGCGCTCCGCTCGTGGTTTCGGGCCGCAGTTCGAGGCGGACCGGGCGTTTCGAGGTGTTCGCGTAGCCGATCGCCGCCTGCACCTGCCGCCCCGGATAAATATAGGAGAAGGCGTTGAGCGTCGAGGCCAGCCGCAGCCCTCCGCCGGCATCGACGGGGTATAGCTCCTCGACGGTTTTCTGCCGCGGGATGACGCTCCCCTGCACGGTGAGCGTGGCGATCTTCCGCTTCTCCGAAGAGTAGACCCACAGCTCCTTGGTGAATGAGCCGGGGCGGTTGGCGGGGTCGTAGGTGACGGTGATCTGCGTCTTTTCGCCCGGAAGGATCGGTTTCTTCGAGAAATCGGGGACCGTGCAGCCGCAGGTGGTCACCACGTCGAGGATCACCAGAGGGCTGTCGCCGCGGTTGACACCCGTGAACGTGTGGCTGACGCGGCCGTCGGTTTCGCGGATCGTGCCGAAGTCCCACGTATCGGGCCGAAAAGACAGATGTTCCTGCGCCGAGGCCGTTAAGGCGCATAGCGTCAAG
>ERZ1673734.1003-NODE-1003-length-20009-cov-14.209031_pt1 | contig 20009 bp, 17 predicted proteins | sample MGYA00580199_ERZ1673734 | MGnify/ENA primary metagenome ERZ1673734 (study PRJEB41218, sample SAMN15661742) | gut metagenome | host: Homo sapiens | place: Canada: London | collected 2015-08-20/2019-03-30 | study: EMG produced TPA metagenomics assembly of...
CAGCCAAAGACGCGCCCAACCTTGCCTCTGCGGTGAACATTGGCGCCTTCAACTTCGGCAACGCGATTGGCGCAGCACTGGGCGGAGCGGTGATCAACGCGGGTTGGGGTTATCCGGCGATTTCCCTGGCCGGGGCGGCGATGGCGGGTTTGGGGTTGTTGATGGTGCTGGGTGCTGTTTGGCGTTCCAGAGCGGTTGAAGTCGCGGTGGTGTGAGGGGGATGAGGGGGATGAGGGGGAATGGTTCGTTCCCCTCGATGAGTGGCGGCAGTGATTGGATTGCTGCCATTCTCGCTCGGCAACTTTCGACCCAAAGCTGCCGTTCAAAGCAGGCAACTAATGGCCAAAAAATGGCCAGTTTAAATCCAATTAAGTTGGCGAGCTATCTCCCGCAATGCGGGGCCATGATCACAAAAATAAGTGATAAACCTGCGCTAGTGCATTCTGATAGAGCTTAAAAACTTTCGTACCAAAGTTGAAAATTACGGCTACTCGCTAAACTTTCGCGCCTAGGCAAATCTCCGTCACGATCGAATTTTGCCAAAAATGTACTACTTGGGATGGGCACTGTTCCTAGCACTCTCATTCCGTTCCCCACCTGACAAATATGACGATCAAAACCTAAAAATCTATCATGTGATTTTTTTACAAAAAAATCCTCTTTTGCTGACACAAGTGTCAAACTTCCAATTACTTTCCAATAAGCTGGAACCTTATAAACACCCTTGTAAAAAGCATCGTATACTCCAGTATGAAAATCACTTCCCTTTTCACCGCCGTGCGAAATAATTCTAATATTGAATTTCTTATCTATTTTAGATAAGAAACTAAAGAAGTTTCTCATAGCATCATCTATTGAGTCTCGACTAGCTGATTTTCGAACGTTTTCAAAAAAATATCGATCAACAATAGTAATTTTTTTAGAGTGCCGTGCTAGGGCCTCAAATCGGGTATCCCAGACCTCTTTAGGGGTCTCCGACTCTAAAATTTCCGAGTCACTCAAGCTCAATGACTGAGTTATGTTTATTGACTCACTACATACGCCCGCCGAAAGCAACTCAAAACTCGTGTCAGAGCAAAACTGTTTATAACTATCCGTTGCCCCCAACTGTAACCCAGCCGTTTCTTCAGAAAAAGCGGTCTTGAAAACCGAGCTTAATTCGCAGACTTTTGAAAACTCAGTGTAGTCAGAAAAGCTCCACCAATCACGATCAACCTCGCATTTCTTTCCATACTCTAGAGCCTCGAGCCACCTCTGACGAAATTTTGGAGGTAAAGTATCTATCAGTTTTAATACATCACTAACCCCACCGCGCGGAAGAACCAGCACACCAACTTCTAGCCAAGATCGGGTAATGAAATCATGTGTAGCGCTATTAGCATCGTCATTCAATGTCCGAGCACTAAAAAAGTCGTGATCCAGAGAGAATTCCGATATCATTTTCGTCCCCTCAACTTTTCAGTCAGTCTCTCTTCAAAGAAACCTTCAGGCCATGGATCAATGAAATCTCCCTCGCCATCCATTCGGATTTGTATTACCTCGCCGCCAGACGATGTAGGTTCAACATACAAAATTGTCACTTGGTCTGGCGTCACTAAGCCCTGAGACATCATCCCTTGAAGTCTAAGCATCAGCGATTCACTATGAGTCTCAACAATCCATTGATTACTTTTGCAGGTAGCAACGAAAAAATTTGCAAGATGTGCTTGTAGTTTAGGATGCAGGTGAATTTCTGGCTGTTCCACGCAGATAATGCTGTCATCTCTGACCAACCCCTCCACTACAATTGGTAGCATCTGGCCAATGCCAAAACCAACGTCCGAGGGCCCTACTTTAACTCCAGTTCTTTTGTCTTCCAGTTGAAGGCAAATGACAGGCCCCGTTACATCCGTACCAATACTTTGGGAGGATAGTTCATATGGAACCTCAAACTTGGAAAACCAACAATTTATATCCTCCTGCATTTCTGGTCGCTCATAGATAAACTTAGCGACATTCTCACCCTGTTTACCTACCGACTCATCCTGATCTGCCTTGGGTGCATAGAATCTGCTTGGATGACTCCGAAGAGGCCCAAGATATGTGATCGCACCAAATTTATTTTTAAGATCGGAAGCGAGACTGGCAAAAGCAAAATTCAATTGCACGAAACTATCAACCGAAAAGTTTGAATTGGCTCGCCCTTCCATTACCGCCATTGAGGGTGTGGCATAGTTCAAGTCACTTCTAAAGTTTGAAACATCGAGAACTTTCTTTAGATCAGAGTCTTTTGAACTTGCCGCAGGTCGATTGATTAGGTATTCATAAGCTGCTGAATAGCCACCATCACCAAACTTAAAAGCTCTAGATGCAGCTAATCTTTTTGCCGGAAGCAGTTTTCTCAATAACTCTGCTTTTTCGGCAATAGCGGTCTTTTCTTTGTTACTAATTACTTCCGATGGCTTCTCAAGCTTTGAAAGCTCGGCCATTTCGATATCCATAGTACGTAAGAGCGTAGATTTCACTGCAGTTGAAAAAACAACAGACGAATTCGACTCATTTGTTACTTTGACAGACATCGAATCAAGATACGAAAAACCCTTGAACTCTGATTTTCCATCTACATAATTATAGACAAGTTCAAATTCTTTTCTTCGGTTCTTTCCAAAAACATCAAAACCATATCCCGCAATTGATTGTTTTCTGTTAGGCAGATATGAAAAGCCGAATGAAATTGCACGACTTAATTCATGGCCGTGAACCATAGAGGAGTAATCGCCAAGATCTACAAACTCTCCATTTGAAACCAGTCCACCCTGCACATTCGGTCGTGTCAGCGATTGCTTTAGTAGCATAATAGAATGGATGATTGAACTTTTTCCCGAAGAATTAGGTCCATAAATCAATGTTATCGGCGCCAGTTTTATTTTCTGGCTGCCAGAAAAGGCTTTGAAATTCGCAATTGATAAGGTTTCTAACATAATCATCCCTGACAATAAATAGTATGACTACGGCTCTTGATGAGCTGCGCCCTACAACCAAAAAGCCTCGAGGCATAGCTCTGACAGAGCCACCTAGACGGACTGTTCCCTCGTTCGTTGACTGGTTTGTTTAAAAACTCACACCAAAGATAGCAATTTGCCATGCCGCGGTCTACAGCTAAGCATTATGGCCTTGTTCTGTCCTCGCTAAGCGCTGCTACGCTGCGATTGCAGCCATTCACGGCTGGCCGTTTTCGAACCAAGGCATCTCAGCCATAGTGTCCGGCCCAAAAATATGTAGTGCAGGTAGCACCAGATAGGAGCTTTGCATTTACTGTAGAGGCAGGGTGGGGTAGTGGCATTTTGATACAGGACATTCTATACATGGCAGCGTATAGTTTTCTCGATTAGAGCAAAAAAGCATTTTTACGTAGACGAAAGTGGGCAGACAGGGCTGAACCTTTTCGACGAAAACCAACCAACCCTATATTAAGATGTATTGTCTTCGCCGACAGACTTAAACGTCCATGTAAAAGTTCACGCAGACCGTTTGAGAAAGCAGTATGGAGTAGAGAGACTTCACGCCAACGAGCTTGGAATAGATAAACTTGCTACCATATGCTGTCACTTAGCACCATACAAGAAATAACAATATATATTTTTATGCTTATCAAGTTACCAAGACCAATAATGCGGCCATTAGTTTTTCGATCTAGGACTGAATAAAGCTATTTTTTGGGGCGGAGTACTGGAACCCCCTGCTATTACAAGTGGCGTGCATGTTAGACCCGAAACTCCTAAAAGTTCATGAGATGCTCAGATTGATAGATATGAGCGCAAGGCGAGAAAATTTGGGCCGGGCGCTGTGAACATAGCTTAAAAGAGTTGAGATAATCTGCAACTTACAACTAAGGGAATTATAAATCATGCGTTCCGCTGGGCCAGCGGAAACCTAAAATAGGTACGTCACAACGTTTATAGAAAAAATAATTTTTTGCAGAAAACTCGAAACCTTATTGAATTCCAGTCCATACTCCATGAGATTGCCTCAAGACCAAAACGTGATGCCGAAAAAGCACTTAGTATAGTGATGGACCAGCAGTCGCAACTCAGTAAGGCGCAGAAATGCATAACGGTTTTTTACCATATAGCCCGGCACTTCCAATGGAGCATGCTCCGGGGTTACCTATCATGGACCTGACACTCATCCCCGACGCACCAATATCCTGCGCCCCAAGATCCACAAACGTAGATTTGGAATTGGTCGATGTTTATTTCTAGCTCTTCAAACGCTACCTTGAAAGCAGGCCTCTCAGTGGTCCACCGACCAAACTTAACAACAAGCTACTCAACATCGTATATACCGACCAAGTCTAACTGGATGCTATTGCAAAGCTCTGGAGTAATTTTTTTGCGGACCTGTTACATCTATTAGAAACTGATTAAAAAATAAAGGCGGCAAGGGCAAACAGCGAGGCAGAGCGCAAGAAACATTTGGCGGGAGTATAAGCCCGCCGAAGCGAACCTCACCAACTCAGGCGAAGGCATTTCAGTAAAAAGCAATTAGGGTCCAGAAAAACGTAGATAGAGAAAATCCCCAATAGATGAAAAGCCTGTCCGGACTGATATTTGCTTGGATATCTCTGACATCAACCTGGATGACCGGGCAATTGAACTTGGGCATGGCATCCAATTGCGCACAACGATAGCCTCCATATTTACGACTGATACTCTCGCTTTTAAGCGGCCAGCTACTCTCAGATCATTCCACCCTGGTACATAACCTCGCCAGTAATTCCTAGCGGCTTACCTGTCAGGAGGTAGAACTTGCGCGCGAGCACTTTCGCCTCGCGTAGCACCTCTAGCACTTCATTATGGTTCATTAGAGTCGGCCCAAAGCCAGTGCGACACTGTAGACACTTTCACTTGTCTCAACCATCCGCCAGCGCCTCCATCGAAGCGAGCAGCTTGGCTAATTCGGTAAGGTTGGCTGCCCTCACGATGTCATACTCCCCTTGACTGCTGAGCCGATAAACATCTCGAGCCTTTTTCACGCGCTCCAGCAGAGGAACGACTATCCCTGACGCCCTTTCAAGAAACTCGTTAATGTCCGCTCGTGTTTGAGGAATCTTGTAGCCCTTGGCTGAGCTAGTGATGATGACTTCAGCATCCCGAAGTTTGGCAATACCGCTAGAGCGGATCTTCTGATCAGTGAGTTCGCCGAAACCTTTATCTCCCAAGTGAGTAATGATTTCGTGTGTGGGCACGTAATCCTTGGTAACGAACTCACTTTGGAATCTTAAGAAATGCAGGATGCTCAATTGCAAACGCTGATCTTCATCGGGATGCTTACCTACTCTTTCGCTAAAACGGTCGGCTTGGCGAAGGGCTTCCTGATGTACCTGATAATCGGCATATCCTGTTTCGTCCAATGGCGGCAGCAGAGATTGGTATTTGGGTGGCCATTCCACAAGACCAAGAGTCAAGCTTCTCAGAATGGCCTTGTATACCCGCCCCACGTCTTCAGAAGCCTTGCCCTCGTAGATTTGCGCGACTGAGCCGGCGAAGAAGTCAGCGACCTGAATCAGGACGTCGTCCTTACTCGACTTAGTCCGAAAAGCGTCTTCATCGCCAAAAAGGTCGTCAACGAACCGATCCGCGACATAGCTCTTAAGGCTCTGTTGAAACTCTAAGCCACCATGCTCATCAACGGTCATCTGGAGGTGGCGGCAATTATTGAACAAGCGCTCGTACAATATTCCGTTTATATATTTGATGAACGAGGTTTTGATCCTTAGGCCGCCGTCTTTGTGAATTCGAGATTTATCGACCACGGTAAAGTAGAGTTTGATTGGCAGTTCAGCCAGTTCTTGAAGGATCCGAGCCCGTCGATCAGTGTCTTTGGCCTTCAACTTGCTGGATTTGATCTCGCCTGTTTGGAAGTGGCGCTTTCGTAATGCTTCCGCTTGTCCATAGGCAGTTTCTAAGTCTTTCTCTGCAACCAGGACAGAGCAAACTACAAAGAAGGCTGAGCTCCCCCCTTTCGCGGTCTCTAAGTCAGAGTTTCCAGACTCATCTACGAAGACATACGTCTTTTCCAATTCAGTTGCTCCATCAACAGAACTCTGATTACCGCGAAGTTTTTTTCATCGGCAAGTAGAAATATCAATTGGTTGCGGTGGTTGCCCCAGGCGCAGGGCCTTCGCTGAACGTGTAGTTAATGACCACGTCATTGCGGATCAGCACATCGAGGGTTTTCTGAGTGCCTGTCGTTGTGACCTTCATGGTTACCACATAACTTTGGGCATGCGCTGAACCGTTCGTGTAGGTGTAGACCCATTTCTCGTCCGTTTCGCTAACGGGGCTCTTTGCGTAAGGTTCGCCGAATAGCGACTTCAACTCAGCCGTGGTCGTTTTACCCTTAGTAATGCTGGCAACGTTAGCCGACGAGAAATCTCGGCCTGCAGTGAAGTGCGAAGTCGCGCAACCGCCGAGTGCAAGACATATCCCCATAATAGCGATGAGATTTTTCATATCCGTCCTTGATGGTAGAAATATGAAATCTTAACGGGCAAGAAGGCTAAAAGCCATTACCAGCTCAATCATCGATTTAACGTACATTTCCGTCCCTCCTATGGAGGCTGCACTTGGCGACAGGGACTCAAACCTTCAGCCAACGGCACTTCAGGCCAGCATCAACAATAGAAGCTGAATCAAGAAAGGCCGGACAGTTACGCTTGCACACATCATGCGTCCCATGAGAATTACGCTCACTCATGGTGATCAGATGGAAGTCTTCGAAGAAATGGTGTCCCAGGCGGGGTTCGAACTGTAATCGGGACACAACACCCCATGAAGAACGAACGCCCCCTTATTTTTCAATGAGATGCAATACGCATCTGCTGCATATTAGAGCCAGTCCATAGCTATCCTCAATCTCACTAGAATCCGCACAAAATCTATTCAACCATCGATTCCGGTAAAATCCGCCGCCATCACTACCAGGAGGTCACGATGGAAAAACAGCATCAAATCCAGATGCTGCCTGGGACGTGGTTGCAGATTCTTCATTGGAGCCCGCCGTGACAGACGTCAGCGCGCTGATGATCGGGTGATGCTCGGTCGCGGCCTGGAGGAACACGCAAGAACGCTTTGGCCCTTGGTCAACGGTGTATCAGCGATTCCGCGACTGGCGCAATCGCGGATTTTTCGACCGGCTGCACATCCGATAAGCGAACGGCGCTAGATTGATCTGGAAAGCTGGCTGATCGACTCCACGGCTCTACGTGCAACCCGGGCCTCATCAGGCGCCCGGAAAAAAGAGGCCCAAAGCACCGCAAGACTACGCGCTCGCGCGGAGCCGGGGTCGGGGTCGGTATGACAAACAATATTTACATGCTGTGCGATGCCGACGGATTGCCTCTGCCCTTTCTGTTGTCCGTCGGACAAGCAAGCGATATCGCTTACGCCCACCCTCTACTGGCTGCGACTCACTTTCCGAGGCTGCGCGGGCGTCCTCGCAAACGCTGCCGGTGCTTGCTGGCCGGCAAGGGGTACTACGCCGACGTGTTGCGCCGGTACCGGGATCGCGACTGAATGCGGGCAGCCATCCCTCTACGCAGCATGAAACGCAAACCCAAGCCGAGCTTGCCCAGGTTGTTTGACAGCCGGCAATATCATCGAACGCATGTTTGGGTGGCTAAAAGAGAATAACCGCATCGTGACGCGTTTCTACAAGCTCTTTAAAAGCTCTGCCGCCGTGGTCTCCTTGGCCTGTGCGCTGCGGTGTTTGTAAAAACACACTTCATTCAAAGCCAAGATCCATGGGCACAATGAACCCAATCGTACATGAACCTTCATGCTTTCCTAGCATTGCGCGCCCTCAGACTGCCTGGTGAAGGGGTTTCGCCAAAGCGACCGCACATTAAATGAATAGCTATATAACTAGCTTTCTGATGGAGCACGATAGCGCCAATTTAGATACACCGCGATATCTGAGGCCGGCAAAAGCACTCGACGCGCTCTTCCAACGGCTAACACATCCCCTGTGCCCTCATCAAATTTGCAATAATCCGTACTTAAAAGCAGATCAAAAAATATAGATGCAACCTTGCCCATCGCATTTAGCTGATCCCACCCGTTATGGCCATTAGGAATAATATTAGCGACAGAATTCAAGGCCGCTTTATCCGCCTCCAGCTGACTAACTTTTTCTTGCAAACGTTTAACCAATACACTTGACTGTTTCAGTCGTACCTTGTGAGACTCTAGTACATTCCCGACAACAGGATCAATATTTCGCAGCGCGTAATTTTCGACCCCCTCTCGCTGAAGCATATAGGAGTCTATTATTGGGCGATACTTCCCTTTCCTCTTCAACAAAGTGGTAAAATCCAGCACACATGGCTCTGACGCATCGGATTTAGAACCTTCTAGATCCTTAGCCATTTTGCCAGATATGAATTTAGCCAAATCTGTAACTTTCATCACAGGAGTATTAAACTCGCTCATATCCTTGAGGATTGAAATGACTTTTTTAGTTTTTTCATCAACGCAAGTCTCTTGCCATGAAGAAAAATTAGATCTGAGCATTAACCCTACTCCTTAGCCACCGCAATAACTGGGACATAATCATTAATCAACTTATTAGTACGACTGTCTTGAGCCTGCCAAATTGAAGCCAAATCTTCTATACCAATACCACTTGTCTTGAGCATTGATCGGATTATTGAAACCACCTCAACTGGAGAGTCAGAGATCGTGCCCTTAAAAATATCAAGTACGCTTACCTTCCCTGAAAGCAACGAAAGTTTTAGTGCCTTATATCTTGCTCGGGCGACCTCCGAGACCAAGTCAGGAAACTGGCTATCTTGATGAAGGCGAGATAAAATATAGAAAGCTGAATCTTCGTCAGCGTTGAATTGACGAAAATCCCGTTCCAGGATTTCCGGGCGATATGAATACAACTTATCTGAATCAGATTTGAATTTTTCAGCAGCCGCTACCAAATGGTCTCTACACCAAATCCAAGCCAAAAGGTCACCAACCACAATGTCGAGACGGTTATCTACCTTGATTAATTCATGTTGATTTTTCCCTGGAATTCGGTCGGCATAATCATGCAATGACCGGACTTCATCTGTTAAATTAATCACCTTAACTTCTATTGCCTCAAGGTTATCGATACCTTTGACAGCATAAATACAAAAGCCACACCTATCTTCAATTCCAGCCGCTTTCATCTCGTCTGTACAGTCACCGTTTCTAGTGCAAATATGGGTGGAATAGTGCGCTAGCCCGGAGTGATGCCCTTGCGCAATGCGCTGCACTCCATCAAGTTGTTTATCGCTTCCCGTCGCGGAGATTGAAATACATCCAAAATCGTGAACAGCTTTTCGGGGGTCTGCGGAAAGTGACTTACGAAAAGTTGACCCCTCAAGTGCGGGGTCTATCGATGCGCCGCCCCATATCTGGTGAACCCCAAGTGCGAGCTTTTGTGATATTTCTGCTTTATCCTCATCATCCAGCTTCCTGTAATACCTTACGACTGCTTCAGATTTATGCGCGGTCTTAAATCTGCCAACATCTTTAGCAGACAAGAATTTTGACCAACTGTTAACGGTACTAGAACGAGTATGATGAGGGGTCATATCGGTGACTAAGCTTAGTGGACAAAACAAATCACCAACTTTTGTGCGATTTTCTTGACCTGCAGTGACCGTAGCACCATAAGCAAAACCTTTAGCTTTGAGCTCAAATAACTTACAAGTAAGGTCATGCTCATTGAGAAAAAAATTAAAATCAACAAGAAATTTAACATACATCTCATTGTAAGCGCCCTCCGTCCTAGGAAGCCCTGAGGTAAAGCTACTTGAAAATAAAGGTTTGAATTTTGCTTTTTGCGTATCAACATTGCCACGATAGAAAACATCCACCTTAAAACTTTCAAGATCCACTAGAGATCTTATTTCACGTTGATACCGCAAAGCCTCGAGTGTCTGTAGTGCAACGTAGGATTTCACTGGAACTTTTGATACTTTATCTACTGCAACGTGTAGTTGAAAAGCAACCGAACCGGTGCCTTCAACAACATTTTTATCAAAGTTCATGCACAGCCAGCGTACACTTTGGTGTCTAAGACCACTATCTACTGCGGTTAAAACATGTACAACGTAGTGAGGATATAGCAGAGTGACAAAATTATTGTTCTTAAGTGGTATATTCCACCGCTCTAAAAAAACGCTTGGTATTTTCGAAATTCTGAATTGACGCCCACTCCAATAAAATGAGTTATCCCAGCCCAGCCTCATTGCAAGCGCGGTGAAATCTTTTTCATCCTTTATAGAAATATCACCAGAAGTGACATTATCATTAATTAATTTTATTGCATTAACTATGACTGCCAAATAATTTAAAGCTATTGAATATTGCCATTTCGTAAAAGGCCTTGCTTTGCTTTCATTTCTATTATTTGAGGGGGGCAAATCCATTTCGTGAATAGGATTTACAAAGCCTTCATACCCATGAACATGTTGATACTTAGCCTCTACCCAAGAAAAGAAATTTTTCAGCTGCAGCATTGCGGCGTAGGGTGCCGTCTCGGCATTTTTATCAAACATTTGTGTAAGAAAGGTTTTGAAAGATGGAGGAGCTCCAGTTACAGGCTCAACCGGTGAAATAAAAATATTGGATATGTCCTTCGGATGATATGGAAAGTTATAACTCCAGGTAATTCCTTTTATGGAGTACCATCGAGGCAAGAACTCAAAAAGATACAGATTAAATCGTGCTATCCCTAAAGCACTAACCTCCTCGCGCTCATAGGCTTTCTCTCCTAGATACTTAATTTGACTCTTCAGCCAGATATCTAGAGTATCCCTCAAGGATTCACACCAAGGGGGAAATAGGTCAACCGTAGACATTCGCTTTGGAAGATAATCTCGTTTAACCCAGACTTTTACAAAATTGTATAACTCATCCACCGAGGCTACCGAGTCCTGAGAGCCAGTAATTTTTCTCTCTCTTATTTCTGAAGGGGTAGAGCCATTGCGTCGAAAGCGTATCGCCTGCTCTAGACGAGGCAAAAACTCATCCAGAGTAAAAGGAACTCGATCACCGTAGTAGTGGCATACATACTGCATAATAGCCCTGGTAGGAATTTCGGCAGTGAGTAATCGCTCTCCCATTGTATAGGTCAAGTGAATCTCAATAACTTCGTCTATATCTATTTGCTCCGGATTGGTAACTCCGCACATCCAAAATAGACGAGTCCCATACTGCGCAATTCTTTCACAAACCTTTTTGGGTATTCCTGACCAAAAATCACTTGCAGCAAGCTTGTATCTAGAGGAAATTAAGAACCTCATAAGCTCTGGATATGTTTCAAAAGCAAAATCCGTCCTAGTTCCAGCAGCCCCACTGCCTGAATTGGAGGATAATGCGCTAAAATTCGCTGGAATCGAAATAAAACCATTTTTATAAAGCATTACAAGCGTCAGCCACAGTCCGCGCTTGACCCAGCTATACACAGACTTCTTGTAGTCTTTTTTGGATGGGCCCAATATCATACCCATGTCTAAACCTTCATGATCACTGCCTGCCGCAACATATTTAAACACCTCGAGTACCCAATCAAATGTATAATTAGCCTCATCCAGACCTGGCGCATAAACAAAATACTTAACAAAGCTAACTTGGCATGATTCCGGCCCGGCTGTGATAGTATCGTACGACCAGTGCTTCCCTCTTCCATATTCACTCTTTATAAACTTCGCTGCTTCTGCAATACTAGCTTTGATAGCAGAGTCAACATTTGCATCGCCACCGATCCAGATGGGCATATCAGTATGATTAATCATGGTTTTAACATCTCCGGGTGATAGCCTATTTTTTTGTAGCCATCTTCAATATCAGCGTGAGCTGTGCTTCTATCTAGATGGTCATAAGCCAGAGTGCTTTCGAGTTTGACATGCGATACCAAGTCACTAGCGACTTCCACTCCGAGTCCGCGCCCATGACCTACAGGTACCTCATGGATAAGAAAAGTGACATAGCAGTGCCTGATATCGTGCGGCGACACATTAATAATGTTGTACTTCTTAAGTAAACGCTTGAACATCTTACGAACAACGCCTTCAGATGCCAAAGCTAATGGCTGCCCACGTGTTTTACCTTTTAGCACACGAAAAACAAACTTATGAGTTACCCAGCGTCTACCAGCATCAAAAACAGGATACTTATCTGAAACAAGTAATTCCGCATACGAATCCCAAAAAATCTTGTCGAATGGTGGTATAAGAAAAACAGAGTTATTTTTTCTTCCCTTCCAGCGCAGGCTGGTTACTTGAGACACCGACAGCCCCATTTCATAGTAAAGGCTTGGCCTATTACTCGGATCTATAGCCAGTACGCTACTCGCGTCCGAATCAATGTCTATTGTGAGAGTCTGAAGTGCTTCTGAAATCCTCTCGCCCCCTGCCGCAAGCAATGCCAAAAGACAGCGGTCTCGGACGTTTTTTATTTCGGGCAAGATCTCCAATAGTTTATGGAAATCAAGTCGTAATTCTCCGATATAATGTCGCGCAGACCCACGATAATATTTAGGCAGCAAATTGACATAACCAGCCTTTATACCACCAGATATGCAACCAGCAAGAAATGACGTCTGATATATTCGCTGGGAATTTGATCGACTAAATGCCATGTAAGACTTGTATGGAAATCCAACTCCTGGTTTTGTACCGCATTGCCCCAAAAGAATCATTTTCGGAATTGCACTCTGTACAAACTTATCTGACACTTCAAATGCAAACTTCAAAGCAGATCGATATACATTGACAGTACGCCTTTTTACCAAGCGGCGATTTAGTCTCACGCACACCATCCTGACTATTTCATCATCTGAATTGCAACCTACAGTCAACGACTCGAAAAAAACATGCACAACATCCTCGTACTTCATCTCACCCGCTACTTTACCTAGCAGCAAAGAGCAAATTACGTACTCCACGACAAAATCTAAGTATCGAGCTAATGCTCCAACATATGAATTCACTGTTAGCCTTGCCCGACCAATAGCGATAAGAGCACTACAATATTGCTCCACCCCCGACACTACTACTTTGTCAGGAACAGACTCAACAACATATGTTTTCACACTCTTAACTACCGCAGGAACCATTTTGAAATTTTTCATAGCGCCTCCACAATCGGCTAAAGCTACTACGAAAAAAACCAGCACCACAAGAACTTTTCTCCTTAAAAAACATGAGAAATCAACAAACAACCTCCGCTTTTAATGACAATATCTTTGAATTATTTTTTTGCAAGAATACATATACAAACTTAGACCACGACAATTTGGTATCCGACGCAGCCCAGGCAGACCAAGGTCTACGGCCAAACTCCATAAAAATCATTACCATGTCAATATTACTAATATTATCAGACCCAAAAACTACTTCTTGATCGACATATTTTTTTAATCTTAGTTAAATGATTATGCATAGTCTTCGAGGCATTAATAAATGCGGCTGGGGTCGGAACAACGAACTGCGTTGGTTCTTGCGGGCGACCTTGACTCCGCCGCGTTTCCGGCGAAGAGCTGGCATTGCGTCACATATGTGACCTTTCCACTGTCCCTCGCTTACCTGTCCAGCGAGTGGATCGGTCGCTCCTTTTCCAACAGCTAGGTGACCATCCTCGGAAATACTGATCGTCAATCAATCCACGACAGTCACAGTTTGGGTAAACGAGCGTACCTTCTGATGCTCTTCGACTACTCAGGTATGAGCTCTACGCCTATCACGCAGCTTGGATTCGCGGCATAAGCCGAGCGACTCAAAGAGGAGTCAAATCGGCAAACCTCAGCGGAGCTTCCAAAGAGGCGGAGGTCTCGATGCGCAGCAGCGACCACTCTCACCATGTGCCAATTTCAGCTTAAGGGTATGCTCGTAAGATACTGATTCAAATCATAATTCTAATAGAAATTTCTCTTTTTCCCTTGACCACTTCAGTCCCATGGTCTTCAGTTCTCACTATCTACCAAGAGAGAAATCACCATGAGATTTTCAGCTCTGTTCCACCCGGAATGCGCTCCCATAGCTCTCGAAGGTGTTTTCCAGTACGTGGTATTCAGCGCCCTGCAGTGGAAGACCCCAAATCTTGATCTGATGGCAACCGCTAAAAAACAGCGCTTTGCCGTCCTCTACAACCAGCCGCTAGAGGACATGTTCGCAATCGAGACTCTCGAACAGGCACACATCCAAGGCGCAATGTCCGGGGTGAAGCTGGTTGCCGTTCACAAAGACGTGCTTCGTATCTTTTTGAGTGACGAAGTAGCGGGTTCCACCTTTTCTGCCATCGAAGCCCTATGGGAACCGATCAAAGAATTGGAGCTCAATCGAAAGTTGGCAGTGGATTTTTCCTGTGAGCACGAGGCCTATTCAGGCCGTTCTGATTACTTGTTTTGGCGTGAAGTCAAGGAAGTCCTTGAGTCGAATAGCTTGAGGATTGAGCGCTATAACATACCGGTTCTCCATAACTGCGCTGAGGAAATATTGAACGGCGACGACCCAGTATCTCACCAGTTCCATGTTGACCTCCTCCAGACCGTTACCCGTCAGTCAGAAGCCCCCTCGGGGCTCACCCCGAGGGTAGCTGGCTCTGTAGCGTCGATGATGAGCCACTGTCGCTGTTTGATGACGGATTGTTACGTCGGCGCGGCAAGCAGAAGACCAGATGCCTAATAAAGCAATCGGATAGGTACTCAGTCTATCGTTGAGTGCCCGAGGCAGGTACGGCTCACACATTCCTTCGCCACATGGTGCCCACCATGATCTATTCCCGCTTGCTTTATACCGAGCACGAGCAACCTCACAACGATGATGGTGAGGGCGCATATACGATTTTTTCTACGCAGCAGTTGTTCGGCCCTGACTGCGTTCCACTTGATGTTACGGGCATTCAGAAATTCGCTGTGCTGTGGGAGGGTCAACCTGATACGAGGGTGATCGATTTGATCGAACAGTCGATCATCTTGAACCTCCTCTCCCCAGTGAAGCTGCTGAATGCCTCCAAAGGTATGCTCGTCGTCGTGTATGACGACGTATTAGTCGGTGAGAGTTTCGAGCTGTTTCATCTCGGGTGGGAAGAAATCGCTGCTGGTGTCATGTATGACGATTGGACTGTCCTACTTATCAAAGATGTCGCAGCAGGTTTAGGCTTTGATGGGGGCAGGATTTTCAGAAAGTTCGTGCGCGACATTCTTGACGACAACGAAATCGGAATCTTCGAGTTCACGCCTGAAATGTTCCTGTTTAAGGATGACTGGACGCCTGAAAAAGTCTTCGGGCCAGCTACTGATGAGGAATCCGAAGAAGAGCCGGGACAGCTGCGAGACGGGCCGGATCTCTTTGACGAGGACTTGGATTCGTGGCGAGAGTCGGCTACCGGTTCCAAGCCTATCCCATAGGCACTGATGCTGGCCTGAGAAGTGGAGAATTCAGCTTTTGCGTGCCCTACCGGGACGGCTGTCGTGAACAGGCCCGGCGATACTCGCCGCCGTCCTGGCCCTACCGGGCTTCCATCCTCACGTCTGCGCGCTCCGCTTACCAGTTGCGCGACAAATCAGAAGGCTCATCAAACACTCACGAACACACCTGAGAGAGAGGCACCGATGCAGCAGCAGTCTCCATACGTAATACATCGCGAAATCCTACTCAACGGCATGTATGGAACAGCCTATCGGCTGCAAGAGTTCGTCCTCTATCAGCTCGATCCTTGTAGGTACACTTTCGACATCGATGAGCATCACGGAGGGTTCGACAGTGTCCACCTTCAGATCTATCAGGATATGAAGCAATGGTTCTGGAAAAACGGCCCATCAAGCGCCGGTTTTAAAGAAATCGCCGAAGCACTTCAAGCCAGATACACCCTGCATGAAATAGGTTTTCAGACGCTGTAGCTAGGCTACCCCCTGCCCTCAAACTTCGAAGATCCCCATGACCAATCAATGGCTGTATCACATTCTCCACCAAGTGATCGTAGCGGTGGAACGAGCCGGCGCTCTGTTGGCAGCTGAATACACACGTCCAGGTGGACGGAGAGGATCAGGAGACAAAGCAGAGATTGATGTCGAGATTGAGATCCTGCTCCGGGCCGAACTGCTGGCCCTCGTGGATTGCGATTGGTGGGGCGAGGAAACAGGCCATGTTCTTACTGGATATCCATTCTGTTGGGTGGTCGACCCTAACGATGGCACCAGCGATTTTTTGAGCGGCCTTGCAGGCTCAGCCATATCTGTTGGGTTGCTCCATGACGGCAAACCTGTGCTTGGGGTAGTGCACGCGCCTGTTACGCCGTCGGGAATTTCTGACTGCATTGCCTGGGCAAAGGGTATGGATCATCTACTCAGAAATAACAATCGCATCGTTGTCGACCTCTCTGATCAAAAACTTTCCGAGACAGGCACCGTTATGGTTAGCGCTGCAGCTACTGGCAAGCCCGAAATCAATAACCAGTTGTGCGCGCCGGCAGAGTTTTACGCGATGCCTTCCATTGCATATCGGCTCGCTAAAGTTGCTGCTGGAGACGGTGTTTGTGGTATCTCGCTTTACCCTGTCAGCGCTCATGATGTCGTGGCTGGTCATGCGCTGTTGAGTGGTGCCAAGGGGGTGCTGATTGGCGAGGATGGGGCACCTATTCAATACACGACTGACGCCACCATGGCGAAGGTATCTGGACGTGTATTCGGTGGCGCACCAGACGCCTGTAGCACGCTGATAAAACGAGACTGGAGCAAGGTGTTTGAGTAATGCTGACTGCATGCAAAATTCAGTCAGACGGCTTATTCATACAAACCGGCTTTTGGCACGCCCTTCGGGCCAGCTGTCGTGAATCAAGCCAGCCATTTTCAATGGCTCTCTTGCCCCCGGGCTTCCATCTTCGTGCCTGCGCGCTCCGCTTGCGCGATGTGACATTCCTCCACCACATCAATCCAAGCTGCCGCGCTTGGGCAAACCTGTATCTCCCAAAAAAATCACTTCAGGCTCAAGGTTTTCCAAAACCAACCGTTTGTCATAGGTAAGTACCCTTTTTGAGCGACAGCTTTGACCCTCTCTACACATTACTTCGCGCAGCGCCTGAGCGGCGCCTTTTCTTTCCCCTTCACGATTCTCGGCAACCGACAACGGCGCACATGGGAGCGACTGATCGGCTACATCGAAACCTCAGCCTGCACATCCGAATTCAACAAAGCGGCAGCCTATGCCGAGGGCTATGCGCATGCATTGGCCGATAGCCGCCAGATAGATATCTCCACAAATCGGGATCTGCTGATCATTGCAACGGTGGATGCATGGCGATGCGCCCGTACTTATCCGAATACTTCGACCAACCTGAGCTAGCCAGGAAAATCATGACTTCTATTTTTCAACGCTATGCCGACGACGAACCGTCTGAATTACGCATCCAGATGCCGCAGCAGGTTCTGGCTACAACCGTCAGTCATTATCCAATTGATGTTCTGGTAGGCCACTGGGAAATGTATCTGGTTGACTCCTCCTCCGCTCACGATAGGTTTCCATGGGCTGGACGATTTGTCATGGGTATGCCCGTACCCAAGTGGGCGCGCGGATTGGAGTGGAACGTAGGCCAGCAGGCTCGTTTTATTAGCGCTGTTTGGTCAGGGGCAGACTTGGGAAGCTACCTTTCAAACGATTGGTGCGAGCCGACGAGCACTGGCAGGGCATTGGCGGAGAACAGCGAGATTCTGGTCGATGGTCAGCAACGTCTGCACAGCCTGGAAGAGTATCTCCTCGACCGGCTGGCGATCCCTGATGCACAACGGCAGCCAAGGATTTGGTCTGAGCTCGGCAACGGCGAAAGGAAACGCTTTCTGTCGACGATCTTTACCCATATGAGGGTTTCTTCTGGCGACGAGGCCGCATTGCGCAGGACATACGATCTTTGCGCGCAGGGCGTAGTGCCTCGGTCATTTGATCAACGAGCTGTTCGGTAACCTTTTAATCAAGGCGGTCGGGCGTATCCCTTCGGGAGCGGCTGTCGTAAACCGAGCCCAGCTACGCTGGGTCTCGGCCCTTCGGGCTTCCATCCTTACGCTCTCCGGCCATCCCGGCCCGCGCGCTCCGCTTGCATTCTACCCGAGGTCACTTCCTTGCTTGGACATTACCTCCAGCTCCCACATACTGCTGAGCATCCGATCAAAGGCGAGGCCGGGCAAATGGGTTGGCTATTTTGGAAAGACAAGCGCCCCGAGTGGGTTCAGGCAGAGGAACGGAAATTCATTAAGGCTGCGAACCGTTTAAAGACGCTTCACGTCACGCCTCGCGGTGGAATGCGCATTGACCCAGAGGAGATCAGGGATCAGATCATTGAGGCCCGAGAGTTATACAAAGACCTGGTTCAAAAATAACGGTGGTGAGCAGGCAATCTGTTTGCAGACAAAGCCCTTTAGCGTGGTTTCAGAACTACATAACAAAGGTGTCCACAGAAGCTCGACTTACTGACACCATGGCCCCCAGGTCGGCGGGTTTTCGATGATATCGATTGAGGTACTGAGCTCGTACTGCATGCGCTCTAAGACCCTGTTGAGAGTCGGGTGGGCATTTGACTCTCTCAGTGTGCTCACCAGCTGCAGCAGCTCCCGGCCTTGCGCTAAGGGCATTTGTACGTCGCAATAGACTGTGTCGTCATCGTCTGTCTTACCCATCTATTGTGGTTGTTGCCTGCCCTTCGGGAGCGGCTGTCGTGAACCGGCTTAAAGTTTCGGCTCTACGGGTTTCATCCTCGTGACTGTGCGCTGCGCTTGCATGCGAGCGCATAAAGCAACGCGTGAACCTTAGCTTTGTCATGGATGAGGAAGCGACGCTGGATGCTTCCCTCCTCCCCTACCGACTCGTGAATCGGTATTCAGGTGGTAAAGCCGTACCACTGATTGCGCAACGTGTAACGCAGCCACGTGTTTTCCTTAGCATGCACCCAATACCCAACCCACTGGTTATCGAGGTCAAACTGATTCCAATGGATCGCCTTTGCCGAGATCAGCACCCCATTGAACTCGGCATTAACGTCGTACATCAGCACCACACGGTCGTTTGCTCGGGCGGTGAACCCATCTTGCACAAGGTCGAGATTCCATAGATACAACCCTTCAATGTTGGACGATACGTTCGGGTTCAACGAACTGCTGACCTTTGGATTAAGACGTGACGACACCCTAGGATTGAGGCTTGAGGCGACCTTGTAGTTAAGACTCGTAGCGATCAGCGGGTTGTTGCTAGTAGCAACTTGAGGATTCAGGCTGGTGGCCACGAACGGGTTTTTGCTCGTCGCTACGTTTGGATTCAGCGACGTAGCCACCGTAGGGTTCAGCGAGGTTGCTATGAACGGATTTTTCGAAGTAGAGATGGATGGATTTCGACTTGATGGAACCTTCACTGGTTGCTCCTCTCGCTCTATTTGGCCGCAGACTGCATTTAGTCCGCCTCCTTGCTCCTTAGAGAATAGACGGCCTGAAGGTGTCCATCCAGCAGCATAGATACCGGCATAACGCCCCGATACCAAGCGCGAAAATTCGTAGCTAACCAATTTTATCGCCAGGCCATCCGCAGATTGGCGTGACGAATATTGCTGTCGCTACTCCCCAGCTCTAGCGCTGCTGAAAGATGCATTTCCAACTCCATAAAACGGGCCGGCTTGGAGCCCTCCATTTGTACTCAAACAAATTTACTGACCCAACCAGGTCTCGACCGTGAAGATAGACAATCGAAGGCGGGGCCAATGCTTAACAATGAGGCGCTCGCCTTGCAGACATGTGAGCATCCAAGTGCTGCATTTCAGCCTGCCATTTAGTCAGAAATTTTTCCCAATCATGGGCGTACAGGCCATCGACCAGGCGCGTCGACCCGATGCTCGCTTGCAGAAAACGCTCACGCCATGGCTGGGGAATACCTGCTTCGCGCACAATGCTGATACCGGAACTGTGGCGCTCAATCAGAACTGCTTTGCGGACAGCATCGATATCGAGGC
>ERZ1673734.1015-NODE-1015-length-19839-cov-8.596189_pt1 | contig 19839 bp, 18 predicted proteins | sample MGYA00580199_ERZ1673734 | MGnify/ENA primary metagenome ERZ1673734 (study PRJEB41218, sample SAMN15661742) | gut metagenome | host: Homo sapiens | place: Canada: London | collected 2015-08-20/2019-03-30 | study: EMG produced TPA metagenomics assembly of...
GCGCAAAAAGGCGCCCCATCAGGGGAGCTGGCCGAGTTTACGAGGCCTGAGGGGTACTACCCGTTGCCCTTTACAAAAAGCTTTCTCTTGCATTTCCCCAGAATCTATGTATAATTAAAATTGTTTTCGCAGAGTAGAGACCTGCGCGTGGGGCTTGGCCCCGAAGTGCCTGACCAACGGGGAGTTGTGGCAGGACGAAGTGACGGAAACGTCCGCGGTGCAGGTTTCGCATCCCACTGCTGCATGATGGTGTGCAACGGCGGATGCGGCGTTGTGCCCATCCGACAAAAATTGCCTCCTCCCTTGTGCGGCAACGCACAAAGGAGGATTTTTTTATGTGCGAACAAAAGCTGTCCGTCTTTTCCGCTGACTACTGGAGCGCTGCCCGGCGCGAGCTGAACAACCCGCGGGTGCTGGCCTTTTCGGGGCTGGTCTGCGCCATGGCCATCGTGCTGGAAAGCCTGCCCATCTACCTGCTGGGGCCGAGCCTGAAAATTTACTTCAGCTTCCTCGCCGTCTCGCTGGGCTGCATGTGCTACGGCCCTGTCGTCGGCATGATGGCCGGGGCTATCATTGATACGGTGGGTTTCCTGCTGGCAGGCTACGGCGAGCCGTATTTCCCCGGCTACCTCATTACGGCCATGCTGTCGGGACTGATCTACGGCGTTATGCTGTACCGCCAAAAACCGACGCTGCCGCGCATTATTGTGACGCGGCTCATCATCAACTACGGCAGCAACGTCCTGCTGGGCAGCGTCTGGAAGGCGATGCTCTACGGCAAAGGCTACCTTTATTATTTCACCTCGGGTCTGGTAAAGAACACGACGATGCTGCCCATCGAGGTGTTCCTGACCTGGGTCGTGCTCAACGCCGCCGTAAAGCAGGGGCTGGACAGAAAGTTTATCCATAAAAGGTAAAAGCCTCCCTTGGAGGAGGGCAAACCCAAAAGTAAAAGTCATACTTTTGTACAAGAAAGTATGACTTTTACTTTTTTTCGTTGTGCGTCCTGCCCAGTGTGCTGTCTGCACAGGCAAAACATTTACCTGTTTTGCTGAACTTTTCACAAAAATTTAAAAATTATTGCAAACGGATCGTAAAGCGGCTACAATGGGTCTTGCAAGGCAGCAAAATGCGTCAATTCCCGGCAGATTCCGGCAGGAAGCGACGCATTTTTGCCGTTTTTCTGTACACACAACAGGGAGGAACAATACACATGAAGAAACTGATGGGCATTCTGCTGGCCGCCTCTATGGTGTTCAGCCTGGCCGCCTGTGGTTCCACCGCTGACACTGCTGCCAGCAGCGCCGCCGGTACCACCGCTACTGCAGAGGGCAGCAGCAACAACCAGGCCCCCGACGTCAAGGTCGGTGCTATCATTCTGGGCGACGAGACCGAAGGCTACAGCGCCGCGCACATCAACGGCATCAAGGAAGCTGCCGCCGAGCTGGGCATGTCCGATGACCAGATCGTCTGGAAGTACAAGATCGCTGAGGGCGGCGTCACCGCCGACGCAGCCGAGGACCTTGTCGGCCAGGGCTGCAACCTGATCATCTCCAACTCCTACGGCCATCAGACCTACATGGAGGAGGAAGCCGAGAAGTACCCTGACATCAACTTTGTGGCCATGACCGGCGACTTCGCCGCTATCTCCGACCTCGATAACTTCTACAACGCCTTTACCGCCGTCTACCAGAGCCGCTATGTCTCCGGTGTCGTCGCAGGCATGAAGGTCAAGGAGCTGGTCGAGTCCGGCACCCTGACCCCCGAGACCCAGCCCGACAGCTTCACCGCTGACGGCAAGGTCAAGATCGGCTACGTCGGCGCCTACAACTACGCCGAGGTCGTCTCCGGCTACACCGCCTTCTTCCTGGGCGTCCAGAGCGTTTACCCCGATGTCCAGATGGAGGTCATGTACACGAACTCCTGGTTCGACATCGACAAGGAGGGCGCTGCCGCCGAGGCCCTGATCGCCAACGGTGCGGTCATCATCGGCCAGCACGCTGACTCCACCGGTGCCCCCGCTGCCACCCAGAAGCTGAAGGACTCCGGCAAGATCTGCTACTCCATCGGCTACAACATCGACATGCTCGACACCGCCCCCACCGCTGCCCTGACCTCCGCGACGAACGTCTGGAAGGTCTACTACAAGGAGCTGTTCGAGGGCGCGCAGGCCGGCAACATCCCTCAGGACTGGTGCAAGGGCTATGAGGATGGCGCTGTCGCCATCACCGACCTTGGCCCCGAGGTTGCCGACGGCACCGCCGAGAAGGTCGCCGAGGTGGAGGCTGCGCTGAAGGACGGCAGCCTGCATGTCTTCGACACCAGCAAGTTCACCGTCGACGGCGCGGAGGTCACCACCGCCCCCATCGACCTGACCTACTACGATTTCAGCACCGGTTCTCCTGTGGCTGTCTATCAGGGCGAGACCAAAGAGGCAATCTCCGACGGTTACTTCCACGAGGGTGAGCTGCGTGCAGCCCCGACGTTTGCCCTGCGCATCGATGGCATCATCGAGGACGCTGACCCCGTCGCCTGATTCTGACTGAATCTAAAGGGAAGACTGCGGTGGAACCGCAGCCTTCCCTTTTGGTGGTTTATTATAATAATGTTCCTGCCTTGATTTTTTGAATCCCTGTAGGGGCGAGGCATACCTCGCCCGCAGCATGACCGCGGTTGCCTGCTTATGGGTGGCCGCGCAAGGCCGCGGGCCGGGCATGCCCGGCCCCTACCAACTTGACTCTTGAAAGGAGCCTGCACAATGGCGCAGAACGAATATGCTGTGCGCTTGGAGCACGTCACCAAGACCTTTGGCCCCGTCGTGGCCAACAAGGATGTTTCTCTGGGCGTGCGCCGCGGCGAGATTCTGGCCCTGCTGGGCGAAAACGGCAGCGGCAAGACGACCCTGATGAACATGATCGCCGGTATCTACTTCCCCGACGAGGGCGAGATCTATGTCGGCGACAAGGCGGCGACCATCCGCTCCCCCCGCGACGCGCTGGACCTGGGCATCGGCATGATCCACCAGCACTTCAAGCTCGTGGACGTGTTCTCCGCGACGGAGAATATCGCCCTGTCGATGGGCAGCGGCGAGAAGTTCGACCTGAAAAAGGTCCACGACAAGGCCCGCGCCATCTGCGAAAAGTACGAGTTCGCCCTTGACCTCGACCAGAAGGTCTACGAGATGAGCGTCAGCCAGAAGCAGACGCTGGAGATCGTCAAGGTGCTGTACCGCGGTGCGGACATCCTGATCCTCGACGAGCCTACGGCAGTTCTGACCCCGCAGGAGACCGAGAAGCTGTTCAGCGTCATCCGCAACATGAAGGCCGACGGCAAGGCGGTCATCATCATCACCCACAAGCTGCACGAGGTCCTGTCCATCAGTGACCGTGTCGCCATCCTGCGCAAGGGCGAGTATGTCGGCGACATCGCCACAAAGGACGCCGACGAGGCCAAGCTGACCGAGATGATGGTCGGCGAAAAGGTCGAGCTGAACATTGAACGCCCCGAGCCGGTCAACCCGGTCAAGCGGCTGGACATTGAACATCTGACCGTCCGCAGCGCCGAGGGCATCACCGTGCTGGACGATGCGTCCTTCCCGGTCTACGGCGGCGAGATCCTCGGCATTGCGGGCATCTCCGGCAACGGCCAGAAGGAGCTGCTGGAGGCCATTGCCGGTTTGCAGCCCGCCGAGAGCGGCGCAAGCATCGAGTATTACGCGCCCGACGCTGCCGCACCCGTGCAGCTCGTCGGCAAAAGCCCCAAGGCCATCCGCGAGGCGGGCATCCACCTGTCCTTTGTGCCCGAGGATCGTCTGGGCATGGGTCTGGTAGGCTCGATGGGCATGACCGACAACATGATGCTGAAAAGCTACGGCAAGGGCCATTCGCCCATCGTGGACCGCAAGGCCCCGCTGGCGCTGGCCGAGACGATCAAGAAAGAGCTGGGCGTCGTCACGCCCGACCTGAACACCCCGGTCTCCCGCCTGTCGGGCGGCAACGTCCAGAAGGTGCTGGTGGGCCGTGAGCTGGCCGCCGACCCCATCGTCCTGATGACCGCCTACGCGGTGCGCGGTCTGGACATCAACACGTCCTACACGATCTATCACCTGCTCAACGAGCAGAAAAAGCGCGGTGTGGCGGTCATTTACGTCGGTGAGGACCTCGACGTGCTGTTGGAGCTATGTGACCGCATCGTTGTGCTGTGTGGCGGCAAGGTCAACGGTATTCTCGATGGCCGCAAGACCACGAAGGAGGAGGTCGGTCTGCGAATGACCAACCTGGTAAAGGAGGAGCAGGCATGAGTCAGACTGCCACTGCGGCCCGCGAGCCGCTGCTGCGCATTGCCAAGCGCGAGGGCACGACGATGCCCCAGAAGATCGCCGTGCGCGCCATCGCTATTCTGCTGGCGCTGGTCGTCGATGCGCTGTTTATCTTTTTCGTCACCGGCCTGAACCCGCTGTCCGTCTATGGCGTCATGTGGAGCGGTACCTTCGCCAACATGACCCGCTTCAGCTGGATGCTGCGCGACCTGTCCACGCTGCTCTGCGTCGGCATCGCGCTGGCCCCGGCCTTCAAGATGCGCTTCTGGAACTGCGGCGGCGAGGGCCAGATCCTGATCGGCGGCCTGACTGCCGCCCTCATCATGGTGTATCAGGGCAACAATCTGCCGCTGCCGCTGCTGTTTGCCGCCATGGCGCTGGGCAGCATTGCCGCGGGCGCGCTGTGGGGCTTCATCCCCGCGTGGTTCAAGTCCCGCTGGAACACGAACGAGACGCTGTTCACCCTGATGATGAACTACGTTGCTACGTCCATTGTTGCCTGCATGACCAACATCATGCGCGGCCAGGCGTCGAGCCTCGGCACGCTGAACAAGGCGACCAAGGCCGGCTGGTTCCCCGTCATTATGGGCCAGCGCTATACCATCAACATCATTGTGGTCATCGTGCTGACCTTCGTCATGTACGCCTATCTGCGCTTCTCCAAGCAGGGCTATGAGATCAGCGTTGTCGGCGAGAGCGAGAACACCGCGCGGTATGCGGGCATCAACGTCCGTCGCGTAACGGTGCGCACGATGCTGATCTCCGGCGCAATCTGCGGCCTGTGTGGCTTCCTGATCGTGGCCGGCAAGGATCAGACCATCTCCACGGCGTCCGCCAACGGGCGCGGCTTCACGGCCATTATTGTCGCCTGGCTGGCCAAGTTCAACACCTTCTACATGGCGCTCATCTCGTTCCTGCTGGTTTTCCTCGAGCGCGGTGCGTCGGAGATCGCGTCTGCGTACTCGCTGAACGAGTACGCCGCCGACATCATCACCGGCATCATCCTGTTCTTCATTCTGGGCAGTGAGTTCTTCATCAACTACCGCGTCATCCCCCGCGGCGCACATAAGGAGGGCAAGTGATATGCACAGCAGTCTGATTGCGTGGATCATGCGCGCCATCCCGTTTGGCACAATTATCATGTACGGTGCGCTGGGCGAGACCGTGACCGAGAAATCCGGCAACCTGAACCTCGGCGTGCCGGGCATCATGTACCTGGGCGGCTTCGCGGGCTTCGCCAGCGCCTGGGCCTATGAGAACAGCGCTGCCAACCCCAACGGCTTTGTCAGTATCCTGATCGCCCTGTCCTGCGCCATTCTGGCCTCGATGGCGGGCGGCCTGATCTATGCGTTCCTGACCATTTCCCTGCGCGCCAACCAAAATGTCACCGGTCTGGCGCTGACGACCTTCGGCATGGGTGTGGCAAACTTCTTCGGCGTGTTTATCCTGAACGGCGCCAGCTACTCCGCCGCTCCCATCGCCAACAAGGCGTTCAGCGCCAAAATTCCCGTGCTGTCGGGTCTGGGCGACATCGGGCAGGTCGTGTTCTCCTACGGTTTTCTCGTCTATGCGGCCATCCTGCTGGCTGTGGTGCTGCACTGGTTCCTGACCCGCACCCGTGCGGGCCTGAATCTGCGCGCCGTCGGTGAGAACCCCGCCACCGCGGACGCCGCGGGCATCAACGTTACGCTGTACAAGTACCTGTCCACCTGCATCGGCGCGGGCATCTGCGGCATCGGCGGCCTGTACTATGTACTGGACTACAACCAGGGCATCTGGGCGACCACCGGCCAGATCGAGGCGCTGGGCTGGCTGGCCGTGGCGCTGGTCATTTTCACGACCTGGAAGCCGCTGAACGCCATCTGGGGCGCGTACCTGTTCGGTATGCTCTATTGGCTGTACCAGTTCCTGCCGTCGCTGCTCGGCATCACGATGGCCAGCCACATCACCGACCTTGTGCAGATGCTGCCCTACGTCGTCACGATCATCGTCCTGATTGTCGTTTCGATGCGCAAGAAGAAGGAGAACCAGCCCCCGGCTCATCTGGGTCTGGCCTACTTCCGCGAGGAGCGGTAAACCCGGGCGAAAAAGGAGCGGGGTAGGGGCCGGGCATGCCCGGCCCTCAGCTTGGCCCGAACTGCGCGGTATTCCATATGTTGCGGGCCGGGCATGCCCGGCCCCTACGGCACTAACAGGTTTTGTAGGAGGCGGCGTCCTCGACGCCCCGCGGGTCGATGCGAGCATCGACCCCTACAACGCTGCGCTTACATGGCGGCACATCTTTCCAAGATGTGCCGCCTTTTTTCATGCTTCTTTCAAAAATCCAACACATTTGCAATATATACTAAATTTTGTCAAAAAATCTCCGAAAACAGAAGGGAACCCGGTATGGCAGAAAAAACACAAACCCGACGCGGCCCGCTCGGCTGGGTCAAACGCCACAAAAAGCTGACGATCTTTTTGGTCATTGTGCTGGTCGCGGCCCTCGTCCTCGTGAACGTGCTGGGCAAGACCGACAAGGCCGCCGCCGGCAGCTATCAGTTCGTGCGCACCACCGTGCTGACCAAAACGACCCTGAGCGATACGGTCAGCGTGACCGGCACGGTCAAGGCCGGCAGCAGCGCCAGCGTCACGGCGTCGGATTCCGTCAAGACCTACAAGGTCACGGCAGTCAACGTCGCTGTCGGTGACACGGTCAGGAAGGGCGATGTCATCGCCACGCTGGACACCACCGACGTGGAAAAGCAGATCGCCAACGCGCAGCTGCAGCTCAGCGACACCCGGACCGACGCCCGAAAGAACTACACCCAGGCCGTCGAGGATCAGACGACAAACCTGGCTACGGCGCAGGAAAATCTCGATAAGGCGCAGAAGAACTACGACACGCTGGGCATTGATGACTACTATACGTCGATGGCGTCCGCCGCCAACAGCGGCAAGACGAACCGTGAGATCGTCACCGACTGGTACACTCGCTACGCCGAGGAGATCGCCGGGTACGAGAACACCCTTGCCAACCTGAACATTCAGCTGACCCAGGCCCAGCAAGACGGCGACACGGCCCGCGCAGACGGCCTGCAGGGCCAGATCGCGGATTACACCAACCGGGAAAATATCGCCAAGGGCCAGTGCAGCATCCCGGAGCTGGGCCTGCAGGGCTTTGATGCCGTCAGCCAGACCTACAATAAAATTGAGCAGTACCGCGAGGCGCTGGAGCAGGCGCAGCAGTCCTATCAGAACAGCACGACAAGCGCGTCACGCAGCGTGGACAGCGCCGAGACGAAGCTCGCGCAGTCCCAGCGCGAGGACGACACCCTGACCAAACTGCAGACCGCACTGGAGAACTGCACCCTGACTGCCACGATGGACGGCACGATCACCGCGCTGGACGCCACGGTGGGCGCGGTGTGCAGCGGCACGGTGGCCACGATTCAGGATGTGGACAACCTGACGGTGGAAGTCACGATCCCGGCCAGCTCTGTCGGTAGGCTCAAGACCGGCCTGCAGTGCAACATCACCAGCGACGCCACGGACGACACCGTCACCGGTACCCTGACCCGTATCGACCCTGTCGCCAACGACAGCGGCAGCTTCGGCGCTACCGTCACGGTCAACGGGCAGGACAGCGGTCTGCTGGTCGGCATTTCCGCCAAGGTCGAGATCGTCATCAGCACCAAGGACAACGTCTTTACCGTCCCGCGCGACGCCGTGGGCACCAACGACGACGGCAGCACCTACGTGCTGCGCAAGACCGGCGGAGAGGGCGTCGATATGACCTTTGAGCAGGTCGCCGTCACCGAGGGCGACACCAACGACTACTATGTGGAGATCACCGGCAACGACCTGAACGAGGGCGACGTCATCCGCGCCACGGCGGACCTGACCCAGGGCATTGAGTCGGGCACGTCCGACAGCGATGTGCAGATGATGGAGAACGGCGACCTTTACGTCGGTGACGGCAGCAATATGCCCGAGGGCGCCGTCGTTATGGGCGGTCCCGGCGGCGGCCCCGGCGGCCCGGGAGGTCAATAATGCCGGAAAAAACACAACAGTTTGCGCAGAATATTGCCAGGAGCCTGATAGGGGAGGAGGCCGCGCACCCCGCGCAGCCCCTGATCCAGATGCAGGGCATCCGCAAGAGCTACTACATCGGCCAGCCGAACGAGCTGGAAATTCTGCACGGTATCGACCTGACCGTCTACCCCGGCGAGTTCGTCGCCATCGTGGGCGAGTCCGGCTCCGGTAAGTCTACGCTGATGAACATTATCGGCGTGCTGGACAAGCCCACGGCAGGTGAGTACGTGCTGGACGGCGTCAACATCCACGACGCCGACGACAACGACCTGGCGGCCATCCGCAACCGCAAAATCGGGTTCGTGTTCCAGACGTATAACCTGATCGGACGCCAGAGCGCGTTAAAAAACGTCGAACTGCCGATGCTGTATGCGGGCGTCCCGGCAGGGGAGCGCACCCGCCGCGCCAAGGAATGGCTCGAGCGCGTTGGCATGGGCGAACGGATGCGCCACCAGCCCAACGAGCTTTCCGGCGGACAGAAGCAGCGCGTCGCGATTGCCCGCGCCATGGTCAATGAGCCGGCGCTGATCCTGGCCGACGAGCCTACCGGCGCACTGGACAGCCAGACGAGCCGCGTCGTGATGGATCTCTTTCACGAGCTGCATGAAAAATACCACAAGACCATCGTGCTCATCACGCACAACCCCGAGCTGGCCGAGGAATGCCAGCGGGTGCTGACGCTGCGCGACGGCCTGATCGTGGGCGAACGAAAGGGGACCGGCGAACGTGCAGCTTTTTGAGAATATCGGCATGGCGCTGACCAGCGTCAGAAGCAACAAAATGCGCAGTCTGCTCACGATGCTGGGCATCATCATCGGCATTGCGGCGGTCATTGCCATCGAGACCGTCGGCAACAGCATGACCGGCTCGGTCATGGACTCGATGTCCGGCATGGGTGCCAGTAACATCTCTGTCACGGTAACGCAGAAAAGCAGCTCCGACACGTCGGGCACGTCCCAGGGCGTCCGGCTGCGCCGGTTTATGGATTCCAAACCGTCGGACGCAGACCTTATCACCGATGCGATGATAAACGATTTTACAGCCGCTTTCCCGACCCAGATCCATCACATCGAACTGACCCAGCAGGTGGGCAGCGGCACGACTGCCAAATACGGTGACCCGACCACGACCATCACGGCCACTGTCAGCGGCATCAATCATGCGGCACTGGCAGTCAAGGACGATGATTCGCAGATTTTGTACGGACGCTGGCTGGACGACGACAGGGACGCCGGGCGCAAGGTCGCCTGCGTGTCGGAAAAGTTCGTCGAGCAGGCCATCGGCGGCAGTGCGCAGGACGCCATCGGCAAGGCGGTCACGCTGACCATCAACCAGGATCTGTACACGTTCTATATACAGGGCGTATACAAATACACAGAGGACAGCTACTCCAGCATGTACGGCAGCAGCGACGGCGACAGCATCCAGACGGACTTTTACATCCCGCTGGACGTTGCCAAGGCCATCGCCGGGGCGGGGGCAGGGTACCAGGGCATCACCGTTGTGGCCAACGGCGGCACGGTCAATGTCACGGACTTCGTCAACACGGTGGGGGATTTCTTCGCCAGCTACTACACCCGCAACGACTCCTGGACGGTCAGCGCATCGAGCCTGGCGAGCCTGCTCGACTCGATGAGCAGTATGATGAACACGGTTTCGCTCGGCATCTCGGCTATCGCGGCGCTGTCGCTGCTCGTCGGCGGCATCGGCGTTATGAATATCATGATGGTCTCCGTGACGGAGCGCACCCGCGAGATCGGCACCCGCAAGGCGCTGGGTGCGCCTGCGTCGGCCATCCGTATGCAGTTTATCACCGAGAGCGTCATCCTCTGCCTGATCGGCGGCTTCATCGGTATTGTGCTGGGTCTGGCGCTGGGCACGGTGCTCAGCAATGTGGTGGGCTATGCCGCCAAGCCCAGCATCGCTGCGATCCTGATCGCCGTCGGCTTCAGTATGGCCATCGGCGTGTTCTTCGGCTATTATCCCGCCAACAAGGCCGCCAAGCTCGACCCGATCGAAGCGCTGCGATATGAGTAAATAGCCTTAGCCTTCCCCCTCGGGGGAAGCCTTTTTGTCCCCCGCATTGCGCGGGGGCTTTTTTTGTGCTATACTCGATACTGGGAAAGTGAGATGTATTGTAAAAATGAAAAAGGAAAGGCTGTTTACCAACCGCCAGCTGCTGACGCTGCTCTGGCCGCTCATCATTGAGCAGATGCTGGAAATTCTCGTCGGCATGGCGGATACCGTTATGGTATCGTCAGTGGGTGAGGCCGCAATTTCCGGTGTGTCGCTCGTCGATATGATCAACCAGCTGATCATCACGCTGTTCGGTGCGCTGGCCACCGGCGGCGCTGTCGTCACAAGCCAGCATCTGGGGGCCAAACGCCCCGAGGATGCCGCCAAAAGCGCGGGCCAGCTCGTGGGTCTGAGCGCGATCCTCGGCGTCGGTGTGGCGGCGTTCTGCCTCATCACCCGCACGGCGCAGCTGCGGCTTTTCTTTGGCACCATCACCGACGAGGTCATGCAGGCGTGCCTGACTTACTTTACGATAACGGCGCTGTCGTTTCCGTTTTTGGCGCTTTACAACGCGGGTGCGGCCATCTTCCGCTCCACGGGCAACAGCGCGGTGTCGATGAAGGTCTCGGTCATCGTCAACGGTATCAACTTCTGCGGCAACGCGCTCTGCGTGTTCGTGCTGAAAATGGGTGTCGCGGGCGTTGCCGTGCCCACGCTGATCTCCCGCGCTGTCGGTGCGTGCATCATTCTGGCGCTGGCCGCGCGGCAGGACTACCAGCTGCGCATCACGCCGCAGTCTGTCACCCGCTTTGAGGGCCGCACGGTCAAAAGCATTCTGTACATCGGAATCCCGTCGGCGTTTGAGAACAGCCTGTTCCAGCTGGGCCGCGTGCTTGTCGTCTCGATGATCTCACTGTTCGGCACGGTGCATATCTCGGCCAACGCGGTGGCCAACAACCTGGACGCCATCGGCTGCATTGTCGGCAATGCCATGGGCCTGGCGATGATCACGGTCATTGGCCGCTGCATCGGTGCGCAGGACTTTGAACAGACAAAATATTATACAAAAAAACTGCTTTTGTGGGATTATATCGCCCAGGGCGCGGTCAATGTTGTGGTGCTGCTGTCTCTGAACCAGATTTTGAGCATGTACACCCTGACGCCCGAAACCCGCGCACTGGCGTGGACACTGGTCATGATCCACAACGGCATGGCAATTTTTCTCTGGCCCGCCAGCTTTGTGCTGCCCAACGCCCTGCGTGCCGCCAACGACGTGCGGTTCACGATGGTCGTTGCCACGGCCTCGATGCTGGTCTGGCGCATGGGCCTGAGCTGGGTGCTCTGCGTGCAGATGGGCATGGGTGCCGTCGGAGTCTGGTACGCCATGGTCGTTGACTGGATCTGCCGCATTATATGCTTTGTGGCCCGGTTCGTCAGCGGTGCCTGGAAAAAGAACGCGATGAAGAAGGCGGCGTAGAAAAACCTTGCCGTGAGGCAGGGGCCTGGCATGCCCGGCCCGCGGCTTTTCCCATAAGCGCTCATTTGCCGGTAAGTGCCGGGCCGCACATGTGCGGCCCCTACTGCGTGGCTGACAAAATACTCGCGGCTAATTATACATAAAGGAGTACCACCCATGAAATTCATCAGCTGGAACGTCAACGGTCTGCGCGCCTGCCTGAAAAAAGGCTTTGAGGACGTGTTCAACGCGCTGGACGCGGACTTCTTCTGCATTCAGGAGACCAAAATGCAGCCCGGACAGGCGGATTTTGCGCCCGCGGGCTACACCGAGTACATCTACAGCGCCGACAAAAAAGGCTACTCCGGCACGGCCATCTGGGCCAAAACGCCTGCGCTCTCGGTGCGCTATGGCCTCGACGAGGACGTCCACAACCACGAGGGCCGCGCCATCACGCTGGAATACCCGGATTTTTATCTGGTCAATCTCTACGTGCCCAACTCCCAGAACGAGCTGGCGCGCATTGACTACCGTATGCAGTGGGAGGACGACCTGCGCCGCTATCTGCAAAAGCTGGACGCCGAAAAGCCGGTCATCCTCTGCGGCGATTTGAACGTGGCACATGAGGACATCGACTTAAAGAACCCCGGCCCCAATCGCGGCGCGGCGGGCTTCTCTGACCAGGAGCGCGGCAAGCTGGGCGAGTTGCTGGCCGCGGGCTTTACGGATTCCTTCCGCCACCTGCACCCCGACGCCACCGGCATGTACAGCTGGTGGAGCATGCGCTTCCGCGCCCGTGAGCGGAACGCAGGCTGGCGGATCGACTATTTCCTCGTCAGCAGCCGCCTGGCTGATAAGATCGAGAAAGCAGAGATTCTGATGGATGTGATGGGGAGCGACCATTGCCCGGTTTTGTTGGAACTCAACCCGTAAGCGCCTTCCCCCTTGGGGGAAGGTGTCTGCGGCCCCGCCCGCAGACGGATGAGGGAAAACCTGCCGGATATTACCCATGAAAGGGCGATACCGGTGAACTCTCCCCTCATCAGTCTGCCGCAAGCGGCAGACAGCTTCCCCCCTTTGGGGAAGCCAAAGAAGAAAATTTTTAAAAATTCCCCCGCGTTTGCAATATCGCTCGCGGGGGATTCGTTTTAGTATACAGAAGGTCAAAGCGAGAGGAGGTGTGGGAACTGACAAATGAAGAATTTACCGGTCTGATGCAGCAATACCAAAAGCTCATCTACACGGTTTGCCTGCAATTTGTGCACGAGCCCCACACCGCCGAGGATCTGACCCAGGACACCTTCCTCTCCGCGTTTTCGGCTATAGACCGGTGCGAGCCGCAGTACTACAAGCAGTGGCTCGTCCGCGTGGCGGCCAACAAATGCAAGGACCACTTGAAAAGCGCGTGGGTGCGCAAGGTGGACGCCCCCGGGGACGACGCCCTGCCGGAGCCGCGCGGTGCGCCCGGCAGCGACGCCGACGACCCGGCCCAGAGTGTGGCAGACCGCGCCGGGGCCGCTGAGCTGGAAACACTGGTGCGCGGTCTGCGCGAGCCCTACGGCAGAATTGCCGTGCTGTACTTTCTGGAGCACAGGGAAACGGCGGAGATCGCTAAGCTGGTGGGCCGTCCGCCCGCGACAGTCAACAGCCAGCTGTGGCGCGCAAAGCTGCTGCTTCGCCAGCAGATCACCGAGAGGAGGCAGAAGGAATGAGCCTTTATTTTGATAACAACAAACTCTTTGACGCCGAAGGCCACCTGACCGACGAAGGGCTGTACGCCATTAAGGACGGCACGCTGGACGACCTCGGCGCACTGGAGGCCGCCGAGCATCTGAGCTTCTGCGACTACTGTCTGCTGCGCTACACGGCCATGATCGACGCCGCGCCCGACTGCATGAAGCAGCCGATGCGCGACCTGATCCCGCAGGTGCAGAGCCTTATGCGGCTGCGCAGCTTCCGTATTATGACAAACCGCTATGTCTCGGCGGCTGCCGCGGTGGTGCTGGGCTTTGTGATGTGGGGCGCGGTCAGCACCTTTGGCGTGCCCGATGCCGCCGCCCTGCTGCCGCAGCAGCCCGCCGCCCGGCCGGAACGCTTCGGCACCAAATTCAGCACCGCCGTCAACGGCTTTTACAAAAGCCTCGACGATACCTTTAAAAGCTTTACCCTGACCGCGGAAAACGGTCTGGACCAGATCAGAGCACAAAGCATCGGCGGCAGCACCGCCAAGGGGGAATAAACCATGAAAAAGAACGGCTTTCTGACCTTTATCTTCGCCTGCATCCCCGGTGCGGGGCAGATGTACTACGGCTATATGCAGCGCGGCCTGTCGATTGCGATGATACTGATACTCTGTGTGATGGCGGCCACCATCGTTGAACCGCTGCTGTTCCTCTGCCTTGTCATCTGGATGTACAGCTTTTTTGACACCTATGACCTCATCCGCCACATGGCGGCCGGTGAGCCGAAGGAGGATTCCCTGCTGGTTCCGGGCAATTATGAGGAGATCAAAAAGCTGCTCCCCCAGCACAACAAGCTGATCGGCTGGGGTCTGGTCGGCATCGGCGTCTGGGCGCTGTATGACACATTCATCTCAAACTGGCTCTATACGCTGCTGTGCAATCTTGTTGGCAACGGCTACGCCTACGACATCATCACCGGCATACCGAATGTTGTCATTGCGGCACTGCTGATTTTCGCGGGCCTCAAGCTGCTGGGCCTGCACCCCGAAAAGAAAAACCGCGACGACGAGCTTCCGCCGTATCCGCATGAATAACGCCCTGCCTTCCCCCTTGGGGGAAGGTGGCGCCGCAGCGCCGGATGAGGGGCGGCCTTACGGACGCCGCTCGTCTGCCTTTTGCCGCAGGATAGGGGCGGGACATGTCCCGCCCGCTGCTGACCCACCGCCGCTGTGCCCGCCATACACGCGCGGTCCGGGCATGCCCGGACCCTACCACTCAATATAAATGGAATGAGGTAAAATCATGGATGAACAAACCACCCCGAAAAAGGTCCGCCGCGTCGGCAGCATTGCGTTTGCGCTGGTGCTGATTGCAGCCGGTGTTCTGCTGATCGTCTATCAGTTTGTGCCGCAGTTCGACCTGCTGAAAATTCTGAAATTCTCCCCGGTCATCCTCATTGCGCTGGGCATCGAGATGCTCGTCTACTGCGCCAGGCCCGACGTGAAGGTGAAATTTGACTGGCTCGCCATGCTGGGCACGGCGTTCACGCTCTGCGTCGTCGGCACGGCGGCACTGCTGCCCCTGGCCATCAGCGAGTGGGGCCCCGCCCGCAACTACGCCCAGACCCGCATTGAATCGCAGAAAGCGGACGCGATGTACAGCGCCCTGACCCCGAACCCAGCGCTGAAAGCCAAGACGGACTCCTTGAGCGTCGACGTCTGGTTCAACCATGACACCGACGGCGACTACACGCTGCAAAGCGGCGACGACTGCATCCTGTACGCCGCGCTGCAGGGCCCCTACGCCGATGCCGAGACGTTCGCCGCCGACTGTATGGCCGTTATGCAGCGGGCCGCAGACGCCGGTCTCGGCTTTACATGCTACCACTTTAGCGCCGATGAGGACATCGCCGATGGCATCAGCTACTACCTGGACTGCGTCGCCTCCTACCCGGCGGGGCTGACCGCTGCCCAGGTGGCCCAGCGCGTGCAGGCCAGCTACCACTATGACAATAACAGCTTCTCCAGCGAAGCAGACCGGGATGATTACATCCGCCGCCAGCTGCAGAATGAGATTTCCGACGAGTACGCCGACCGGCACGACGGTGCCTATCCCGACGAGAAATACCTGAACGAGGAAACCGAGCGCCGCCTTGCCGAACGAACCGGCATGGCCACGCTTGAAAGCGCACAGGCATAAACACGCATAAAAATTACCCGGAGCCCAACCAAACGGGCTCCGGGTCTGTTGTTATACGCTCTCGCCCTCGACCAGCTCAAAGGGCACGGTCTCGTGGCGGGCGGGGGCGTTTTCCTCTATGCAGCGCAGCAAAATGTCGGCGGCACGCTCGGCAAGGACGGTGGTATTCTGCCGGATCGTCGTCAGCCGCGGCACGGTGTACCGCCCAAGCGCAATGCCGTCGTACCCGGCCACGGCAATGTCCTGCGGTACGCGCAGGCCGTGGTCCTGTATGGCCCGGATGGCTCCCACCGCCATCAGGTCCGACATGGCGAAAATCGCCGTAAGGCCGGGGCAGTGGGCCAGCAGGTGCTCGGCAGCCGCATAGCCGCCCTGCATCGAGAAGTCCGCAAGCCGATACTGCCGGTCAAAGTCGAACGGCACGCCGAGCCGCTGCAGGGCATCCAGACAGCCGTCCAGCCGCTGCTGGCTCGGGCGGGAGGTTTCGGGCCTGTCGCCGATGATGCCGATGACACGGTGGCCTTTGGCATATAACTGCTCGATCATCACGGCAGCGGCAGCGCGGTCATCCACGCTGACACTGGACAGATTCTCAATGCCCAGCCCGGCGGCGTTGTTCGTCAGCAGCAGGCAGGGGATGCCCAGCGACGCCAGCGCCGGGGTAAAGCATTGCGGGTGCGCGCCGATGAAAAAGAGGCCGCAGGGCCGGCGCTCGGCAAAGATGGTCTGTGCGCAGGCCAGCTCGTCGGTACTGACGTTGTTGTAGTAGACCGTCGGCGTATAGCCGCGCGCCTCCAGACAGGGCTGCAGCTTGTCCAGCAGATCCGCAAACAGAGCGTTCTGCGTGCCCTTTACAATGAGGGCCAGCCCCTCCGGCACCTGCTGCTTCAGATGCTTGGCATTGGCGTTGGGCTGGTAGCCGTGCTGCGCCACAACGGCCAGTATTTTCCGGCGTGCGTCCTCGCTGACGCGGGGGTTGTTGTTCAGCACGCGGGACACTGTGCCCACGGCATAGCCGGACTCGCGGGCAATATCCTTGATGGTCAAAGCTGCGCCTTCTTTCGCGTTGATTTGCTACCAGTATACCATATCCAACCAAAAGTGGAAAGGGGAGGCTCCCTGCGGATTTTGCGGGGCGCTTTTTATTTTTTCGGATTTTAAAAATTCCGCCCCGCAACCTCTTGGCAAACAGGAAAATTTCTGCTATACTATTCTATACATCTGTGAGGGCCGTTAGCTTAACGGTTAAAGCCGGCGGCTCATAAACATTGGATGTTAGGATTTCTCGCTTTACAAAAAGACGATAAACCGTAAGAATTTCGATTTTCGTTACTGTTTTTTCTGCTTTCATCTACAACCCATCTACGGGCGGTTCGCAACTGCTTGTTTGGGTTGTTTCATAAGGGCCATTAGTTCAGCGGTTAGAACTCTCGGCTCATAACCGGCTGACCCAACCGCATCCACTTTCAAATATGATGAAGTGCCGCAGTTTTTACTGGACTGCATCGCCAAGATTTTCGTTTTGGCGATAAGTTGGCGATTTAGCCATCAACAGCACTTCTTCATCATAAGGGCCGTTAGCTTAACGGTTAAAGCCACCGGCTCATAACCGGTTCAGTGGGGGTTCGAATCCCTCACGGCCCATAAAAAGAACGCAGCTATGTTATTTTTTAAGATAACACGGCTGCGATTCTTTATTTTTCGTACAATTCACGGCTCAACTGATTGCGTATCGACTCCCGGCGTTTTTTGTATTGCTGGGTGTAGATCATTAAAGTCGTGCTCGGCTGGGCGTGACCTGCTTCAGCGGCAACCGTTGCAACACCGATGTCAGGATTCGACATGAGCAGGCTGACAAAGGTATGGCGAAACATGTGTGGGTGAATATCCTTGAGACCGGCTTTCTTTGCTACACGCTTTACCAGCGCATTGTAACCATCCGGGTTGCGAGGCCAACCGAAATCGTCAATGATGACAAATTCTTCTCCGGCCAGTCGCATCAGTGATTCACGCTTGCTCTCTTTGTTTTTTACCATGTCTCGCTGCCAACTGGCCCCCATCAACCTCTTTTTTGTGTACCACCACTCTTTGTATTGCTGCATAAATTCCATGTACTCTGGGGCTACATCAATATAACGGTCGTTGCTTTCTTTTGTGGCTGTGTGTTGATAGCCGAAGTCCCTAAAAACTAAAAGGCTTTTGTTGACATGAACGGTACATTCTTTGAAATCGAAATCACTCCATGTCAGGCCGGCCAATTCAGCACGACGCACACCCGTATTCAGCAGGGATAATACAATGGCTTGCTCCGGCATAGAGCACTTATCAATTTCTGACATGAGTTTGCATACTTCATCCTCATGTATGCAGTCTACAAATCTGGGGCGTGCTCCTTTCGCCGGCATCTTGAATTCGGCTTGCACCGAGTGATAGCGCTCATTTGCAAAGTGCAGCACTTGATTGGCGAAGAGCACATATTCCCGAATTGTCTTTTTAGACAGGGGTCTCTCGTCGCGCTCAAAACGGAACGCATCGCGTACAGAAACACCGAGGATATTTGAAACCACTTCTGCCGTTTTTCGCGTGACTGCCGCGCCGCTGAAGCACTTCATGGCGGTATAAGCAGAAATGTCATAGCCAACTACCATTTTAGTAAAGGATTTGTTTTTCATTGTGGCATACTCCGGCAGGATAAAAGCATATTCACTGCGCAAACAGCCTTTTTCTTTAATTTCCTCAATAACTCTTGCGCAGTCCTCTCTTGTGATTTCGGACACGGACTTTTTGGCAAACCATGGCGCTACGCTTACGATTTTCTTCAGATAGCCAACTTTGTTGAGCGTTGTATTTGCCTTGTTTTTATCTGAGTCATAGTTGCCGCGCAGCAGCGCTGCAGGCTCCAGCTTGGCTTTTGCCGAAGCAATGTATTCCTCGGCTACTTCTTGGAATGGCTTATTGGCACCGCTGAGGCTGCGCTCGGCTTCTTCCTGTGCTTTTGCTTCAAATTCAAATGCTGCTGCCGTGGCTGCCGCTACGCGCTGCTTTGCGGTTTTCAGCGTCTTGGGGTCAAACTCAAAGCGGGAAAATTTGCGTATGGTCTGACCATTGAGTGTGATACTTGCTGTGATTTTGTAGTAGGCAGGTTTATTCTTTGGGGTACGCAGTTCGATGGATGCCATTTTCTATTCCTCCTTGGCTGATTTTTCTGACAAGCCACACTAATGCTGCTATCTGCATTACGGTAATAAATGTGGCACAGACACATAGCGGCTGAATTGATATTTGCCCTTGCTGAAAGCAACTTCCGAAAAAGAAAATAAGCAAAACACTTGCAAGGGAAAGTACTGCGGGAATGGTGTACCATCTAAAATTGGTTGCTTGGCTTAACTTTCCATTTCGCGCCTTTGCCTGTAAAAAGCATACTACTATTATTATACCGTGTACAAGCATACTTTGGCATAGCGCATTCCCAAGAAATACACCATTCAGTGTTTCAGATAACAAAAGAGCAAGAGTATGCCATAAATTATCTATACAACACATCGTTGCATAAATAATAATTGAAATATATAAGCCAAAAAATCTATTACTGATGTACAAAATTCTATGCACAAAATAATACAGGACAAGCGCAATTAAGATTTTCGAATAATCAGGCAATGCCTTTGAGGCAATGTTCAGAAATGTTGCCTCCAGAAAAGCAAGGCTCGTCACAATAATCCAATGGCGAAAACGTTTCATCTTTCTTGCGGAAAATGCATCAAATAGCAAAATTGCCGAAAAGCACTCCATCCAAGTCCACAAGTAGGTCAAGAAATAATCGCTCAACGTGCATTCCCCCAGTTTTTGTTTTTCCAACTCAGATACTGGACTTTCATTTGTGAGTACCGCTTCTGACTTACCGATAGCTCTTTTCCATCGAAGAGAATAACTCTGTCATAATTGAATTTTTTGATGTATGCCATATTGACCAGATAGCTTTTCTGAATTCGGAGGAATCCGTCTCCTTCCAATTCTGCCGCTAAATCTTCCATTTTTCCATAAAAGCGGTCTGGTGCCTGCATAGGCTTTACTGTGTACAAATATATAACTCT
>ERZ1673734.1030-NODE-1030-length-19625-cov-39.583189_pt1 | contig 19625 bp, 17 predicted proteins | sample MGYA00580199_ERZ1673734 | MGnify/ENA primary metagenome ERZ1673734 (study PRJEB41218, sample SAMN15661742) | gut metagenome | host: Homo sapiens | place: Canada: London | collected 2015-08-20/2019-03-30 | study: EMG produced TPA metagenomics assembly of...
GGGCGCAAATCCTTGTGCGACAACGGCTTAGCAATAAAGTCTGAATTCGCGCTTCGTTTTTTAGGTGTCTTGTGATATAAAATGCGCCGCTTTGCGGGTATAGCCCGCAGAGCACAAACCCACACACGTATCGACACGATGACCTGGGTGCCTTCAGCTCGAAGCTGCTGGTTGGTCGTTGGGATACGTGGAGGCCTAACCCGACTTATTAAGGAACTACCATGTCCCAAGTCAACATGCGCGATATGCTGAAGGCCGGTGTGCACTTCGGTCACCAAACCCGTTACTGGAACCCGAAGATGGGTAAATACATCTTTGGCGCGCGTAACAAGATCCACATCATCAACCTTGAAAAAACCCTGCCAATGTTCAACGAAGCTCTGACTTTCGTAGAGCGTCTGGCCCAGGGCAAAAACAAGATTCTGTTCGTCGGCACCAAGCGTTCCGCTGGCAAGATCGTTGCTGAAGAAGCAGCACGTTGCGGCTCGCCGTACGTCGATCACCGCTGGTTGGGCGGCATGCTCACCAACTTCAAAACCATCCGTGCTTCCATCAAGCGTCTGCGTGACCTTGAAGTTCAAGCAGAAGACGGTACTTTCGCCAAGCTGACCAAGAAAGAGGCGCTGATGCGCACTCGCGATCTGGAAAAGCTGGATCGTAGCCTGGGTGGTATCAAGGACATGGGCGGTCTGCCAGACGCACTGTTCGTTATCGACGTTGACCACGAGCGCATCGCGATCACCGAAGCTAACAAGTTGGGCATCCCGGTAATCGGCGTTGTCGATACCAACAGCAGCCCAGAAGGCGTTGACTACATCATCCCGGGCAACGATGACGCAATCCGCGCTATCCAGCTGTACATGGGTGCGATGGCTGATGCTGTTATCCGTGGTCGCAACCACGTTGCTGGCGGCACCGACGTTTTCGTCGAAGAAGCTCCAGCTGCAGCGGTAGTTGAAGGCTGAGTAACTAACGCCTAGCGTTTACTCAGTGCGCAAAAAGGGGGCTTGGCCCCCTTTTTGCCACCTCGAAATCCATTTGTTGGACATGCTCTCGTCATTGCTGTATCAGAATGCGGCTGGCTGGGAGCCTCGAGGCAGGCTTCATACGAATTGAACGCCCGTTCGGTCGGGTGGAATGGTTGAAAACCTATCCAAGAGGAATTTTGAAATGGCAGAGATTACTGCAGCGTTGGTTAAAGAACTGCGTGAGCGTACTGGCGAAGGCATGATGGATTGCAAGAAAGCCTTGACCAAGGCTGGCGGCGACATCGAAAAAGCCATCGACGACATGCGTGCTTCCGGCGCCATCAAGGCTGCCAAAAAAGCAGGCAACGTTGCTGCTGAAGGCGCAATCGCTCTGAAGGAAGACGGTAAATCCGCAGTTCTGCTGGAAGTGAACTCGCAGACTGACTTCCTGGCCCTGCAGGACGACTTCAAAGCATTCGTTGCTGCCAGCGTTGAAAAAGCATTCGCTGACAAGCTGACGACTGTTGAGCCTCTGATCGAAGCTCAAGAAGCTGATCGCCTGGTACTGGTCGGCAAAGTTGGCGAAAACGTCAACATCCGTCGCCTGGTTCGCGTTGAAGGTGACGTTGTCGGTGGTTACCTGCACGGCAACAAAATCGGTGTAGCGGTTGTTCTGAAAGGCGGCAACGTTGAGCTGGCCAAAGACATCGCTATGCACGTTGCTGCAAGCAACCCAGAGTTCCTGCTGCCTTCGGAAGTTTCTGAAGACGCGATCGAGCGTGAAAAAGCGGTGTTCCTGAGCCTCAATGCTGACAAGATTGCCGGCAAGCCAGAAAACATCGTTGAAAACATGATCAAAGGCCGCATCAGCAAGTTCCTGGCCGAAGCTAGCCTGGTTGAGCAAGCTTTCGTTAAGAACCCAGAGATCAAAGTTGGCGAGCTGGCCAAGAAAGCCGGCGCTGAAATCGTTTCCTTCACTTACTTCAAAGTAGGCGAAGGCATCGAGAAGCCAGTCGACAACTTCGCTGAAGAAGTTGCTGCTCAGCTGGCTGCAGCCAAGCAATAAGACAGTTTTACACTGTCGACCCGAAGAGGCTGCCCGCTCACGCGCGCAGCCTCTTTTCAAATGGGAGAGGGTTTTGCCTTTTCTTGCGGAACCGATTGCATAAGTCGTGTTCCGATGGTGCTGCTGTGCAGCGCCACGCTAGAGTAAGCGCGGGCTGAAAGTGGCCTCGCACAGATTTTTTTAAAACGCGGCAGGAGAGATTCGCAATGGCTCAGCAGGGCGCTGGTTATCAAACTCGCTATAAACGCATCCTACTCAAGCTAAGCGGTGAAGCCCTGATGGGCTCTGAAGAGTTCGGGATCGATCCCAAAGTACTCGACCGCATGGCGCTGGAAGTGGGCCAACTGGTCGGCATCGGCGTCCAGGTAGGTTTGGTGATCGGTGGTGGCAACCTGTTCCGCGGTGCTGCCCTGAGCGCGGCCGGTATGGATCGTGTGACTGGCGACCATATGGGCATGCTGGCAACCGTGATGAACGCCTTGGCCATGCGCGATGCGCTGGAACGTGCGAATATCTCTGCCATCGTAATGTCGGCTATTTCGATGGTTGGTGTGACTGATCATTACGATCGTCGCAAGGCAATGCGTCATTTGAACGCTAAAGATGTGGTGATTTTCGCTGCAGGCACCGGTAATCCGTTCTTCACAACGGATTCTGCTGCTTGCTTGCGTGCTATTGAAATCGACGCTGACGTGGTGCTTAAAGCAACCAAGGTTGACGGCGTGTACACCGCAGATCCATTTAAAGACCCGCATGCCGAGAAGTTCGATCATCTGACTTACGATGAAGTACTGGATCGCAAACTGGGTGTTATGGACCTTACGGCCATTTGTCTGTGCCGTGACCATAAAATGCCATTGCGTGTATTTAATATGAACAAGCCCGGCGCCTTGCTGAATATTGTCCATGGCGGCGCTGAAGGGACTCTGATCGAGGAAGTTCAACAATGATCAATGAAATCAAAAAAGACGCTCAAACGCGCATGCAGAAGTCGCTGGAATCCTTGGCCCATGCTTTTGGCCAGATCCGCACCGGCAAAGCGCACCCAAGCATCCTGGGCAGCGTGATGGTGCCTTACTACGGCGCCGATACCCCGTTGAGCAGCGTTGCCAACGTAACAGTAAAAGACTCGCGTACCCTGCAAGTTGTGGCGTTTGAGCGCAACATGCTGGCCGCGGTCGACAAGGCTATCCAGAGCGCTGGCCTGAACCTCAACCCGACTAACCTGGGTGAGTTGCTGCTGATCTCCATGCCGGCCTTGACTGAAGAAACCCGTAAAGGTTTCACCAAGCAAGCCCGTAGCGCCGCTGAAGACGCGCGTGTTGCTGTTCGCAACATCCGTCGCGATGCGTTGAGCGAGCTGAAAAAACTGGTTAAAGACAAAGAAATCAGCGAAGACGAAGAGCGTCGCGCCGCTGCTGATATTCAGAAGCTGACCGACAAGGCCGAGGCAGACATTGATGCGGCTACCAAGGCGAAAGAAGCGGACCTGATGGCCGTATAAGGGTCTGGGCGTTTTATGGAAAAGACCAAGCAGACAGAGCCATCATCGGTGCCGCGCCACGTCGCGATCATCATGGATGGTAATAATCGCTGGGCGAAAAAACGCTTTCTGCCGGGTGTTGCCGGGCATAAAGCGGGAGTGGATGCAGTTCGCGCAGTGATTGAGGTGTGCGTCGAGGCCAAGGTCGAGGTGCTCACCTTATTCGCGTTCTCCAGTGAAAACTGGCAGCGCCCCGCCGCTGAGGTCAGCGCCTTGATGGACTTGTTCTTCAAGGCGCTACGGCGTGAGGCCCGGCGCCTCAACGACAACAACATCAGCTTGCGGATCATCGGCGACCGTTCGCGCTTCCACCCTGAATTACAGGCGGCGATGCGTGAAGCGGAGCAGATGACGGCAGGGCCTGATCGCTTTGTACTGCAGGTTGCCGCTAACTACGGCGGCCAGTGGGACATTGCGCAGGCCGCACAGCGCCTGGCGCGTGAAGTTCAGGCGGGGCATCTGCAGCCTGAAGACATCACCCCGGGCCTGTTGCAAAACTGTCTGGTGACTGGCGATCTGCCTTTGCCTGACCTGTGCATCCGCACAGGCGGCGAGCACCGCATCAGCAATTTCCTGCTGTGGCAGTTGGCGTATGCCGAACTGTACTTCTCCGACCTGTTCTGGCCGGACTTCAAACACGAAGCCATGCGCAATGCGCTGGCTGATTTCGCTTCTCGCCAGCGTCGCTTCGGTAAAACGAGTGAGCAGGTTGAAGCTGGAGCCCGGGTTTAATGCTTAAACAACGCATCATTACTGCACTCATATTGCTGCCCATCGCTTTGTGCGGGTTTTTCCTGCTCGAAGGGTCTGGCTTTGCGCTGTTCATCGGCCTGGTCGTGACCTTGGGTGCCTGGGAATGGGCGCGTCTGGCGGGCTTCGAAGCTCAGTTGGCGCGGGTGGCTTTTGCAGTATTCGTGGCTCTGCTGCTGTTTGGTTTGTACGTCTTCCCTGATCTGGCGCCCTGGGTGCTGGGCGCCGCAATCTTGTGGTGGGGCGCTGCAACCTGGCTGGTGCTGACGTTTCCTGAGTCGGCCGAGCGCTGGTCGGCAACCTTGACCAAGCTGGTGATTGGCCTGCTGATTTTGCTGCCGGCCTGGCAAGGGCTGGTGCTGATCAAGGCGATGGCGCTGGGCAACTGGCTGATCATGGCGGTCATGGTGCTGGTGTGGGGCGCTGACATCGGCGCTTACTTTTCCGGGCGCAAGTTCGGGAAACGCAAGCTGGCCCCTAAAGTCAGCCCGGGCAAGAGCTGGGAAGGCGTGTATGGCGGTTTGATCCTCAGTCTGGTGATCACGGCTGCTGTTGGTCTGGTGCGTGGCTGGAGCGTTGGCGAAATCATCGCAGCACTGTTGGGTGCAGCGATGATTGTGCTGGTGTCTGTGGTGGGCGACCTCACCGAAAGCATGTTCAAGCGTCAGGCCGGTATCAAGGACAGCAGTAACCTGCTGCCAGGTCACGGCGGGGTTCTGGACCGTATCGACAGTCTGACGGCGGCGGTTCCGTTGTTTGCTGTACTGCTTTGGATTGCCGGATCATGAGTCGACCTCAACAGATTACGGTGCTGGGGGCTACAGGCTCGATTGGCCTGAGCACCCTGGATGTTATTGCGCGTCACCCTGACCGCTATCAGGTCTTTGGCCTGAGCGGTTTTAGCCGTATCCCGGAGCTTCTGGCCTTGTGTCTCGAACACAAGCCGCGAGTGGTTGTGGTGCCGCACGAGCATGCAGCCAGCCAACTGCGGGCTGGTTTGCAGGCCGCCAAGCTCGGCACTGAAGTGTGGGTGGGTGAGCAAGGCTTGTGTCAGGTGGCTTCTGCTCCAGAAGTTGACACGGTCATGGCAGCAATCGTGGGTGCGGCTGGTTTGCGTCCTACGTTGGCAGCGGTTAACGCCGGCAAAAAAATTCTCTTGGCCAATAAAGAAGCGCTGGTCATGACCGGCGATCTGTTTATGCAGGCCGTTCGTCGCAGCGGTTCGGTATTGCTGCCTGTCGACAGTGAGCACAACGCGATTTTCCAGTGTTTGCCACAGGACTACGCACGCGGCCTGGGTTCGGTCGGTGTGCGGCGGATATTGCTGACGGCGTCGGGCGGACCGTTCCGCGAGACGCCTTTAGAGTTGTTGCAACATGTCACCCCGGATCAGGCGTGTGCTCATCCCAATTGGTCGATGGGGCGCAAGATTTCCGTTGATTCGGCGAGCATGATGAACAAGGGCCTGGAACTGATCGAGGCCTGCTGGTTGTTCGATGCCAAGCCAAGCCAGGTTGAAGTGGTGATCCACCCGCAAAGCGTGATTCACTCGCTGGTCGATTACGTGGATGGCTCGGTGTTGGCGCAGCTCGGTAATCCGGACATGCGCACACCCATTGCCAATGCCCTGGCGTGGCCTGAACGTATCGACTCGGGTGTTGCGCCGCTGGATCTGTTTGCGGTTGCGCGGCTGGACTTTGAGCGTCCGGATGAACAACGCTTCCCGTGTTTACGTCTGTGTCGAGAAGCAGCCGAGGCGGGCAATAGCGCGCCTGCGACCCTTAATGCGGCGAACGAAGTAGCGGTGGCGGCGTTTCTTGACGGTAAAATCCGTTACCCGCAAATCGCCAACCTTATTGAAGATGTGTTAAGCACTGAGCCTGTGATTGCAGTCGATGAGCTGGATGCTGTATTTGCGGTAGATACCCAAGCGCGACTGCGAGCTGAGCAGTGGTTGAGCCGTAACAACTGACAAGTGGTACATGTCGGAGCCGGACAGAATCGCGGAGAAAGTAGATGAGTGCGCTCTATATGATTGTTGGCACCCTGGTGGCATTGGGGGTGCTGGTCACATTTCATGAATTCGGTCACTTTTGGGTGGCGCGCCGTTGCGGCGTCAAGGTTCTGCGCTTTTCTGTGGGCTTCGGTACGCCTCTCTTACGCTGGCATGACCGTCAGGGCACTGAGTTTGTCGTTGCAGCGATTCCGCTGGGCGGCTACGTAAAAATGCTCGACGAGCGTGAAGGCGATGTTCCGGCTGACCAGCTGGATCAATCCTTCAACCGCAAAACCGTCGGTCAGCGCATTGCCATCGTCGCCGCCGGGCCTGTGGCCAACTTCTTGCTGGCCATTGCGTTCTTCTGGGTGCTGGCAATGATGGGCAGCCAGCAGGTGCGCCCGGTGATCGGTGCGGTCGAAAGCGGCAGCCTGGCGGCACAAGCCGGCCTGGTAGCCGGTCAGGAAATTGTTTCAATTGATGGCCAGCCAACTGTTGGCTGGTCGAACGTCAACCTGCAACTGGTGCGTCGCCTCGGCGAAAGCGGTGCCATTCAGGTTGCGGTGCGCGGTCCCGATTCTGATGTTGAAAGCGCTCACCAACTGGTTTTGCATGACTGGCTAAAAGGGGCTGATGAGCCGGACCCGATCAAATCGTTGGGTATTCGGCCGTGGCGACCTGAGCTGCCAGCCGTTCTGGCAGAACTCGACCCTAAAGGCCCGGCACAGGCCGCTGGCCTCAAGACCGGTGACAAGCTGCTGTCCATGAACGGCCAGGCTATTAATGACTGGCAACAAGTCGTGGACTGGGTTCGTCTGCGGCCCGCGGCCCGCGTAGATTTGCGCGTCGAGCGCGACGGTGTTGTGCTTGAGGTGCCGGTGGTTCTGGCCGCTCGCGGTGAAGGTGAGGCGGCGACCGGTTATCTGGGGGCAGGGGTCAAAGGTGTCGATTGGCCACCCACGATGATTCGCGAAGTCAGCTATGGCCCGGTCGCCGCCATCGGCGAAGGGGTCAAGCGTACGTGGACCATGAGCGTATTGACGCTCGATTCACTGAAGAAAATGTTGTTCGGCGAGCTCTCGGTAAAAAACTTGAGTGGACCGATAACCATTGCTAAAGTGGCGGGCGCTTCTGCCCAGTCGGGCGTTGCTGATTTCTTGAATTTCCTGGCTTATCTGAGTATTAGCCTGGGGGTTCTGAACTTGTTGCCCATTCCCGTCCTGGACGGTGGGCACTTGTTGTTTTATCTGATCGAGTGGGCGCGTGGTCGTCCCTTGTCGGATCGGGTACAGGGTTGGGGGATGCAGATCGGTATCAGTTTGGTGGTCGGAGTGATGTTACTTGCTCTGGTCAACGACTTGGGACGACTGTAAACACTTCGCTGAATTGCGAATCTGCCGCATTTTGCGGCAGTTTGTTTATTGCCAGTTGGAATAAGAAAGGACTTCATGAAACGTCTGCTGCTAACTGCGGTTCTCGCCGTACTGATGATCGCCGAAGTTCACGCCGAGTCCTTCACTATCTCTGATATCCGTGTCAACGGGCTCCAGCGGGTTTCCGCCGGCAGCGTGTTTGGCGCGTTACCGCTGAACGTGGGTGAGGTAGCGGATGACCGCCGTTTGGTGGAATCCACTCGTGCGTTGTTCAAAACCGGGTTCTTTCAGGATATCCAACTGGGTCGTGATGGCAATGTGCTCGTCATTACGGTTGTCGAACGTCCTTCCGTCTCCAGCATCACCATTGACGGTAACAAGGCGATCTCCACTGATGACCTGATGAAAGGCCTGAAACAATCGGGCCTGGCTGAAGGCGAAATCTTCCAGCGTGCGACCCTTGAAGGTGTTCGTAACGAGCTGCAACGTCAGTATGTTGCCCAAGGCCGCTACTCGGCGACGGTAGACACCGAAGTGGTGCCTGAGCCGCGCAACCGCGTTGCCTTGAAGGTCAACATCAACGAAGGCACCGTTGCCTCTATCCAGCACATCAACGTGGTGGGTAACACGGTCTTCCCGGAATCTGACCTGGTTGATCTGTTCGAACTGAAAACCACCAACTGGTTGTCGTTCTTCAAGAACGACGACAAGTATGCGCGTGAAAAACTGTCGGGTGACCTGGAGCGTCTGCGTTCCTACTACCTCGATCGCGGCTATATCAACATGGATATCGCCTCGACCCAGGTATCGATCACCCCTGACAAAAAGAACGTCTACATCACGGTCAACGTGAACGAAGGCGAAAAATACAATGTCGGCTCGGTCAAACTGAGCGGTGACCTCAAGGTCCCGGAAGATCAGATCAAGTCGCTGCTGCTGGTTCAGCCAGGCCAGGTGTTCTCGCGCAAGCTGATGACCACCACCTCCGAACTGATCACCCGTCGTCTGGGTAACGAAGGCTACACCTTCGCCAACGTGAACGGCGTGCCTCAGCCAGACCCGGAAAACCACACCGTTGCCATCACCTTCGTGGTCGATCCGGGCAAGCGTGCTTACGTGAACCGTATCAACTACCGCGGCAACACCAAGTCGGAAGACGAAGTGCTGCGTCGTGAAATGCGCCAGATGGAAGGCGGTTGGGCGTCTACTTACCTGATCGACCAGTCCAAGGTTCGCCTTGAGCGTCTGGGCTTCTTCAAGGAAGTGAACGTTGAAACCCCGGCAGTGCCAGGCACTGACGACATGGTTGACGTGAACTACGCTGTTGAAGAACAAGCGTCGGGTTCGATCACCGCCAGCGTCGGTTTTGCTCAGAGCGCCGGTTTGATCCTGGGTGGCTCGATTACCCAGAATAACTTCCTGGGTACGGGTAACAAGGTCAGCATCGGCCTGACCCGCAGCGAATACCAAAGCCGTTACAACTTCAGCTACGTTGACCCGTACTGGACGCCGGACGGTGTGAGCCTGGGCTACAACGTTTTCTACCGCACCACTGACTACAAAGAGCTGGACGTTGACGTTGCCAACTACTCGGTCGACAGCCTGGGTGCTGGCGTCACCATGGGCTACCCGATCAGCGATACCTCCCGTCTGACCTACGGCCTGACCGTTCAGCAGGATGAAATCAGCACCGGTCGTTACACCGTTGACGAGATCTTCGACTTCGTAAACCGTGAAGGTGACAAGTACCTCAACTTCAAGGCGTCAGTCGGCTGGTCCGAGTCGACCCTGAACAAAGGCGTGTTGCCGACCCGTGGTACGTCGCAGAGCCTGGTGCTGGAAACCACCATCCCTGGCAGCGACCTGCAGTTCTACAAACTGGACTATCGTGCACAGTTGTTCCAGCCGTTGAGCGATACCTTCACTGCTCGCCTGCACACAGAGTTGGGCTATGGTGATGGTTACGGTTCGACTGAAGGTCTGCCGTTCTACGAGAACTACTACGCGGGTGGTTTCAACTCGGTACGTGGCTTTAAAGACAGCGCACTGGGCCCACGCAGTACGCCGAGTACCGGTAAGAACCCGGGTACGATTGCCGACCCGGATCAAGACCCGCTGCCGTTCGGTGGTAACGTGCTGATCCAGGGTGGTGTAGAAGTTCTGTTCCCGATGCCGTTTGTGAAGGATCAACGTTCCCTGCGCACTTCCGTCTTCTGGGATGTGGGTAACGTGTTCGACACCAACTGCAAGGGCGAAACCAAGAATTGCGATATCAGCTTTAGCAATATGGCCAGTTCTGTGGGTGTAGGTGTGACATGGGTAACTGCGCTTGGCCCGCTGAGCTTCAGCTTGGCCATGCCGATCAAGAAACCGGATGACGCAGACACTCAAGTGTTCCAATTCTCCCTCGGCCAGACTTTCTAAAAGCCTGACTATAGATACAGACAACGGATTTTTTAGGAGTGCATCGTGCGTAAGTTGACTCAATTGGTTCTCCTGGCTTCGCTCTTGGCAGCGGGCCCGGCTTTTGCCGACATGAAAATTGCTGTGCTGAACTATCAAATGGCACTGCTTGAATCCGACGCTGCCAAGCGTTATGCCGTGGATGCCGAGAAAAAATTTGGCCCACAACTGACCAAGCTGAAAAACCTGGAAAGCAGCGCCAAGGGCATCCAGGACCGTCTGGTTAGCGGCGGCGACAAAATGCAGCAAGGCGAGCGTGAGCGTCTGGAGCTTGAATTCAAGCAAAAGGCCCGTGACTTCCAGTTCCAGTCCAAGGAACTGAACGAAGCCAAAGCCGTTGCTGACCGTGAAATGCTGAAACAGCTGAAGCCAAAACTGGACAGCGCTGTTGAAGAAGTCATCAAGAAAGGCGCCTTTGACCTGGTGTTCGAGCGTGGTGCTGTGATTGATGTAAAACCTCAGTACGACATCACTCGCCAAGTGATTGAGCGCATGAATCAGCTGAAGTAATTATGACCGCGACTATAAAACTCGGCCGATTGGCCGAGTTCCTCGGGGCCACCTTGCGTGGCTCCGCGGAGAAAGAAATTACTGGGCTGGCCACTTTGCAAGAGGCCGGCCCAGCTCAGTTGAGCTTTCTGGCTAACCCCCAATACCGTAAATACCTCGTTGACTGCCACGCTGGAGCGGTACTGCTCAAGGCGGCGGATGCCGAGGAGTACGCGGGGGATGCGCTGGTTGTGCCCGATCCTTACCTGGCGTATGCCCGAATCTCCCATTTGTTCGACCCCAAGCCCAAAGCCACTGCCGGGGTTCACCCTTCGGCCGTGATTGCGGACGATGCGGTGGTTGATCCAATGGCGAGCATCGGTGCGTTTGCGGTCATTGAGAGCGGTGCGCGAATCGCTGCCGGCGTCACCATTGGTGCGCATTGCTTTATCGGTGCGCGTTGCACCATTGGTGAAGACGGCTGGCTGGCACCTCGTGTGACCCTGTACCACGATGTGCATATCGGCAAGCGTGTGGTGATTCAGTCGGGTGCCGTGTTGGGTGGCGAAGGTTTTGGTTTCGCCAACGAAAAAGGCATTTGGCAGAAAATCGCTCAAATTGGCGGTGTGACCCTCGGTGATGATGTCGAAATTGGCGTCAACACGGCCATTGATCGGGGTGCTTTGGCCGATACGTTGATCGGCAATGGCGTCAAGCTGGATAACCAGATCCAGATCGCGCACAACGTTCAGGTGGGTGACCATACGGCGATGGCCGCGTGTGTAGGCATTTCCGGTAGTACTAAAATCGGTAAGCACTGCATGCTCGCAGGCGGAGTTGGTTTGGTCGGTCACATTGAAATTTGTGACAACGTGTTCTTGACTGGCATGACAATGGTGACGCATTCGATCACCGAGCCAGGAGCCTATTCTTCCGGTACTGCCATGCAGCCGGCTGCGGAGTGGCGCAAAAGTGCGGCACGCATACGTCAGCTGGATGACATTGCAAGACGGCTAAAACATCTGGAAAAGCGCGTCGGGGAAGTGACCCCGGACGGTAAAGCTTCTTCAGAGGGCTAGTACATTTTCCATATCAAGAGTGCATAGCCACTGGTTTGCTTCCTTGATTTGCTAGAGGAGCGCGCCTTAGTCGCGCGCGCCCAATCTTTATTACAGGCTTCCCCACGAAATGATGGACATCAACGAGATTCGCGAATATCTGCCCCACCGTTACCCGTTCCTGCTGGTGGACCGAGTGGTGGATCTGGATGTCGAGAACAAGCGCATTCGTGCCTACAAGAATGTCAGCATCAATGAACCTTTCTTCAACGGTCACTTCCCGGCGCACCCGATCATGCCGGGCGTCCTGATCATTGAAGCGATGGCTCAGGCCGCTGGCATCCTGGGTTTCAAGATGATGGATCTGAAGCCTTCCGACGGCACGCTCTATTATTTCGTCGGCTCCGACAAGCTGCGCTTTCGCCAGCCTGTACTGCCAGGGGATCAACTGATCCTTGAAGCCAAGTTCCTGAGCTGCAAGCGCTCCATCTGGAAATTTGAATGCCAGGCCACGGTTGACGGCAAGCCAGTGTGCTCGGCTGAGATCATCTGTGCGGAACGCAAACTATGAGTTTGATTGACCCTCGCGCAATCATCGATCCGACGGCCATTTTGGCCGACGACGTCGAGGTCGGCCCTTGGTCGATCATCGGCGCAGGTGTGGAAATCGGCGAGGGGACTGTGATTGGGCCGCATGTGATTCTTAAAGGCCCAACCAGGATCGGTAAACACAATCGCATCTACCAGTTTTCTTCGGTAGGCGAGGACACACCTGATCTGAAGTACAAAGGCGAAGAAACGCGCCTGGTGATTGGTGACCACAACGTTATTCGTGAAGGCGTCACCATTCACCGCGGCACCGTGCAGGACCGTGCTGAAACAACGCTGGGTGATCACAACTTGATCATGGCCTATGCCCACATCGGGCATGACAGCGTGATTGGCAACCACTGCATTCTGGTTAACAACGCCGCCCTGGCGGGCCATGTGCACATGGGTGACTGGGCGATCCTGTCCGGCTTCACGCTGGTTCACCAGTTCTGCCATATCGGTGCGCACAGTTTTTCGGGCATGGGCACTGCCATCGGTAAAGACGTTCCGGCGTTTGTCACCGTGTTCGGTAGCCCGGCCGAAGCGCGCAGCATGAACTTTGAAGGCATGCGCCGCCGTGGTTTCAGCGATGAAGCCATTCATGCCCTGCGCCGAGCTTACAAAGTGGTCTACCGACAGGGCCTTACCGTCGACCAGGCGCTGGCTGAACTGGCCGAACCGGCTGTGCAGTTCCCTGAAGTGGCGATGTTCGTCGAGTCGATCCGTTCGTCTACTCGCGGCATTACGCGCTAATCATGGCCAGATTGCGTATTGCTCTGGTGGCTGGCGAAGCCTCCGGTGACATTCTCGGCTCCGGTCTGATGCGTGCGCTCAAGGCCCGTCATGGGGATATCGAGTTCATCGGCGTCGGCGGTCCATTGATGGAAGCAGAGGGCATGAGCTCTTACTTCCCGATGGAGCGCTTGTCGGTCATGGGCCTGGTAGAAGTGCTTGGCCGCCTGCGTGAGCTGCTCAAGCGCCGCAAAGAGCTGGTTAAAACGCTGATTGCTGAAAAGCCTGACGTGTTTATCGGTATCGACGCCCCTGACTTCACCCTTAACATCGAGCTGCAATTGCGCCGTGCCGGGATCAAGACCGTGCACTACGTCAGCCCGTCGGTGTGGGCGTGGCGTCAGAAGCGAGTGCTGAAAATTCGCGAAGGCTGCGACTTGATGCTCACGCTGTTCCCGTTTGAAGCCAAATTCTACGAAGAGAAGGGCGTGCCGGTGCGTTTTGTCGGCCACCCGTTGGCCGATGCCATCCCGCTTGAAGCTGACCGTGCTGCTGCGCGTGCTGAGCTGGGCCTGCCCGATGGCCCGCTGATCGCCTTGATGCCCGGCAGTCGCGGCGGGGAAGTCGGCAAGCTGGGCGGTTTGTTTCTGGATGCTGCGCAGAAGGTCTATCAGGCACGTCCTGAGGTCCGTTTTGTATTGCCTTGCGCCAATAACGCGCGTCGTATTCAGATTGAGCAATCGCTGGTGGGCCGTGACTTGCCGTTGACCTTGCTCGATGGCCGGTCACACCTGGCGCTGGCCGCCTGTGATGCGGTGTTGATCGCCTCCGGTACCGCGACCCTTGAGGCGCTGCTGTACAAACGGCCGATGGTGGTTGCGTATCGCTTGTCGTCGCTGACGTTCTGGATCCTCAAGCGTCTGGTCAAAAGCCCGTACGTGTCGCTGCCCAACCTGCTGGCTCAACGCCTGTTGGTGCCTGAACTGTTGCAGGATGCTGCAACGCCAGACGCGCTGGCTGACACCGTCTTGCCTTTGCTGGATGGTGGTGAGGAACAAACACGCGGCTTTGACGAGATCCATCGCACATTGCGTCTCGACGCTTCCAATCAGGCCGCAGACGCGGTGCTGGGCCTGATCGCAAAATCTTAATGAGTACAGTGACTATGCAAATCGGATTGGACTTCAATCTGGTCAATCAGGTTGAAGACCTGGTTGCCGGTGTTGATGAAGTCGGTCGTGGCCCGTTGTGCGGTGCCGTGGTCACGGCAGCGGTCATTCTTGACCCGATGCGCCCGATTGCGGGCCTCAACGACTCGAAAAAACTGACCGAAGCGCGTCGTGAAAAGCTTTTCGATGAGATTCGCGAAAAAGCCCTGAGCTGGTGCATTGCGCGGGCTGAAGTCGAAGAAATCGACGAACTGAACATTTTGCACGCCACCATGCTGGCCATGCAGCGGGCGGTAGAGGGGCTGAGCATCACCCCTAAACTGGCGATGATTGACGGCAACCGCTGCCCCAAGCTGGCCATGCCGGCTGAAGCGGTGGTCAAGGGCGATAGCAAGGTCCCGGCCATTGCTGCCGCTTCGATTTTGGCCAAGGTCAGCCGTGACCGCGAGATGGCGGCCTTTGAGCTGCAATACCCCGGTTATGGTATCGGTGGGCACAAGGGTTACCCGACCTCCGTCCATCTGGAAGCCCTTGAGCGTTTGGGCCCGACGCCTATTCATCGACGCTCGTTCGGCCCGGTTCGCCGTGCGTACGAAGCGCGTGAAGGCCTTGCCAAGGTTTAGTCGCGAGGCTGATGTTTTTGCCAAGGCCCGGTACAATCCGGGCCTTGTTGTTTTCCAAAGCTGATAGACAGGATCACCATGCCGGCTTCATTCGTTCACCTGCGCCTGCACACTGAATACTCCCTGGTCGATGGCCTGGTGCGGATCAAACCGCTGATCAAAACCCTGGCCGGCATGAACATGCCCGCCGTTGCGGTGACCGATCAGAACAACATGTGTTCTCTCGTCAAATTCTATAAAACCGCCATGGGCGGCGGTATCAAGCCGATTTGTGGTGCCGACCTGTGGCTGTCGAACAAAGACCCGGATAACCCGCTGAGCCGTATCAGCCTGTTGGCGATGAATGCCGTGGGTTACCGCAACCTGACCGAGCTGATCTCGCGGGGCTTTATCGACGGTCAGCGCAACGGTCAGGTGATCATTGAGCGTGAGTGGGTCGCTGAAGCGGCCGACGGTTTGATCATGCTGTCGGCTGCCAAAGAGGGCGAGATCGGCCTGGCGCTGCTCAGTGGTAACGCCGAAGAGGCGCGCACCCTGGCGCTTGAGTGGATGACGGTGTTCCCCGAGCGCTTTTATCTCGAAGTTCAGCGCACCAGCCGTCCCAATGATGAAGAGCACCTGCATGCCGCCGTTGCGCTGGCCGATGAGATCGGTGCGCCATTGGTGGCGACCAACGATGTGCGCTTCATCAAGCAGCAAGATTTCGAGGCCCACGAAACTCGCGTATGCATTGGTGAAGGCCGGGCGCTGGATGATCCGCGCCGCTCCAAGAACTACAGCGACCAGCAGTACCTGAAAAGCGCCGAAGAAATGGCCGAGCTGTTCAGTGACCTGCCGGAGGCGCTGGCCAATACGGTCGAAATTGCCAAGCGCTGCAATATTGACGTGAAGCTGGGCACTCACTTCCTGCCCAACTTCCCGATTCCCGATGGCATGACCATCGATGAATATTTCCGCAAAGTGTCCTTTGAAGGTCTTGAAGAGCGCTTGACCGTTCTGCTGCCCAAAGACACCACCGAAGACTACGACGCCAAGCGTCAGGTGTACGTCGACCGGCTGAATTTCGAGCTGGATATCATCATCCAGATGGGGTTCCCCGGTTACTTCCTGATCGTAATGGACTTTATCCAGTGGGCCAAAAGCAACGGCGTGCCGGTGGGGCCTGGCCGGGGATCGGGTGCCGGCTCGCTGGTAGCGTATGTGCAGAAGATCACCGACCTTGATCCGCTGGAATACGACCTGCTGTTCGAACGATTCCTTAACCCGGAACGGGTATCGATGCCCGACTTCGACGTCGACTTCTGCATGGATGGTCGCGACCGGGTTATTGAGTACGTGGCCGAAAAATACGGGCGTAACGCCGTAAGCCAGATCATCACCTTTGGTTCGATGGCTGCGAAGGCGGTAATCCGCGACGTGGCGCGGGTTCAGGGCAAGTCCTACGGCCTGGCTGACCGCCTGTCGAAGATGATCCCGTTCGAAGTGGGCATGACCCTCGAAAAGGCCTTTGAGCAGGAAGAGATCCTGCGCGACTTCATCAAGGTCGATGAAGAGGCGGCTGAAATCTGGGAAATGGCGCGCAAGCTTGAAGGCGTTGTGCGTAACGTCGGTAAACACGCCGGTGGTGTGGTTATCGCCCCGACCAAACTCACGGACTTCTCGCCGATTTACTGCGATGAAGAGGGTGGCGGTCTGGTCACCCAGTTCGACAAGGATGACGTTGAGTCGGCAGGTCTGGTGAAGTTCGACTTCCTCGGTCTGCGGACCCTGACGGTCATCGACTGGGCGCTGAAAACCATCAACCGTGACCGCGCCAAGGTCAATGAAGCGCCGCTGGACATCGCCTTTATCCCGCTGGACGACAAGCCCACGTACCAATTGCTGCAAAAAGCCGAGACCACTGCGGTGTTCCAGCTTGAGTCGCGCGGCATGAAAGAGCTGATCAAAAAGCTTAAGCCCGACTGCCTTGAAGACTTGATCGCACTGGTGGCCCTGTTCCGTCCGGGCCCGCTGCAATCAGGCATGGTTGATGACTTTATCAACCGTAAGCACGGTCGCGCCGAGCTGGCGTACCCGCACTCCGACTACCAGTACGAAGGCCTCAAGCCGGTATTGGCGCCGACCTACGGCATCATCCTGTATCAGGAACAGGTGATGCAGATTGCTCAGGTCATGGCCGGTTACACCCTTGGCGGCGCTGACATGCTGCGTCGAGCCATGGGTAAGAAAAAACCCGAAGAAATGGCCAAGCAGCGCGGCGGTTTCATCGAAGGCTGTGGCAACAACAATATTGATGCCGACCTTGCCGGTAACATTTTCGACCTGGTAGAGAAATTTGCCGGTTATGGTTTCAACAAGTCTCACTCCGCTGCTTACGGTCTGGTGTCGTATCAGACGGCCTGGCTGAAAACCCACTACCCGGCACCGTTCATGGCCGCGGTACTGTCGGCGGATATGCACAACACTGACAAGGTTGTGACCCTGATCGAAGAAATTCGCAGCATGAAGCTGCGTCTTGATGCGCCGGATGTGAATGCCTCGGAGTTCAAGTTCACGGTGAACGACGAAGGCCGCATTATTTATGGCCTGGGCGCGATCAAAGGGGTGGGTGAGGGGCCGGTTGAAGCCATCACCGAAGCGCGCAAAGACGGCCCGTTTACTGATCTGTTCGATTTCTGTGCCCGTGTTGACCTCAAGCGGATCAACAAGCGTACCCTCGACGGTTTGATCCGCAGTGGTGCGCTGGACCGTCTTGGGCCGTACTTCTATGACGAGCCGAAGGCTTATCAGGCGCATATCGACCTGAACCGCGCGGTGTTGCTGACGGCGATGGAAGAGGCCATCAAGTCGGCTGAACAGACTGCGCGTACCCATGACAGCGGGCATGCCGACTTGTTTGGCGGTTTGTTTGTCGAAGAAGACGCGGATGTCTATGCCAACCACCGCAAGGCCAAGGAACTGACCCTCAAGGAACGCCTCAAAGGTGAGAAAGACACCCTTGGGCTGTACCTGACCGGCCACCCGATTGATGAATATGAAGGTGAGATCCGCCGCTTTGCCCGTCAGCGCATCATTGATCTGAAACCGGCGCGGGACACCCAGACCGTCGCGGGGATGATCATTGCCTTGCGCGTGATGAAGAACAAAAAGGGCGACAAGATGGGCTTTATCACCCTGGACGACCGTTCAGGGCGCATCGAAGCCTCGCTGTTTGCCGAGGCCTTCCATTCGGCGCAATCGCTGTTGCAGACTGATGCAATGGTGGTGGTCGAAGGCGAGGTCAGCAATGATGACTTCTCCGGCGGCCTGCGTTTGCGGGTCAAGCGCGTGATGAGCATGGAAGAAGCGCGCACCAGCCTGGCTGAAAGTTTGCGTCTGAAAGTGACGCAAGCGGCGCTCAAAGGCGATCAATTGCGCTTTTTGGGCGAATTGTTCAAAAAACACCGTGGGGCGTGCCCGATCACCCTGGACTACACCGGCGCAGACGCCAAGGCTTTGCTGCAGTTTGGCGAAAGCTGGCGAATTGATCCGGCAGACAGCTTGATTCAAGCGTTGCGTGACCAGTTTGGGCGAGACAACGTCTTCCTCCAATACCGTTGACGGTCAGGGGCGATACACGCGCCCTGACCTCGACCTGAATTTTTAATCTCGACCTGAGAGCGCCTCTCCCTTAAGGTAGGCGCGATACAGATCAACCGGCTGCCCCAGTCGGGTTGGATTCACCAGCAAATGCTGGGCTTCAAACCCGCTGGCATGCTTTGCCGCCGACCCAAGACGGATGCTTATGAACCCGAATTTTCTTGATTTCGAACAGCCGATTGCTGACCTGCAAGCCAAAATCGAAGAGTTGCGCTTGGTCGGTAATGACAACTCGCTGAACATCAGCGATGAAATCTCTCGCCTGCAAGACAAAAGCAAAACGCTGACTGAAGATATTTTCGGCAAGCTGACCAGCTGGCAAATTGCTCGTCTGGCCCGTCACCCGCGTCGTCCTTACACCCTGGACTACATCGATCACATCTTCACCGAGTTCGACGAGTTGCACGGCGACCGTCACTTCTCGGATGACGCCGCCATCGTGGGCGGTATTGCGCGTCTGGATGACCAGCCCGTGATGGTGATCGGTCACCAGAAAGGCCGCGAAGTGCGCGAGAAGGTTCGCCGTAACTTCGGTATGCCGCGTCCAGAAGGCTACCGCAAGGCGTGCCGCCTGATGGAAATGGCCGAGCGTTTCAAAATGCCGATCCTGACGTTCATCGACACACCGGGTGCATACCCTGGTATCGACGCTGAAGAGCGCAACCAGAGCGAAGCGATTGCCTGGAACCTGCGGGTGATGGCTCGCCTGAAAACCCCGATTATCTCCACCGTTATCGGTGAAGGCGGTTCGGGCGGTGCATTGGCGATTGGTGTTTGCGACCAGTTGAACATGCTGCAGTACTCGACGTACGCGGTGATCTCGCCGGAAGGTTGCGCCTCGATTCTGTGGAAAACCGCCGAAAAAGCGCCGGACGCAGCAGAAGCCATGGGCATTACCGCTGAGCGCCTCAAAGGCCTGGGTATTGTCGACAAGATCATCACCGAGCCATTGGGCGGTGCGCACCGTGATCCGGCCGCAGCGTCTGCGACCATCCGTGGTGAGCTGCTGTCGCAATTGGACATGCTGAAAAAGCTGGACACCGAAACCTTGCTCAAGCGTCGTTATGACCGCCTGATGAGCTACGGTCTCTGATCATAGCTGGCCCTCACCCCAACCCTCTCCCGGGGGGAGAGGGAGCTGATTAGCGGTGTTCTAGAGTTCGCA
>ERZ1673734.1034-NODE-1034-length-19536-cov-41.755916_pt1 | contig 19536 bp, 17 predicted proteins | sample MGYA00580199_ERZ1673734 | MGnify/ENA primary metagenome ERZ1673734 (study PRJEB41218, sample SAMN15661742) | gut metagenome | host: Homo sapiens | place: Canada: London | collected 2015-08-20/2019-03-30 | study: EMG produced TPA metagenomics assembly of...
CGGAAATCTGGCATAGCAAGAAAAACGACTGTCGCTTATCCCGAACTCAGGTTACCAGCCTTTATTCTGCTTATAATGTGAGTATTACGGCGATGCTGGCAGATATGGCAGATTTTTGGTATATCACAAAAACACCAAACAAAACATCACAAAAACACCAAACAAAACAACGCAAAAACACCAAACAAAACACCACAAAAACACCAAACAGCTTGCTTAATAAACAAGAAATCAGTATCTTTGCAACAAATCATACAACAAACAATATGGAATATCTTAAAAGAACTGCCGATGAGTATTTGAGCTTGCTACTGGCTTCTTCAGGAGCCGTGCTAATAGAAGGTCCAAAATGGTGTGGCAAGACAACAACTGCAGAGCAACAGGCAAACAGCACCATCAGTATGCAGGATCCTGACATGCGTGACAAATACCAAGCTACCATTAGGGTGAAACCTTCGCTTCTTCTGGCTGGCGATACGCCACGTCTTATAGACGAATGGCAGGAGGCTCCCGTTCTATGGGATTCTATAAGAGCTATGGTTGATAAACGAAATGAGTTTGGACAATTCATTATGACGGGTTCTAATTCGATTGACCCAAATAAGAAAAGCGAATTTATCAAACATTCAGGCAGTGGACGAATTGCAAAGATGCAAATGCTTACCATGAGTCTGTATGAATCTTTGGAATCCAGCGGCAAGATTTCGCTAAAAGAATTGTTCGACGACAAGGATTTGGACATCGATGGCATAACGTCAGAAATGTCTATTGAAGAACTTATATTTGCTGCCTGCCGTGGTGGTTGGCCTGCGTCATTATATGCCAAGTTCGACAAAGCCAAACTGCAAATAGCCAAGAACTATGTCAAAACAGTATGCAGCACTGATGTATCGACAATAGATGGAGTCAATAGGAATGAAAAGGTCGCAAGCACAATACTTCAAAGTTATGCACGCAACATATCGACATTAGCCAAAAAGAGCGTGATATATCGCGATGTCAACGAGCACTTAGATGGTATCAGCACAACTTCTTTCGACACATATATTGATGCACTTGAACGTTTGTTTGTCGTTCAAGACATTGAAGCGTGGAGTCCTGCCATACGTTCGGCATCCGCCATACGCCGTGGTTTGAAGCGTGAGTTTACTGACCCTTCTATTGCTGTTGCAGCCTTAGGTCTGTCACCAGAAGCCCTTTATACAGATTTGAAAACATTTGGTTTCTTGTTCGAATGTATGGCAATCCGCGACCTGAAGGCTTATTCATTATCCCTTGGTGGTTGCATTTCATATTATCATGACAGATATGATTTGGAAGCAGATGCCGTTCTTCATCTTGATGACGGTCGATACGCTCTAATCGAATTCAAATTGGGTAGTCGAGAGATTGAAGAAGGTGCTGAACACCTTAAAGAAATCAAAAGACTTGTGCAAGAACATAACATGACTGAAAAACAAATAAAGCTACGTGAGCCTGATTTGCTTATGGTTATAACCGGAGGAGAAATGGCCTACACACGTCCTGATGGTGTCAAAATAATACCACTTGCCTGCCTGAAGGATTAATACGTACCCATGAGGCTGGTAGATAGACTGGAAGATTTTGCATTTCCCAGTCTATCTACCAGCCTTTATTCTGCTTATAATGTGAGTATTACGGCGATGCTGGCAGATATGGTGGATATTTTCGCCAAACAATTCAAAACAGCATATCTCACCATCTCACCACCTCAACACCTCAACATCTCACCACCTCACCATCACTCTGTCTTGATGCTTTCCACCGGATTCTGCGTCGCTACGCGCCACGACTGCGCCACGACCGTTGCAATGACAACGGCAGAGACACCGACGAAGCTGAGCGGGAAGAGCCACCAGTGGAGCGGCGTGTGCTCGGCGAAGCTCTGCAGCCACTGCATACTGAGCCACCAGCCCACGGGAGCAGCAACGGCGAACGACACCACGAGCGGCACGGTGTAGCGCATAGCGAAGAGGTGCACGATAGAACCAACCGACGAACCCATCACCTTGCGTATGCCTATCTCCTTGCGGCGATACTCGGTCTCGAACATAGTCAGCGAGAACACACCGATAACGGTGATGATGATGCAGATGATGGCGAAGAACTTCACCTGCGATATGAAGCGGAACTCCTCGACGTAAGTCTGCTGCAGGTCGTTGTCGAGGAAGTTCATCTCGTACTTCTGCGACGCGTCGAGACGGTTGAGCACGTCGGCTATGCGACGCTTTGCCTCCACCTTGTCCTGACCCTTTGCGACGCGCACAAACACCTGGTTGCAGCGGTCGCCCCACTGCTCCATGTCCGGTCCGAAGATGATGAACGCCACAGCCACACGACTGTTGTCGTTGCGCATCGACTTCAGCTTGAAGTTGTTGCAGACGCCCACGATGAGATAGTTGCTCGTAGGTCCCCATTCGTTCTGACGACCGATAGAGTCGCCCACGGCGAGCCATTTGTACTGCTGCATGGCAGCCTTGTTGAGCACGTAGGCACCCGTCTTCATGTCAGCCTCGTTGAAGTTGCGACCCTCCAGAATCTTCAGTCCCATAGTCTGCGTATACTCATAGTCGCAGGGCAGCACCTGCAGCGACATCTGATGCTCATCGTTGCCACGTCCCCAACCCATATACTGGTCGCTTGTGCCGATGGCGCTCTGCGCGAAGCCTACGCTCTCCACAAACGGCAACTTCTTCAGTTCGGTGCGTATCGTCTCGCGCTTCGCCTTTGCCTCATTAGAGAGCCATGCGTAGAACACCTCGTTCTTGTTGAAGCCGTAGTCGCAGCTGAAGATGTAGTTCGACTGGCTCGACATGACACCTATATATATAGCGAGCACGAAAGCCACGCAGAACTGCACCGCCATTATCGCCAGACGCAGCTGTCTGCCACGCGGCGAGAGTCCGAACGATCCTTTCAGCACCAATGCCGGAGCGAACGACGTGCTGTAGAACGCCGGCACCAGAGCAGCCAACGCTCCCACAACGAGTGCCGACGCAGCCATGACGGCAGCAAGAAGCCAGTGTGCCGAGAAACCGATGTCGCCCGAAACGAGCTTCATGCACGACTCGCTGCGCTGGAACGCCACTACAAGCAGAACACCGACAACCAAAGCCACGAAGGCGAACAGCACGCTCTCCATTATCATCTTAAGGCGCAGGCTGCCTACAGAGGCTCCCATCACACGGCGTGTGTTGATGCCGCGCATACGCATAGGCACCTCGGAGAGCTGGAAGTTGAGCAGATTGAGCAGGGCGATGAACAGCACGAAGACAGAAGCCACGGTGAGCACGTCGACAAGGCTGCGGTTGCCCTTGTCCTGCTGTCCGATGCCAGAGAAATAGACGTCGTCAACGGAGGTTATTCTGAACTTCATCTGCTTGTCAAACTCTTTCTCGTCTTTAGAACTGATGCCGTTGGCCTTCATAAATGCGAGTTTTATGGCACGCTCCACCTTTTTAGGGTTTGTGCCCTCGGCAAGTCGCAGAAAGACGCAGTAGCTCCACTCGCTCCAGTCGGTCATTCCGCTTTCGTTATCGCAGAGATACATGCCGTTAGGTATGGTGCAGTTGTCGGGCATATCCTCGCTCACGCCCACCACGGTGATGGGTTTCGTTCCGCCATCGTCGGTGTTGATTTCGAACGTCTTGCCAGCAGCGTTCGCCGTGCCGAACATCTTCTCGGCTGTGCTGCGGTTAACGATGGCAGTAGCCCCTGTGCCCCAAGCCTTACTTGAGCCGGAGATGAGTTTGCCGGTGAAGAACTCGATGCCGGGCTTGCCAATGTTCACTACAGGCACGGTCATGGCGTGGTTGTTCACCTTTATGTCGGCAGTGTTGACATACGGACAGTAATAGACGGCACTCTTAACCTGCGGTACATCCTTCAGCATTGAGGCGAACGGGCGGCAGATAGTGCAACCCCAGTTATCGCCGAACAGATTGCCGTAGATTTCGAGGCGGTACGTGTGCTCGTAGTCGTTGATGTTGTGGTTGTACGTGCGGTTGTATATCACCTGTGTCATGAACAGGTAGAACGTCGCTACAGCCACACTCAAGCCGAAGAGGTTGAGCAGCGTGGCTATGCGGTAGCGGCGGAACATATATAGGAATGTCTTCATATTTATGATATTTTATTTTGTTGAGAATTGAGAGTTGTCTCTGTTCTCAATTATAAACTAAAAGAACTGCCCTCCACAACCTGACCGTCGAAGAGGTTGATGATGCGGCTTGCCATCTGCGCGTCGTGCTGCGAGTGGGTCACCATTACGATTGTTGTGCCCTCGGCATTGAGCTGCGAGAGCAGTTCCATGACAGCCAGACCGCTCTTCGAGTCGAGATTACCCGTAGGCTCGTCGGCGAGAATCAGCTTCGGCTTGCCCACCACGGCGCGAGCTATCGCCACACGCTGCTGCTGACCGCCCGAGAGCTGCTGCGGATAGTGCTTTGCGCGGTGGCTCAAGCCCACCTTGCACAGAATCTCCGTAACACGCTCGCGGCGTTCCTTCGCCGCTACGCCCATGTAGCGCAGCTGCAGGTCGACATTCTCCTCAACGGTAAGCTCGTCGATGAGGTTGAAGCTCTGGAACACGAAGCCGATGCGTCCGCGACGGTAGCGTGTGCGGTCCTTCTCCTTAAGGTTAGCCACGGGTTCGCCGTCGAGCAGATAGTCGCCCGAGTCGGGATTGTCGAGGAGTCCGAGGATGTTCAGCAGCGTCGACTTGCCGCAGCCGCTCGGTCCCATTATGGCGACGAACTCGCCGTCTTCTACATTTATACTAACGCCGTTGAGGGCTACTGTCTCCACTTCTTCCGTGCGGAAGACCTTGGTAAGGTTCTGAGTCTTTATCATTGTTTTGCTTTTTAATTATTTTAGGAAATAGGCCTTTCTAAGCCTTTTTACTTTATCACCAGCACCTCGTTATCCTTGAACGCTTCGTATCCGCTGGTGATGACGCGCTCGCCAGGCTCCAGTCCGTCTGTCACCTCGTAGTATTGCGGGTTCTGGCGGGCTATGCTGATGTTGCGGCGGTAGGCCTTGCGTCCCGACTTGTCGAGCACGAATATCCAGTTGCCGCCGGTGGTCTGGAAGAACGTGCCGCGCGGTATGAGCGTAGCCTGCTGCAACTTGCCGAGAGCTAATTCCACGTAGAAAGTCTGTCCGCTGCGCATCTGCGCCGGGCGTTCGCCGACAAAGACAAAGTCGGTGCGGAACGTTCCGTTGCGCACTTCGGGATACACCTTGCGCACACGCAGTCGGTAGATCTTGCCGCCGCGACTGAACGAAGCCGAGAGACCGGGACGCACGCGGTCGATGTAGTGCTCGTCAATCTGCGCCTGCACCTTGAAGTCGGAGAGGTCGTTTATCTGTCCGATGTTCTGTCCGGCGGCGATGTTCTGTCCCAACTCAACGTCGAGCAGTCCGAGTTCGCCGTCGATAGCCGAGCGCACCTCGAGCTTGTTCTTGCGGTCGCGCACTAAGAGCACGTTCTTGCGCATGTTGTCGAGGTTGTCCTCCATCTGCGCCATCTGCACGTGGCGGTAGAGACTGTCCTGCTTCAGGCGTTGCGAGATGAGACTCTGCTTGCGGCGTGCGAGCTTATAGTCCTCACGACTCTGCAGATACACCTCCTTGCTGATGAGGCGCTCCTTGTAGAGGCGTGCGTTCTGTTCGTAGGCGCGGCGCTTGCGGTCGCAGTCGGTGTCGAGCGTAGCCTGCTCGGTACGGTTGTTGAGTCGGTCCTGCTGCATTGCCACCTGCGTGTTGCGCAGCAGGTTCTGCTTCTCGGCGAGTTCGGCCTCAGCATTCAGAATCTGCAGGTCGAGATTACTGTTGCTGAGTCGGAGTATCACGTCGCCCTTTCTGACGCGTGCGCCCTCCTCCACAACCTTCTCGCGCACTATGCCGCCCTCCTCGGGCGAGATCTGTACCACCTGGATAGGCAGCACCTGTCCGTTGAGACGCACATAGTCGTCGAACTTGCCGCGAGCGACGTCGCTGATGGTGATGTCTGTGGCGTCTATGGTCATCGTATTGGCGGTTGTGCCGAGCACTATCCACACGAGGAGCGCAGCGAGTGCGGCAGCCGCAGCGACATACCATGCGTAGCGGCGGAGGAATGATTTCTTTTCTATTTGTCGGTCCATAATGGTTATTTTTTAAACTAAGCCTTTTAAGCCTCTCTAAGCCTCCTTATGCCTTTCTAAGCCTCTCTAAGCCTTTCGAAGCATTGTTTACTAAGCCCTCCCCGATGGGGAGGGTTGGGAGGGGCTTTTTACTTTTCATAGTACGCCAGCACCTGTCGGTTGTACATCATTGTGAGCTGGCTCTGCAGCAGTTTTACACGGCTTTGCAGGAGCGTGACCGCCGCCGTGCGCACGTCGATAGACGACGCCATGCCCTCCTCGAACTTGCGCGTGGTGAGATAGGCGGCTAAGCTGTCAGCCTCAACCTGATCCTTCATCTTCTGCACCTCCTTTGCGCTGTTCTCCACGTCGGCGACAGCTTCGGCAATGATGCGCTGCAGTTCGGAGCGCTCGTAGCAGAGCGATTCGCGTGCCCGGTCAAGAGCTATGCGGCGCGAGCGAACGGAGGAAACGGAGCCGAGACGGTTGAAGATAGGAATGCTCAACGAGAGAGCCACGTATTCGCCGGCGTTGTTCTTGAACTGCTTGCTGAACGGAGCGTGTCCACCCACGTCCATATTGCGGAAGAACGAGGTGGAGACGCCGCCAGAGAGAGAAATCTTAGGAAGAAAGGCGCCGCGGGCTGCGCGCAGGGCGTAGCGGGCTGACGCTACGTTGCTCACAGCCTGCGCTATGCGCGGATTGGTTGCGAGCGCCACATTATATATATTATACGCATTGTCTGAAGACTGTAGCGGAGCGTCTACCGAAGGCTTTTCCACGATGAGCGTGTCGGCGATGGGGAAGTTCATCTGCTGCTTCAGCGCAAGCAGCGCCTTTGTGGTCTGACTCTGCATGTGCGTCAGCTCGTAGTCGTCGGCAGCCAGTGTGGCTCGCATCTGCGCCACATCGGCTTCGCTCTTCTGCCCCACCTCAGCCATCACCTCTACTTGATGGAGCAGCGCACGACTCTCGTCGCGTTTGCGGCTGGTGTGTTCCACGGCACCCTCGCAGTAGAGCAAATCCATGCACGCCTTGTACACCTTCAGTCGCACGGCGTCTTTCTCCGCCTGCAACGCCGAGCGCCCCATCGCCACATTGGCGCGAGCCATGCGCAGTTCGTTGTAGCGCTGCAAGCCGTCGAAGACGACGAGCGACGCCTGCAATCCGTAGCCGTTATAGAAGGTATTAACATCGGTGTAGGTGTTGGTCTCGGGGTCGATGGCGCGTCCGAAGTTCATCTGTGCACCTACCGATCCATACACGTCGGGCAAGAAGGCGCCGATGGCGCGTGTGCGTTCGGTGCGACTTGCGTCGAGGTCGTACTGCTGCAGGCGCACCGTGTGACTGTGCTCGGCGGCGTACTCCATGCAACGCTCCACGCTCCACGGCTCTGCTGCCTCAGCGGTCATCGTGGCAAGCACGAGGGATAGGGTGACGAGTAATCGGTTCATATCGTTCTGTTTTGTTTCTGCTGCAAATTTACGTCTTTACACAAGCAAACGGAAGGGGTTGGCAGGGGAAAAACGGCGGTTGTATGATTATCATACAGCAGAGTGTATGAAAATGATACACATGTGCCAGTGGCTTGCACTTTTTTTTGTACTTTTGCAGTAGAAACATAAAGTGCTTAATATGAGCGACTATTACAACACGATACTCATCATCGACGACAACCCGGCGATACTCACCGCCTTGAAGATTTGTCTTGCAGGGGTGTTCACGCGCATCGTGACACTCAGCAGTACGGACCGGCTCGTAGCCACTATGAGCGAGGAGCAGGTTGACGTGGTGCTGCTCGACATGAACTTCTCATTAGGCGTGAACACGGGGCAGGACGGACTGTTCTGGCTGCGCACGCTGAAGAAGCTGCATCCCGACACACCGGTGGTGCTGATGACGGCGTATGCCGACGTGCAGTTGGCGGTGAAGGGACTGAAGAACGGGGCTGCCGACTTCGTGACAAAGCCTTGGGACAACGACGAACTGGTGCGCACGCTGCGCGACGCGGTGGAGAAGAGTCGCGAGGTGGTGACGCTCGACGAACTCGAACAGCAGCACGTGCATCGCGTGGTGGACCAGTGTCACGGCAACATGAGCAAGGCAGCGGAACTGCTGGGAATAACGAGGCAGACACTGTATAGAAAGTTGAAAGGTTGAGATGGTGAGATGGTGTGGTGGTGAGATATGATGTTGTAATGGTGAGGTGGTGATGTGGTGACAATAGTGAGAAATCTCAACATCTCAACAAAACAACATCTCAACATCATATCTCAACATCTCAACAAAACAACATCTCAACATCATATCTCAACACCTCAACAAAACAACATTTCAACATCATATCTCAACACCTCAACAAAACAACATCTCAACATCATATCTCAACATCTCAACCCCTCAACCCCTCAACATCACAACATGGCACCATATATAACAATTCTTCTCGCCGCACTCCTCGTAGTGCTTTTCGTCTTTGAGTGGCTCCACCAGCGGCGCCTCTCCACCCGAGTGCGCCTTATGCGCGAGGCGCTGCGCAACCGCGACTTCATGTTCCGACTGCCAACGGACAGCATCATGCCCGGCGAGCGCGACCTGCAGAAGATGCTCAACGAGATGGGCGGAGAGATTAACAAGCTGATGGCACGCAGCGAGGTGGAGTCGTGGCAGCGGCTGACACGCGTGTTGACGCACGAGATAATGAACGCCGTGACGCCGATACAGAGCATCACGCAGGCGTATATAGGCAGCAAGATGGTGAAGGGAACGCCGCTCGAGGAGGGCATCCAGGCGATATACGACACGAGTCGCAGCCTGTCGGCGTTCGTGGAGAGCTACCGCAAGATGACGCAGCTGCAGACGGTGAGCTTCGAGGAGATTGACCTGCATCGACTCGTCTCCAACCTGCAAGCGTTCTATCCCTCCCTCGCCTGGCACGTGGACATCAACGACATGCAGACGCTGCGCGCCGACGCAAGCATGATGCACCAGGTGCTGACCAACATCGTGAAGAATGCGGCGGAGGCTGGCGCGCACAACATAGATATCTGCGCACGACGCAACGACCAGTGCACGCAACTGCTCATCAGCAACGACGGCACGCCGATAGCAGCTGAGGTGGCGCGCGAGGTGTTCGTACCGTTCTTCACTACGAAGCGCACAGGCTCGGGCATCGGTCTCTCACTCTCTCGCCAGATGATGATGGCGCAGGGCGGCGACCTCGCTCTCGCCGAACGCCCACAAGCAGGATACCACGCCACGTTCGTCGTAACACTATAGAAGGAGCTACAGCTAACTTCAGGGGGTGCAGCTGTCCCAGCTGCACCAACAAAAAAATAGTGCTATTAACTTGGATGGTGCACATGTACTTGGATGGTGCACTTCTTGCTCTGGCAAGCGGCAAAGCCGAGCGGAGACAAGTGCACCCCCTGAGTGCACCCCCTAAGGGATGTCATACCCCCTAAAAAACAAATAAAAAGTTCTCGAATGAAAAAGATTAGTTTCGCAAGCGACATATTGCCAATGAAGGATATCCTTTACCGCCTCGCGCTACGCATTACGCTGAGCCGCGAGGAGGCAGAGGACATCGTGCAGGACACGCTCATACGTGTCTGGAACCGTCGCGACTCGTGGGACACCATCGAGAACATCGAGGCGTTCGCACTCACCGTCTGCCGCAACATGGCGCTCGACCGACTGCGACTGCACGAGAACCAGAACGCGTCGCTCGACGACACGCCCGTGGACAGCAACCCTACGGCGACGGCTAACCCGTACGAGCACACCGTGCAGCGCGAGAATGTGCAGATTGTGCGACAGCTCATCGACGCTCTGCCCGAGAAGCAGCGTGCCTGCATGCAGCTGCGCGACATCGAGGGCAAGACATACAAGGAGATTGGCACCGTGCTCGGCATCACGGAGGAGCAGGTGAAGGTGAACATCTTCCGCGCCAGACAGACAATAAAACAGCAGTTCGAACGCTACGACAACTACGGACTTTGATTCTCAATTATTGCTGTCCGGTAAAACTGCAAAGAGCATAAATATCCTCCCCGAAGCCCAGTAAAAATGGACTTCGGGGTTTATTTTTGGTTCAACTGACATTTCGAGTGATACACAGCCTAAGCTTTTCTCACCGTTTGCGTCCGCCGTCCAATCAGATTCCGTCCGCCGTCCAATCGGATTCCGTTCGCCGTCCAATCGGATTCCGTTCGGGTGACGATGACTTTTCGTGAAGTTTTACTGCGAAATATTGCTGTCCGGTAAACAATTCGTTCCCCTTATATTGGTTTGTTTATCAACGTTTTATAGTAATATTTACTAAAGGGGCTTGCCTGTAGACTATTCGGGCTGCGCTCGGCTTTGCCGCTTGCCAGAGCAAGAAAGCCCAATAATCACATAGGAGGGTGAGTCAAAACTCAATTAACGCGGGCTGCGCTCGGCTTTGCCGCTTGCCAGAGCAAGAAGTGCACCTACCATTCTGTTGGTGCTCATTTTGCTTTGTTTGTGCACTTGAGACAAGTGCACCCCCTAAAAGGCATCCCTAAAAGGCATCCCTAAAAGCGTTTTTGTTAAAGGGCGTTAAAAGCACAATTTCTCTGTAACCTTTTCTCCGTTCAATCGTCGTACATATAGAAACACCCAAGAACACCCCGAGAGATATAACAAGAGGTTCAATACCCCAACACCTCAACATCTCAATACCTCAACATAACAACACCTCAACATCTCAACATAACAACATCGTAAATATGGACTATAAATACATAAACCAACTCTTGGACCGCTACTGGAAGGGCGAGACATCGCTTGAGGAAGAGCAGATACTGCGCTCGTTCTTCAGCCAGATTTGCGTGCCGGAGGAACTCGCAAAGTATCGTCCGCTCTTCAATTACGAGCAGACCGAAACGAAGACCGACCACCTCGGCGACGACTTCGACGAGCGTATAATGTCCATGATTGACGAGCCGCAGGAGCTGAAGGTGAAGGCACAGCCGATACGCATCAGCAAACGCTTCGCACCACTCTTCAAGGCGGCAGCAATGGTAGCAATAGTGCTCACACTGACACAGGCTGCACAGCTCTCGTTCCAGAGCAACGATGCGAGCAACACGGCGATGCCGGAAGTCTACTCTACGCAGCCCGTGCCCGGAGTGTCGGTGGCGCTCAACGACTCGGCTCACCTCGACTCGGTGAAGAAGACAGACGCCGTGCCACAGCAGTTGGAACTGCACGATATCTCCATGCTCAAGTAAGACAAAAAAGACAATTTCTATGCTTTCTCAATAAAATCATGTTTAGTTAAAACACCAAACGAGTTGAGGCTGTGAAGTCTCCGGCTCACCAAAAAAATTCATAACATACTAATGATTTGCTTGCCGCACGACCCTCAACGAGGTGTTGTGCGGCAAGTTGGTTTTTATGACCTTATGTCGCCAGACAATGGCGGCATGGCGCATATACAGACAATTTTAACACAGCCCTTCGCAACAAACGCCACAAAAAACGGCTCATTTTCAAAAGTTTTATCTAACTTTGCATGTTGCTTTTAAACATACTCTATATGGGTTTCAACACAATAGAAGCCTAAGATGCTATAACATTCAAAATACTATTGACTCTTATGCGAGCACAACTATTCACAGCATTGTTCGTTCTGCTGGCAGTGGCAACACCCACAAACGCACAGAAGCGAACCTTGGCCGAGGCAAGAAAGTGGCTGAAAACTTCTTTCTGGCTAACGACAACAAAACTGCAGTCAGCCTACTGCGCATCAACAACAAAAGCGGACGCCATCTGCTGAAGAAGGCGCACGACGAAAAGCAGGCGGAAGCCTTCTACCTCTTCACCGACGAGCGTGAGAAACAGTTGCTCATCGTGTCGGGCGACGAGCGCATGCAGCGCATTCTCGGCTACACCGACCGACCGCTCGCTGGCAACGCTATACCCGACGGATGCGCCGCTACGGCGATGGCTATCGTGATGCGCTACCACCAGTGGCCCGACGTGGGCAGCGGCAGCAATAGTTCCGCTACGGAGCTACGGCGCGTCTGCTCACAGCGAGCGACTACGACGCCGCTACGTGGGACGGCATGATGCGCAAGGAGATTGACAACAACCGACCGGTTATCTACACCGGCGAATCGATACAAGGACGCGGAGCGCACGGCTTCGTGCTCGATGGCTACCGCGACAACCTCTTCCACTTCAACTTCGGATGGAACGGCAGCGGCAACGGCTTCTTCGCCATATCAGCCATAACATCGACCGACCGCAACTTCGAGTTCGCCAACAAGCAGCAGGCTGTGATAGGCATCACACCCGTGAAGGCTGAGAAAGCCGCACCGCTACAGCTCGACTGCGAGGGCAAATATGAGGGCTTCTACTCTACGCTCACTTCGCTGAAGGCGGGTGAAAAACAAAGCGTGCACCTCTCGGCACTCTCGGCGCTCAGCACATGGCGAGGCAAGCTGCAGTGGAACCTCTGTAAAGCCGACGGATCGGTAGTGGAATCGTTGGGCAGCAAGCAGATTGGGTTGCACCAGTCTTGCCGACCTGAAACTGCCTGAGACGCTGCGATATATCGGCAGCGAGTGCTTCCGCAACTGCCCGACGCTCCGACAGACGCTATTACGGACGCCGCAGCCGACTACTGCACCACATTCCCTGTGAAGGTGGCAGGCAAGCAGTGGACAACGCTCCACTCATACAAGGCGCAGACCGTATACATCTACACGCTGAACGGCACACTGCTGCGCACAGCACAACTGCAGAAGGGCGCCAACAGCGTATGGACTGACGAGCCAAGCATAATCATCGCAAAATAAAACAACTTTAAAGATATAAGTATGAAGGATATTTGTTGCATAGGACACATCACGAAAGACAAGATCATCACCCCGCGTCAGACCGTATACATGGCTGGTGGCACGTCTTTTTACTTCTCTTATGCCATAAACCATCTGCCCGACAATGTTTCGTTCCAGCTTGTGACGAAACTCGGAGAGGGCGAGATGAAAGCTGTAGAGGACATGCGCAACGTGGGCATCGACGTGCTTACTTACCCAAGCAGCCACACCGTTTACTTCGAGAACAAGTACGGCGAGGACCAGAACGACCGCACTCAGCGTGTGCTCGAGCGTGCCGATCCGTTCACTATCGAGGAGATGAAGAACGTGGATGCGCGCGTCTACCACCTCGGTACGCTACTCAACGACGATATTTCGCCGGAGCTTGTGAAGTATCTGTCTACGAAGGGCAAGATTTCTATCGACGCTCAGGGCTATCTGCGCGAGGTGCGCAATCAGGAGGTGTTCGCCATCGACTGGGCTGAGAAGCGCGAGATACTCGCTAACACCGACATTATCAAGGTGAACGAGCACGAGATGGAGGTGATTACCGGACTGCGCAACCCGCGCATGGCTGCGCTCCGTTTGGCTGAATGGGGCGTTAAGGAGGTGTGCGTGACGCTCGGAAGCTATGGTTCTATCATCCTCGTCGACGGCGAGTTCCACGAGATTCCGGCTTATGAGCCAAAGGAGATTGTGGATGCTACGGGTTGTGGCGACACCTACTCGGCTGGCTATCTGTGGTGTCGTGCGCAGGGCATGGACGTAGAGGAGTCTGGACGCTTCGCGGCTGCCATGTGTACACGCAAACTGGAACACAGCGGTCCGTTCGAGGGCACAATAGACGATGTGCAGGCTGTGCTTGCAACCACGCCGTGCTTCAATGAGTACGCGGAGTAAAAGCCCCTCCCAACCCTCCCCATCGGGGAGGGCTTAGTTAGCAGTTCTTCCTTGGCTCAGAAAGGCTTAGAAAATAAAAAGGCTCAGAAAGGCTTAAGAAGGCTCAGAAAGGCTTAGAAAACTCCAAAGGCTATAAAAGCAAAAAGGTCTGCCTCCCGCAAGGGAAGCAGACCTTTATTTATTTTGTCTTTATCGTAAAGTCTACGAATGACGCAAGCTCTTGCGCTGAAGCGAAGAGCTTACGCTGTCAGACCCATACTTACGTATGGATTAGAGCTGAGGACCAGCAGCAACGAGAGCCTTACCAGCCTCGTTGTTTGTGTACTTAGCGAAGTTCTTGATGAAGCGAGCAGCGAGGTCCTTAGCCTTCTCCTCCCACTGAGAAGCCTCAGCGTAAGTGTCGCGCGGATCAAGAATCTCAGTAGCTACACCAGGAAGCTCTGTCGGAACCTTGAAGTCGAACATCGGGATCTGCTTTGTAGGAGCCTTGTCAATGTCGCCGTTGAGGATAGCGTCAATGATACCACGTGTGTCGCGGATAGAGATACGCTTGCCTGTGCCGTTCCAGCCAGTGTTTACGAGGTAAGCCTTAGCGTTGTTCTTCTCCATCTTCTTAACGAGCTCCTGAGCGTACTTTGTCGGGTGCAACTCGAGGAATGCCTGACCGAAGCAAGCTGAGAATGTCGGAGTCGGCTCTGTGATGCCGCGCTCTGTACCTGCCAACTTAGCTGTGAAGCCAGAGAGGAAGTAGTACTGAGTCTGCTCCGGAGTAAGGATAGAAACAGGAGGCAATACGCCGAATGCGTCAGCTGAGAGGAAGATAACCTGCTTAGCAGCTGGTGCAGAAGAACCCGGCTGGATGTTGTTGATGTGGAAGATCGGGTAAGAAACACGTGTGTTCTCTGTAACGCTCTTGTCAGCGAAGTCGATCTTGCCGTTAGCGTCAACTGTTACGTTCTCGAGGAGAGCGTTGCGGCGGATAGCATTGTAGATGTCCGGCTCTGACTCCTTGTCGAGGTTGATAACCTTAGCGTAGCAGCCACCCTCGAAGTTGAAGATGCCGTTGTCGTCCCATCCGTGCTCGTCGTCACCGATGAGGAGACGCTTCGGGTCTGTAGACAGAGTAGTCTTACCTGTACCAGAAAGGCCGAAGAAGATAGCTGTGTTCTGACCGTTCTTGTCGCAGTTAGCTGAGCAGTGCATAGAAGCGATGCCCTTCAATGGGAGGTAGTAGTTCATCATAGAGAACATACCCTTCTTCATCTCACCGCCGTACCATGTGTTGATGATAACCTGCTCGCGGCTTGTTGTGTTGAATGCTACACAAGTCTCAGAGTGGAGGCCGAGCTCCTTGTAGTCAGCAACCTTTGCCTTAGAAGCGTTGTATACAACAAAGTCAGGCTCGAACTGCTCGAGCTCCTCTGCTGTCGGACGGATGAACATGTTTGTTACGAAGTGAGCCTGCCAAGCAACCTCAACGATGAAACGAACAGCCATACGTGTATCCTTGTTAGCACCGCAGAAGCCGTCTACTACATAGAGGTTCTTGTTGCAGAGCTCTTCCTTAGCGATAGCCTTAACCTTGTGCCAAACTTCCTCTGACATCGGGTGGTTATCGTTCTTGTACTCCTCTGTTGTCCACCATACAGTGTCCTTAGAGTTCTCGTCCATCACGATGTATTTGTCCTTAGGAGAACGACCGGTGTAGATACCTGTCATAACGTTAACTGCACCAAGCTCTGTCTGCTGACCTACTTCGAAGCCCTCGAGACCTGCCTTTGTCTCCTCTTCGAACAACTGCTCGTAAGAAGGATTGTGAGCGATTACTGTAGAACCAGTAATGCCGTACTGTGTCAAATCTAACTTTGCCATTTTTAAAAAATAATTATTTATTAGATGTGAATTGAATTATCCTTTAATTTCCACCGCAAAGGTATTAAAAATCTTCTATAAACCCACGTTTCATACATACAAAATTTGCATCGCATTATCTTATTTTTGTTAAATAATCAGAAATTGCGGCGTACGCATGGCGTATTGCAATACGTAGTTTGCAAATTGTAGCCAAATGATGTTTAGCCTATTTGAATGTTATAAGTCCTTCCATTTCATCAATGCACTGCTCTACCCTGTCGAAGTAGGGCATCACCTCTTCTTCGGTTGCATCATACATATCGTCGTAGTCGCCCGACTGTCTTAATTCGTACAGGCGCGAGAACAATCTACCGTAAGACTTGTCCAAGAGTCCTGCGGCTATGAACTTTTCGCCTATAAGATGAATGACCCCTGCATGGGTCTTGGCTGCGAAGCCTTTGTCCAATAGCAATGCCGATGCCATATGAAAAACGCTATAATAGAGCCGGTTGCCTGAAAGATTCCAATATCTCAGTTGGGATATTGCCTTCGCCTCTTCGAGACTTTTGTGTGATTTCTCTATTCTATAGGCAATCACGTTTCTTCGCATTTCGGTTTCTAACATAGCTCTATACCCTCCCTTTCCACATTCTCATAGAACGGGCTTCCTTTGCGCATAGCCCACTCTTTCATTGAGTAGATTATTGGATGAATCATCTGATTGATTCTCCAACCCAATTCCCATAGAGGATATGAGTATTCGTCGTGGTCGCCCTCCTCCACTCTATCCTTATTCAGAAGTACAAGAATGTCCCAATCCGAATCTGCCTTAGCTTCGTTTCTGGCTCTCGAGCCGAAAAGTATAACTCTGGCATCTTTCGGAATAATGGAGGTTATCGCCTGTTTGATAGAGCGAATCACAGCATCGTCCGTATGTTCCAATGGGAGTTTATTCATAACTTTGTGTTTATATCCATTGGCAAATATCGTATTAATAATCGAGAAATCAAAATAAAACGGATAGATATTTTCAAGTTCGGCGTAAAATCGTTAAAACATAGCTGATTCTATGAGATAATATTCGTAACTTTGCACTGACTTCCCACATTATATATATTTAATACGCTACAGGTTGTATGCGATGTGGGCTGACAGTTTAAAAAAGGACATATCAACAGCGAATAAAAATACGATATAACAATGACAATAGAACAGCAGATTATCAACGCTGCCCTGGCGGCAGTGAAAGAGCTTTACGGTCAGGAAGTGGCAGAGAAGATGGTGCAGCTTCAGAAGACCAAGAAGGAGTTTGAGGGCAACCTCACGCTCGTAGTGTTCCCGTTCCTTAAGATTTCGCGCAAGAAGCCCGACGAGACGGCACGCGAGATCGGCGAGTACATCAAGCAGAACTGCGAGGCTATCGCCGACTTCAACGCTGTGGGCGGCTTCCTCAACCTCATCATCGACAAGAAGGCGTGGCTCGCGCTGCTCAACGAGATGAACCAGAACGAGAAGTTCGGCGAGAAGCCTGTCACTGAGGCTTCGCCGCTCGTGATGATAGAGTATTCGTCGCCTAACACCAACAAGCCGCTCCACCTCGGACACGTGCGCAACAACCTCCTCGGATGGTCGCTGGCGCAGATCATGGAGGCCAACGGCAACCGCGTGGTGAAGACCAACATCGTGAACGACCGCGGTATTCATATCTGCAAGTCGATGCTGGCTTGGCTGAAGTTCGGCAACGGCGAGACTCCGGAGACTTCGGGCAAGAAGGGCGACCACCTCATCGGCGACTACTACGTGGCGTTCGACAAGCACTACCGCGCTGAGGTGGCTGAGCTGAAGGCTAAATACGTGGCTGAGGGCATGGACGAGGAGCAGGCTGAGAAGAAGGCGAAGGAAGAGTCGCCGCTCATCAAGGAGGCTCACGAGATGCTCGTGAAGTGGGAGCAGAACGACCCCGAGGTGCGTGCGCTCTGGAAGAAGATGAACGACTGGGTATACGCCGGATTCGACGAGACATACAAGGCGCTCGGCGTGGGCTTCGACAAGATCTACTACGAGTCGAACACCTACCTCGTGGGCAAGAAGAAGGTGGAAGAGGGACTGGCTAAGGGCCTGTTCTTCCGCAAGGACGACAACTCGGTATGGGCTGACCTCACCGACGAGGGTCTCGACCAGAAGCTGCTGCTGCGCAGCGACGGCACCAGCGTATACATGACTCAGGACATCGGCACAGCCGAGATGCGCTTCAACGACTTCCCCATCGACAAGATGATCTACGTTGTGGGCAACGAGCAGAACTACCACTTCCAGGTGCTCTCTATCCTGCTCGACCGCCTCGGCTTCAAGTGGGGCAAGGAGCTCGTACACTTCTCTTACGGCATGGTGGAGCTGCCTAACGGCAAGATGAAGAGCCGCGAGGGCACTGTCGTAGACGCCGACGACCTGATTGCAGCAATGGTGGCTGACGCCAAGCAGACAAGCGAGGAGCTGGGCAAGTTCAAGGACATGAGCGAGGAGGAGCGCAACGAGATTGCACGCATCGTGGGCCTCGGCGCACTGAAGTACTTCATCCTTAAGGTTGACGCTCGCAAGAACATGCTCTTCAACCCAGAGGAGTCTATCGACTTCAACGGCAACACCGGTCCGTTCATCCAGTACACATACGCTCGTATCCGCTCTATCCTGCGCAAGGCTCAGGCTGAGGGCATCAGCATCCCGGCTACTCTCGCCGACACAATGCCGCTCAACGAGAAGGAGATTGAGCTTATACAGAAGCTCAACGAGTTCGGTGCGGCTGTAGAGCAGGCTGGCAAGGACTACTCGCCGAGCGGCATCGCCAACTACTGCTACGAGCTGACAAAGGCGTTCAACCAGTTCTACCACGACTACTCTATCCTCGGTGCCGACACCGAAGAGGAGAAGGTGGTGCGCCTCGTGCTCGCTCAGAACGTAGGCAAGACGCTGAAGAACGGCATGGCGCTGCTCGGCATCGAGGTGCCGGAGCGCATGTAATCGGAGCGTCTAATAATAAGAAATGTGACGGGCTCCGTTCGGAATACGCATCGGACGGCGTTCGCCGCACACCGCATAAATCAAAACAAAGCCACGCTTTCCATCGGGAAGCGTGGCTTTTTCGTAGGAGGATGTAGCACAGAAATCCGTTGTTAAACATCCCAAGCAGGATTACCGCATAGAGAAAATGCCATTACCACATATATGTAACATCGTTACACCATAGATGTAATGCCGTTACCTGTTCGTGGTAACAACCATTTCTTAGGCATCAACCTAATTCGAGGTAAGAAAACATTCGTTAAGTTAACAACGGATTAAGCTCTAATAGACACCTACTTATTTCTTTTTAAATACAAGCCGGAAAGGCTGCGATATTTACAACAAAAGAGCCTGCTGTGTCTAATTGTCCTGCATCAAACATACCGAGTCCAATTGAAACAGCTTCGTTTTCATCATCTGCATTAACAGTTATGGTAACGAAGTCTGCGTCTGTTGTTATTTCTACTTGGTAGAGGTTCATAACTTTATCTCCTTTATATAATCTGCAACGGCTTTTTGCCATTCAATAGTGAATGATTCACTGTTCTGATAGGCATAGAATCTGATAGTATCTCTGCCTGTCAGGTATTTTGACTCTATCTCATACACTTTTATTTCTCCATTATAAGAGCATTCTACTCTTAAAATCTCAAAGGTTGAGCTATCGTTAAACTTACTCAAGTTTCGGATTTAGGTTGAGAGGATAGATTTGGGCATAAAAAAGGCTT
>ERZ1673734.1041-NODE-1041-length-19423-cov-318.323317_pt1 | contig 19423 bp, 16 predicted proteins | sample MGYA00580199_ERZ1673734 | MGnify/ENA primary metagenome ERZ1673734 (study PRJEB41218, sample SAMN15661742) | gut metagenome | host: Homo sapiens | place: Canada: London | collected 2015-08-20/2019-03-30 | study: EMG produced TPA metagenomics assembly of...
ATCAATCTCACCGGAGAATATCGCTGGCCAAAGCCTTAGCGTAGGATTCCGCCCCTTCCCGCAAACGACCCCTGGAAGCCCCGTAGCGACGCGGAGAGGGGCGAGACAAGCCAAGGGCGCAGGCTCGATGCGCAGCACGACATAGCCGGTTCTCGCAAGGACGAGAATTTCCCTGCGGTGCCCCTCAAGTGTCAATGAAAGTTTCCAACGCGAGCCATTCGCGAGAGCCTTGAGTCCACGCTAGATCTATCTCATCTGCGCAAGGCAGAACGTGAAGACGGCCGCCCTGGACCTCGCCCGCGAGCGCCAGGCGCACGAGGCCGGCGCGCGGACCCGCGCCACGGCCCACGAGCGGACGCCGCAGCAGGAGCGCCAGAAGGCCGCCAGAGAGGCCGAGCGCGGCCGTGAGGCTTGGACGCTAGGGCAGGGCATGAAAAAGCCCGTAGCGGGCTGCTACGGGCGTCTGACGCGGTGGAAAGGGGGAGGGGATGTTGTCTACATGGCTCTGCTGTAGTGAGTGGGTTGCGCTCCGGCAGCGGTCCTGATCAATCGTCACCCTTTCTCGGTCCTTCAACGTTCCTGACAACGAGCCTCCTTTTCGCCAATCCATCGACAATCACCGCGAGTCCCTGCTCGAACGCTGCGTCCGGACCGGCTTCGTCGAAGGCGTCTATCGCGGCCCGCAACAGCGGCGAGAGCGGAGCCTGTTCAACGGTGCCGCCGCGCTCGCCGGCATCGCTGTCGCCGGCCTGCTCCTCAAGCACGGCCCCAACAGTGAAGTAGCTGATTGTCATCAGCGCATTGACGGCGTCCCCGGCCGAAAAACCCGCCTCGCAGAGGAAGCGAAGCTGCGCGTCGGCCGTTTCCATCTGCGGTGCGCCCGGTCGCGTGCCGGCATGGATGCGCGCGCCATCGCGGTAGGCGAGCAGCGCCTGCCTGAAGCTGCGGGCATTCCCGATCAGAAATGAGCGCCAGTCGTCGTCGGCTCTCGGCACCGAATGCGTATGATTCTCCGCCAGCATGGCTTCGGCCAGTGCGTCGAGCAGCGCCCGCTTGTTCCTGAAGTGCCAGTAAAGCGCCGGCTGCTGAACCCCCAACCGTTCCGCCAGTTTGCGTGTCGTCAGACCGTCTACGCCGACCTCGTTCAACAGGTCCAGGGCGGCACGGATCACTGTATTCGGCTGCAACTTTGTCATGCTTGACACTTTATCACTGATAAACATAATATGTCCACCAACTTATCAGTGATAAAGAATCCGCGCGTTCAATCGGACCAGCGGAGGCTGGTCCGGAGGCCAGACGTGAAACCCAACAGACCCCTGATCGTAATTCTGAGCACTGTCGCGCTCGACGCTGTCGGCATCGGCCTGATTATGCCGGTGCTGCCGGGCCTCCTGCGCGATCTGGTTCACTCGAACGACGTCACCGCCCACTATGGCATTCTGCTGGCGCTGTATGCGTTGATGCAATTTGCCTGCGCACCTGTGCTGGGCGCGCTGTCGGATCGTTTCGGGCGGCGGCCGGTCTTGCTCGTCTCGCTGGCCGGCGCTGCTGTCGACTACGCCATCATGGCGACGGCGCCTTTCCTTTGGGTTCTCTATATCGGGCGGATCGTGGCCGGCATCACCGGGGCGACTGGGGCGGTAGCCGGCGCTTATATTGCCGATATCACTGATGGCGATGAGCGCGCGCGGCACTTCGGCTTCATGAGCGCCTGTTTCGGGTTCGGGATGGTCGCGGGACCTGTGCTCGGTGGGCTGATGGGCGGTTTCTCCCCCCACGCTCCGTTCTTCGCCGCGGCAGCCTTGAACGGCCTCAATTTCCTGACGGGCTGTTTCCTTTTGCCGGAGTCGCACAAAGGCGAACGCCGGCCGTTACGCCGGGAGGCTCTCAACCCGCTCGCTTCGTTCCGGTGGGCCCGGGGCATGACCGTCGTCGCCGCCCTGATGGCGGTCTTCTTCATCATGCAACTTGTCGGACAGGTGCCGGCCGCGCTTTGGGTCATTTTCGGCGAGGATCGCTTTCACTGGGACGCGACCACGATCGGCATTTCGCTTGCCGCATTTGGCATTCTGCATTCACTCGCCCAGGCAATGATCACCGGCCCTGTAGCCGCCCGGCTCGGCGAAAGGCGGGCACTCATGCTCGGAATGATTGCCGACGGCACAGGCTACATCCTGCTTGCCTTCGCGACACGGGGATGGATGGCGTTCCCGATCATGGTCCTGCTTGCTTCGGGTGGCATCGGAATGCCGGCGCTGCAAGCAATGTTGTCCAGGCAGGTGGATGAGGAACGTCAGGGGCAGCTGCAAGGCTCACTGGCGGCGCTCACCAGCCTGACCTCGATCGTCGGACCCCTCCTCTTCACGGCGATCTATGCGGCTTCTATAACAACGTGGAACGGGTGGGCATGGATTGCAGGCGCTGCCCTCTACTTGCTCTGCCTGCCGGCGCTGCGTCGCGGGCTTTGGAGAAATTCTTCAAATTCCCGTTGCACATAGCCCGGCAATTCCTTTCCCTGCTCTGCCATAAGCGCAGCGAATGCCGGGTAATACTCGTCAACGATCTGATAGAGAAGGGTTTGCTCGGGTCGGTGGCTCTGGTAACGACCAGTATCCCGATCCCGGCTGGCCGTCCTGGCCGCCACATGAGGCATGTTCCGCGTCCTTGCAATACTGTGTTTACATACAGTCTATCGCTTAGCGGAAAGTTCTTTTACCCTCAGCCGAAATGCCTGCCGTTGCTAGACATTGCCAGCCAGTGCCCGTCACTCCCACTCTTACATTGTTCGCAGTATCTAGGTACATGTTATTGCGTGCACCTTCATGATGTATAATGTTATTAATGACAGCAGAAAGATCGACAGAATTAATATTCTTCGTACCTGGGACAGTTATCGGGTGTCGGCCAGTGATGAGACCAAAGGATGCAGTATAAGATGAACCACTACTATTATCATGGCCACCATTACCACCACCGTTAAAACTACCTCCCGAACTTCCAGAGCCGCTATGACCATCATTGTAGGGGTCATTTGGTCCCATGTGACCAAAACCACCGACAGTACCGCTATTTAACTCTGTACTCATAAAATTATCCTCTTTGACTTTTAAAAACAGCAAAAACTGTATTTATAACAATGTGTTTATATACAGTATTCGAAATACTACGCCCGTCAAAACCACACCGTCAACAGGTTTTTTGTGTATTTTTCACGCCTCACGGGCAGCCTCAGACCTTTTGTGTTAAAACAGTAATATGTTCTGCTGTTACAATACGGTACACACAGGAGACACTGTCACTTTTATGGCATGGCACACAGTTCAAGAGACACTGAAATTAACAGGAAAGTCGCGCTCGCAATTATATCGTGACATGGCTAAAGGCCTTGTCAGCTATCGCACAGGAAAAAATGATCGCCGGGAGTTCGAGACCAGTGAACTGATTCGGGCCTATGGCGAGCTGCGCACTTCTGAGACACCAAAAAGGCACAAGGAGGGACACTCCAAATCTGTCGTTAGCCAGGCGGAAAATGCTCAGCTAGACGTCATTCAGCAGAAACTGGACGCTCTGCAGCAGACTGTTACCCTAATGCTTGAAGACAAGATGGCGCGGGAAGCAGAAAACCGCCTGCGAAATGAGGAGAGGGAACAACTACAGGCCGAAATTAGCCGTCTGGCTGACGCGCTGGCACAGGAAAAAAAGCGGGGATTCTGGTCGCGGCTGTTTCGCTCCGGTTCAGAGTAACAGTGCAGGTGACTCTGATTTACCATAACATCTGTTATCAGCACCGCCTGAGAGGCCCTCAGGGCGTTTCTGACGGGAAACCGGTAAAACAGGCAACAAACCACCCGAAAACCCGCCAGAAACGCGCAGGCTCTGTTTTTACGGCATGCATGAGTATGCGCACAAGTGCATAGCGCGGAAATTCACACCATTCAGCCGGGGTAAGTCCTGTTTCCGGCGTTCTTCCCATCCGAAAACGGTGAACGGGGACGCAATTTATTGCGTGGCCGTGAAGCGTTGCCGGCGCAGCCGGAAAACCCGCTGTCAGCACGTTCAGGAAGGGGGTGATGTACAAATGGCACAGAGGATGAAAGTGACGTATGAGCTGAAGGAATGATGTAAAAGTGATGTATAAGTGATGTAAAAGTGATGTATAAGTGATGTAAAAGTGATGTATGAACTGAAGGAGCGATGTAATTCTGTAGTCAGGAAGAATAACCCGTTCATGCAGGCATGAACGATACAGTGAGGAACGCTTTTTTTGTCACGATCTCCCCTTAACCTGCGTAAATCACCCGCCATGGTTGATTATTTTTCAACCTCAAAATGGTCATACACCTAACGCAGCCGCGATTTTCATCGCAACTGCATGAATTAAAAGAAAAAAAAGGAATATTTCGTTTTCACGAGTAATACCCGGGTATTAAAAATCCACTGTAATTACATGAAAATAAAGAAATAAAAGGTAATACCGGAGTATTACCACGTACGCGGGCAAGCGAAAAAGCTATAACGCTTCCCGGCCGACAGGCGACCCAAAATCCACAGGGGCATGCAGGTTCTCTTCAGTAACCTGCGCCATTAAATCAAAAAGGTCATATTCGCCGGGAAGCTGCGTATCAGTCGAATCCAGTTGTTCATCATATTCAGATGGCATGGGGTGATATCCAGTAGCTGAGAGGTTGTTAGCGGGTTTCGGGGCGCAGCCCTGAACCAGTCATGTAGCGCTAGCGGAGTGTATACTGGCTTACTATGTTGCCACGATTGCGAAAATCAGTGAAGTGCTTCATGTGGCAGGAGAAAAAAGGCAGCACCGGCGCGTCAGCAGAATATGCGATACAGGAGATATTCCGCTTCCTCGCTCACTGACTCGCTACGCTCGGTCGTTCGGCTGCGGCGAGCGGTACCGGCTTACAGGCGGGGCGGAAATTTCCTGGGAGATGCCAGGAAGAAGCTTAACAGGGAAGCGATAAGGCCACGGCGAAGCCGTTTTTCCATAGGCTCCGCCCCCCTGACAAGCATCACGAAATCTGACGCTCAAATCAGTGGCGGCGAAACCCGACAGGACTATAAAGATCCCAGGCGTTTCCCCCTGGTAGCTCCCTCGTGCGCTCTCCTGTTCCTGCCTTTCGGTTTACCGGTGTCATTCCGCTGTTATGGCCGCGGTTTCTCATTCCACGCCTGACACTCAGTTCCGTGAAGGCAGTTCGCTCCAAGCTGGACTGTATGCACGAACCCCCCGTTCAGTCCGACCGCTGCGCCTTGTCCGGTAACTATCAACTTGAGTCCAACCCGGAAAGACACGACAAAACGCCACTGGCAGCAGCCATTAGTAACAGGAGTGCACGAGAAGATAGATTAAGAGGTCTTGAAGTAGAGGCCTGACTGCGGCTACACTGAAAGAACAGTTTTGGTAATGGCGGTCTCGTGAACCCTGTTACCGGGTTAAGCAGTTCCCCAACTGACTTAACCTTCGAACAAACCGCCTCCCCAGGCGGTTTTTTCGTTTACAGAGCAAGAGATTACGATTCATTGAAAAGGATCTCAAGAAGATCCTTTGTAGATTACTATCAATTAATCTTCCGAACATGACACCAGTCACTGTTGATTACGGTTAAACCGCTCCGTAACAGGTTTCCCTCGTATTGGTGACTTGCAGCACCAAAGAAGCAAAAAAGATAAATATATCTACTTATTGAGAGATGATATATTTATTTCCAAAATGCTACAGATACATCATCATGAAACGGATCACCGCAAACAGGTTACTCGCCTGGGGATTCCCTTTCGACCCGAGCATCCGTATGAGACTCATGCTCGATTATTATTATTATAGAAGCCCCCATGAATAAATCGCTCATCATTTTCGGCATCGTCAACATAACCTCGGACAGTTTCTCCGATGGAGGCCGGTATCTGGCGCCAGACGCAGCCATTGCGCAGGCGCGTAAGCTGATGGCCGAGGGGGCAGATGTGATCGACCTCGGTCCGGCATCCAGCAATCCCGACGCCGCGCCTGTTTCGTCCGACACAGAAATCGCGCGTATCGCGCCGGTGCTGGACGCGCTCAAGGCAGATGGCATTCCCGTCTCGCTCGACAGTTATCAACCCGCGACGCAAGCCTATGCCTTGTCGCGTGGTGTGGCCTATCTCAATGATATTCGCGGTTTTCCAGACGCTGCGTTCTATCCGCAATTGGCGAAATCATCTGCCAAACTCGTCGTTATGCATTCGGTGCAAGACGGGCAGGCAGATCGGCGCGAGGCACCCGCTGGCGACATCATGGATCACATTGCGGCGTTCTTTGACGCGCGCATCGCGGCGCTGACGGGTGCCGGTATCAAACGCAACCGCCTTGTCCTTGATCCCGGCATGGGGTTTTTTCTGGGGGCTGCTCCCGAAACCTCGCTCTCGGTGCTGGCGCGGTTCGATGAATTGCGGCTGCGCTTCGATTTGCCGGTGCTTCTGTCTGTTTCGCGCAAATCCTTTCTGCGCGCGCTCACAGGCCGTGGTCCGGGGGATGTCGGGGCCGCGACACTCGCTGCAGAGCTTGCCGCCGCCGCAGGTGGAGCTGACTTCATCCGCACACACGAGCCGCGCCCCTTGCGCGACGGGCTGGCGGTATTGGCGGCGCTGAAAGAAACCGCAAGAATTCGTTAACTGCACATTCGGGATATTTCTCTATATTCGCGCTTCATCAGAAAACTGAAGGAACCTCCATTGAATCGAACTAATATTTTTTTTGGTGAATCGCATTCTGACTGGTTGCCTGTCAGAGGCGGAGAATCTGGTGATTTTGTTTTTCGACGTGGTGACGGGCATGCCTTCGCGAAAATCGCACCTGCTTCCCGCCGCGGTGAGCTCGCTGGAGAGCGTGACCGCCTCATTTGGCTCAAAGGTCGAGGTGTGGCTTGCCCCGAGGTCATCAACTGGCAGGAGGAACAGGAGGGTGCATGCTTGGTGATAACGGCAATTCCGGGAGTACCGGCGGCTGATCTGTCTGGAGCGGATTTGCTCAAAGCGTGGCCGTCAATGGGGCAGCAACTTGGCGCTGTTCACAGCCTATCGGTTGATCAATGTCCGTTTGAGCGCAGGCTGTCGCGAATGTTCGGACGCGCCGTTGATGTGGTGTCCCGCAATGCCGTCAATCCCGACTTCTTACCGGACGAGGACAAGAGTACGCCGCAGCTCGATCTTTTGGCTCGTGTCGAACGAGAGCTACCGGTGCGGCTCGACCAAGAGCGCACCGATATGGTTGTTTGCCATGGTGATCCCTGCATGCCGAACTTCATGGTGGACCCTAAAACTCTTCAATGCACGGGTCTGATCGACCTTGGGCGGCTCGGAACAGCAGATCGCTATGCCGATTTGGCACTCATGATTGCTAACGCCGAAGAGAACTGGGCAGCGCCAGATGAAGCAGAGCGCGCCTTCGCTGTCCTATTCAATGTATTGGGGATCGAAGCCCCCGACCGCGAACGCCTTGCCTTCTATCTGCGATTGGACCCTCTGACTTGGGGTTGATGTTCATGCCGCCTGTTTTTCCTGCTCATTGGCACGTTTCGCAACCTGTTCTCATTGCGGACACCTTTTCCAGCCTCGTTTGGAAAGTTTCATTGCCAGACGGGACTCCTGCAATCGTCAAGGGATTGAAACCTATAGAAGACATTGCTGATGAACTGCGCGGGGCCGACTATCTGGTATGGCGCAATGGGAGGGGAGCAGTCCGGTTGCTCGGTCGTGAGAACAATCTGATGTTGCTCGAATATGCCGGGGAGCGAATGCTCTCTCACATCGTTGCCGAGCACGGCGACTACCAGGCGACCGAAATTGCAGCGGAACTAATGGCGAAGCTGTATGCCGCATCTGAGGAACCCCTGCCTTCTGCCCTTCTCCCGATCCGGGATCGCTTTGCAGCTTTGTTTCAGCGGGCGCGCGATGATCAAAACGCAGGTTGTCAAACTGACTACGTCCACGCGGCGATTATAGCCGATCAAATGATGAGCAATGCCTCGGAACTGCGTGGGCTACATGGCGATCTGCATCATGAAAACATCATGTTCTCCAGTCGCGGCTGGCTGGTGATAGATCCCGTCGGTCTGGTCGGTGAAGTGGGCTTTGGCGCCGCCAATATGTTCTACGATCCGGCTGACAGAGACGACCTTTGTCTCGATCCTAGACGCATTGCACAGATGGCGGACGCATTCTCTCGTGCGCTGGACGTCGATCCGCGTCGCCTGCTCGACCAGGCGTACGCTTATGGGTGCCTTTCCGCAGCTTGGAACGCGGATGGAGAAGAGGAGCAACGCGATCTAGCTATCGCGGCCGCGATCAAGCAGGTGCGACAGACGTCATACTAGATATCAAGCGACTTCTCCTATCCCCTGGGAACACATCAATCTCACCGGAGAATATCGCTGGCCAAAGCCTTAGCGTAGGATTCCGCCCCTTCCCGCAAACGACCCCTGGAAGCCCCGTAGCGACGCGGAGAGGGGCGAGACAAGCCAAGGGCGCAGGCTCGATGCGCAGCACGACATAGCCGGTTCTCGCAAGGACGAGAATTTCCCTGCGGTGCCCCTCAAGTGTCAATGAAAGTTTCCAACGCGAGCCATTCGCGAGAGCCTTGAGTCCACGCTAGATCTATCTCATCTGCGCAAGGCAGAACGTGAAGACGGCCGCCCTGGACCTCGCCCGCGAGCGCCAGGCGCACGAGGCCGGCGCGCGGACCCGCGCCACGGCCCACGAGCGGACGCCGCAGCAGGAGCGCCAGAAGGCCGCCAGAGAGGCCGAGCGCGGCCGTGAGGCTTGGACGCTAGGGCAGGGCATGAAAAAGCCCGTAGCGGGCTGCTACGGGCGTCTGACGCGGTGGAAAGGGGGAGGGGATGTTGTCTACATGGCTCTGCTGTAGTGAGTGGGTTGCGCTCCGGCAGCGGTCCTGATCAATCGTCACCCTTTCTCGGTCCTTCAACGTTCCTGACAACGAGCCTCCTTTTCGCCAATCCATCGACAATCACCGCGAGTCCCTGCTCGAACGCTGCGTCCGGACCGGCTTCGTCGAAGGCGTCTATCGCGGCCCGCAACAGCGGCGAGAGCGGAGCCTGTTCAACGGTGCCGCCGCGCTCGCCGGCATCGCTGTCGCCGGCCTGCTCCTCAAGCACGGCCCCAACAGTGAAGTAGCTGATTGTCATCAGCGCATTGACGGCGTCCCCGGCCGAAAAACCCGCCTCGCAGAGGAAGCGAAGCTGCGCGTCGGCCGTTTCCATCTGCGGTGCGCCCGGTCGCGTGCCGGCATGGATGCGCGCGCCATCGCGGTAGGCGAGCAGCGCCTGCCTGAAGCTGCGGGCATTCCCGATCAGAAATGAGCGCCAGTCGTCGTCGGCTCTCGGCACCGAATGCGTATGATTCTCCGCCAGCATGGCTTCGGCCAGTGCGTCGAGCAGCGCCCGCTTGTTCCTGAAGTGCCAGTAAAGCGCCGGCTGCTGAACCCCCAACCGTTCCGCCAGTTTGCGTGTCGTCAGACCGTCTACGCCGACCTCGTTCAACAGGTCCAGGGCGGCACGGATCACTGTATTCGGCTGCAACTTTGTCATGCTTGACACTTTATCACTGATAAACATAATATGTCCACCAACTTATCAGTGATAAAGAATCCGCGCGTTCAATCGGACCAGCGGAGGCTGGTCCGGAGGCCAGACGTGAAACCCAACAGACCCCTGATCGTAATTCTGAGCACTGTCGCGCTCGACGCTGTCGGCATCGGCCTGATTATGCCGGTGCTGCCGGGCCTCCTGCGCGATCTGGTTCACTCGAACGACGTCACCGCCCACTATGGCATTCTGCTGGCGCTGTATGCGTTGATGCAATTTGCCTGCGCACCTGTGCTGGGCGCGCTGTCGGATCGTTTCGGGCGGCGGCCGGTCTTGCTCGTCTCGCTGGCCGGCGCTGCTGTCGACTACGCCATCATGGCGACGGCGCCTTTCCTTTGGGTTCTCTATATCGGGCGGATCGTGGCCGGCATCACCGGGGCGACTGGGGCGGTAGCCGGCGCTTATATTGCCGATATCACTGATGGCGATGAGCGCGCGCGGCACTTCGGCTTCATGAGCGCCTGTTTCGGGTTCGGGATGGTCGCGGGACCTGTGCTCGGTGGGCTGATGGGCGGTTTCTCCCCCCACGCTCCGTTCTTCGCCGCGGCAGCCTTGAACGGCCTCAATTTCCTGACGGGCTGTTTCCTTTTGCCGGAGTCGCACAAAGGCGAACGCCGGCCGTTACGCCGGGAGGCTCTCAACCCGCTCGCTTCGTTCCGGTGGGCCCGGGGCATGACCGTCGTCGCCGCCCTGATGGCGGTCTTCTTCATCATGCAACTTGTCGGACAGGTGCCGGCCGCGCTTTGGGTCATTTTCGGCGAGGATCGCTTTCACTGGGACGCGACCACGATCGGCATTTCGCTTGCCGCATTTGGCATTCTGCATTCACTCGCCCAGGCAATGATCACCGGCCCTGTAGCCGCCCGGCTCGGCGAAAGGCGGGCACTCATGCTCGGAATGATTGCCGACGGCACAGGCTACATCCTGCTTGCCTTCGCGACACGGGGATGGATGGCGTTCCCGATCATGGTCCTGCTTGCTTCGGGTGGCATCGGAATGCCGGCGCTGCAAGCAATGTTGTCCAGGCAGGTGGATGAGGAACGTCAGGGGCAGCTGCAAGGCTCACTGGCGGCGCTCACCAGCCTGACCTCGATCGTCGGACCCCTCCTCTTCACGGCGATCTATGCGGCTTCTATAACAACGTGGAACGGGTGGGCATGGATTGCAGGCGCTGCCCTCTACTTGCTCTGCCTGCCGGCGCTGCGTCGCGGGCTTTGGAGAAATTCTTCAAATTCCCGTTGCACATAGCCCGGCAATTCCTTTCCCTGCTCTGCCATAAGCGCAGCGAATGCCGGGTAATACTCGTCAACGATCTGATAGAGAAGGGTTTGCTCGGGTCGGTGGCTCTGGTAACGACCAGTATCCCGATCCCGGCTGGCCGTCCTGGCCGCCACATGAGGCATGTTCCGCGTCCTTGCAATACTGTGTTTACATACAGTCTATCGCTTAGCGGAAAGTTCTTTTACCCTCAGCCGAAATGCCTGCCGTTGCTAGACATTGCCAGCCAGTGCCCGTCACTCCCACTCTTACATTGTTCGCAGTATCTAGGTACATGTTATTGCGTGCACCTTCATGATGTATAATGTTATTAATGACAGCAGAAAGATCGACAGAATTAATATTCTTCGTACCTGGGACAGTTATCGGGTGTCGGCCAGTGATGAGACCAAAGGATGCAGTATAAGATGAACCACTACTATTATCATGGCCACCATTACCACCACCGTTAAAACTACCTCCCGAACTTCCAGAGCCGCTATGACCATCATTGTAGGGGTCATTTGGTCCCATGTGACCAAAACCACCGACAGTACCGCTATTTAACTCTGTACTCATAAAATTATCCTCTTTGACTTTTAAAAACAGCAAAAACTGTATTTATAACAATGTGTTTATATACAGTATTCGAAATACTACGCCCGTCAAAACCACACCGTCAACAGGTTTTTTGTGTATTTTTCACGCCTCACGGGCAGCCTCAGACCTTTTGTGTTAAAACAGTAATATGTTCTGCTGTTACAATACGGTACACACAGGAGACACTGTCACTTTTATGGCATGGCACACAGTTCAAGAGACACTGAAATTAACAGGAAAGTCGCGCTCGCAATTATATCGTGACATGGCTAAAGGCCTTGTCAGCTATCGCACAGGAAAAAATGATCGCCGGGAGTTCGAGACCAGTGAACTGATTCGGGCCTATGGCGAGCTGCGCACTTCTGAGACACCAAAAAGGCACAAGGAGGGACACTCCAAATCTGTCGTTAGCCAGGCGGAAAATGCTCAGCTAGACGTCATTCAGCAGAAACTGGACGCTCTGCAGCAGACTGTTACCCTAATGCTTGAAGACAAGATGGCGCGGGAAGCAGAAAACCGCCTGCGAAATGAGGAGAGGGAACAACTACAGGCCGAAATTAGCCGTCTGGCTGACGCGCTGGCACAGGAAAAAAAGCGGGGATTCTGGTCGCGGCTGTTTCGCTCCGGTTCAGAGTAACAGTGCAGGTGACTCTGATTTACCATAACATCTGTTATCAGCACCGCCTGAGAGGCCCTCAGGGCGTTTCTGACGGGAAACCGGTAAAACAGGCAACAAACCACCCGAAAACCCGCCAGAAACGCGCAGGCTCTGTTTTTACGGCATGCATGAGTATGCGCACAAGTGCATAGCGCGGAAATTCACACCATTCAGCCGGGGTAAGTCCTGTTTCCGGCGTTCTTCCCATCCGAAAACGGTGAACGGGGACGCAATTTATTGCGTGGCCGTGAAGCGTTGCCGGCGCAGCCGGAAAACCCGCTGTCAGCACGTTCAGGAAGGGGGTGATGTACAAATGGCACAGAGGATGAAAGTGACGTATGAGCTGAAGGAATGATGTAAAAGTGATGTATAAGTGATGTAAAAGTGATGTATAAGTGATGTAAAAGTGATGTATGAACTGAAGGAGCGATGTAATTCTGTAGTCAGGAAGAATAACCCGTTCATGCAGGCATGAACGATACAGTGAGGAACGCTTTTTTTGTCACGATCTCCCCTTAACCTGCGTAAATCACCCGCCATGGTTGATTATTTTTCAACCTCAAAATGGTCATACACCTAACGCAGCCGCGATTTTCATCGCAACTGCATGAATTAAAAGAAAAAAAAGGAATATTTCGTTTTCACGAGTAATACCCGGGTATTAAAAATCCACTGTAATTACATGAAAATAAAGAAATAAAAGGTAATACCGGAGTATTACCACGTACGCGGGCAAGCGAAAAAGCTATAACGCTTCCCGGCCGACAGGCGACCCAAAATCCACAGGGGCATGCAGGTTCTCTTCAGTAACCTGCGCCATTAAATCAAAAAGGTCATATTCGCCGGGAAGCTGCGTATCAGTCGAATCCAGTTGTTCATCATATTCAGATGGCATGGGGTGATATCCAGTAGCTGAGAGGTTGTTAGCGGGTTTCGGGGCGCAGCCCTGAACCAGTCATGTAGCGCTAGCGGAGTGTATACTGGCTTACTATGTTGCCACGATTGCGAAAATCAGTGAAGTGCTTCATGTGGCAGGAGAAAAAAGGCAGCACCGGCGCGTCAGCAGAATATGCGATACAGGAGATATTCCGCTTCCTCGCTCACTGACTCGCTACGCTCGGTCGTTCGGCTGCGGCGAGCGGTACCGGCTTACAGGCGGGGCGGAAATTTCCTGGGAGATGCCAGGAAGAAGCTTAACAGGGAAGCGATAAGGCCACGGCGAAGCCGTTTTTCCATAGGCTCCGCCCCCCTGACAAGCATCACGAAATCTGACGCTCAAATCAGTGGCGGCGAAACCCGACAGGACTATAAAGATCCCAGGCGTTTCCCCCTGGTAGCTCCCTCGTGCGCTCTCCTGTTCCTGCCTTTCGGTTTACCAGTGTCATTCCGCTGTTATGGCCGCGTTTGTCTCATTCCACGCCTGACACTCAGTTCCGGGTAGGCAGTTCGCTCCAAGCTGGACTGTATGCACGAACCCCCCGTTCAGTCCGACTACCACGATCTTTCCGGTAACTATCAACTTGAGTCCAACCCGAAAAGCCACGAGAAATCGCCATTGGCGGTAGCCACTGGTAAAGGGGTGTACAAGATTTACTGATTGAGAGTTCTTGAAGTATCAGCCTTACTACGGCTAAACTGGAATGACAGAATTTGGTTTCAGCGGTCTTGTACACCCTGTTACCTCGGTTCAGAAGTTCCCCAACTTACTGAACCCTCGAAAAAACCGACTCCCCAGTCGGTTTTTTCGTTTGATGCGTAAGACTACGCTGACGTTATACTGACCGTCAAGGAATGCATTGACACTGCCCTTCATCGAACAAAAAATAACCATAAGGAATAAAAATGGCTGTAACAGTTGGTTTTATAAGTGAAAAAGGTGGAGTTGGAAAAACGACTTCCTGTTATCACATAGCTGAGGCACTTAGTCGTTTCCATAAAAAAAGAGTGCTAGTAATCGATGCGGATTATCAACGAGGCGGTATAACTGGTCGTTTTTTCCCTAAGTTAATTGAAAACTTCGGAAACCAAAATCCAAAGGGGGTTACTCTCTTCAACAAATATCAGCAACTGTATAGTGCCACCCAGCAAACTGACGATATTGATATAATTGAATTCAACAGCCTAATTGATGTAATTCCTGCTGATCCTCGATTATCTACCGTATCAACTGATAAGCTACCAAGCACCAATAACATCAGATCGAATAACGCCATTCTGTTGCAACATCTAAAAACCATAAGTTCTGTTTTGTCACCAATTGCTGATTATTATGATTACATACTCATTGATTCTCACCCGGAAGTATCAGATGTAATGAGATCTATAATCTATGCATCTGATTACTGTGTATCCCCAGTAAAACTCGATAGGCAATCATCTATTGGCGTAGCTACTGTCATTGGTGAAATAAACAACGTTAACGAAGATATAGCAATGCTTAGAAATGCTCTTAAAGTTGGTGACGCCTACAAAGATACTATCTTCGCAGGTGCCATGGGGATGATGGCTAGAGAATATGCAGAAGAGTTAAAGCAAACAGAGCAGTACGAATACAACAGACTCCGTCAAGCAGGCGACATCTTCGAACACTATGTCACCGAAGGTGATGGGCTAAGGGTAGCTGCGGCAGAACGCGTTTCAGTGTATGATGTTCAGATAAGTAACGCTTACAAACAAGCGTCACAGTTTAAAAACTTGACGATAGAGTTTATGAGGACTTGTCGATGATAGACATCCAAAAATTGATTTCCTGGCTTGGTGTTGAAGGCGCTAAAGCTGGGTTAGATAAAAGTGAAATGACTAACTCTGAGCTACTGGAGTCATTCGCTAATTTACTACCGAAAAACTCAAGTAAATTAAAACGCTCTGAGATTATAGAAGAAGTTGTGTTAGCAACTCGCAAGATGACTCATAAATCGGTCGAGGAATTAATGGAAATGTCAAAAGAAGAATTATCTTCTTATTTCCATGACCAGAAATATAGCAGAAAAGAACTTTTAGATTTGCTTTATACTCTGGAAATAAGGCCAGGCAGCTCCGCAAAGAAAAACCTAACTGAGTTTACCATAAGTGAAATAAGCGAGATAGGGATGTATAAGCGAGTTGCTAAAGGCAACCATGTATAACCAATAGCCACCACTTAGGTGGCTTTTTATTGTGGTGAAAAATGCAATTTTTTATAGGAAACATTGTCTATATAAAGTCAGAATCAAAAGAAATGACAATCTCACACATTTATTCCTCTCAGAATAACGGATGTTTTGATATGGCTAACTGCGTTTGGTTGGATAAAGATAATCATCTATGGCAGGCAAATTTTCCATTATTAATCTTAGAGAAAAGGGTTCGGTAGGAATATTTACCATAACATCCCTTGCCCGCACCACTCCGGGCGGGTTCGGCGCTAATAGGGTGCCTGCCGGGTAAAAACCGCAGCAAAGCCCCCGGAAAACCGCGCCGCCTGCGCCTGATAAATTTTACCCGACTGCATAGCCATGCAGCCGGGTGAATGGCACCGGATTTCGGCGCAAATCTCCGCCGAAAGCCCCGTTTTATCCGGTTTGTTACAGCGACGGTCCGTTGTACGTCCGCTGTCGCTGCGATCGCTCCAGCTCCAGCGCTTTCTGGTGCTGCGCCGCCCGCACCTGCTCCCGGCGTGCCTCGATGCCGTTCAGCCTTACGACAACCGGCGCAGCTGCTCGCTTAAACTCAGCACCTGCGTGCTCAAGTCCGTGACGCGCTCGCTCAGCGCTGCGTTCTCCCGTTGCATAAGACCACACATCGTCCGCCATTCCGCGAAGGCGCTCTCCCACTCGTCCAGCCTTTTCGAGTAGTCCTGCTGTAGCTGCTCTAATGCGCTCAGCAACTGTTTTTCCAGCTCCGTCATGTGCTATTTCCCCGCCAGTATCATCCAGCTCGAATCCTCTCCGAACCGTCCCGCTTCCGGGTTCACCTTCACGCAGCGGCGTCTCTGCTCGCCGCAGGTCGAGAGCTGCACGCCGCTGTTCCTCTCTGACAGCATGGCCTGCGTGCTCTTCTGCTCCCGGATGGTCGTGTAGTTGTCGAGTATCTGCTGCCCCTGCCACCACAGAATGCCCGCGCTCGAGGCGATCAGCAGCGCGGAGACCAGGACGATGGTCAGCCACGTCTGGCTGACCATGCGCACCATGCCTTTCGTGCGCTGGCTCATGGCTGAGGACAGTTTCCGGTCGTGGTCGAGGATGGCGGCGCTGATTCTCTTCGCGCTTTCGTTCAGTTCCGCTTTTACAGATTTCTCGTGCTCGCTGAATGCGGCTTTCAGCATCTCGCCGGTATTCTGCTGCTGCGCTTTCGATTTCTGCTCTAAGTCCTTCGCCAGCGTTAAAAGACTGTTCATAGATGGCTCCCTTCAGTCGGATGTTTCGCCCCCCGTCCGGGTCGGCAATGCTGATGCTGCTTTTCCTGGTGCGCACCACTTCAAAACCTGCGCTTTCCAGCGCCTCAGTGACGTCCTGACGGGTTTTCAGCTCCCCGGACGAGGCCAAGGCCAGTAAGCCCCGTGTAATCGCCTGAGCGGCTTCCTGCTTCGCTTCCGGCAGCGCGGACGGCGTGACCAGCGCCCGCCGGTTTTCCGGCGCGTTCGGGTCGTGCAGCCCCAGCCTGCCGTTCACGATGGTCTGCCAGGCATCAATGCGCGGACGATCGGCGCGGTCGTAATACGGCTGGAGCCGTTTGCCGGTCAGCAGCTCCGTGTTCGGGATCAGGAAGTTCAGCTCCAGTCGCCCCTTGTCCTGGTGCTCAACCCACAGCACGCTGTACTGATCTTTGTCGAGTCCGGGCATCAGAACCCGCTCAAAGCTCGCCATCAGCTTTTCGCGCTGGCCGGGCGGTAAGTCCTTTTCGGCAAACGACAGGACGCCGGAGGTGTATTTTTTGGCGTAGGGCGAGGCGTCGATAAGCTCCCGGACTTCCTCCGGCTTCCCCTGCAGAACACTGGCACCTTCGCGCTGGCGGTCTTTGCCCAGCAGGTAATCCACAGGCCCGGCGCCACCGCCGCGCCCCCGGGGGTGAAACTTAACGATCATCGTCTGCCCCCTTTTCCAGCACGGCGTGCCGCAGCCGCTCGAGTCCGGCATCGATGGCCATCAGCGCGGCGACGACCTGCACGCGGTCGTGCCCGCTGCCGCCACCACCGTTAACCTGCCGGGCAATCTGGTTAAGGTTGTTCCCCATGCCGGCAAGCTGACGAAGCAGCGCCGGCGAGAGCGAGGGAAGTTTGCCGGCTCGGGCGGGCTTCTCGTCCAGGCACGTCTGCCGCATCCAGGCCGCGAGCTGTTTACCGTCGCAGCGTTCCAGCAGACGGCGGTGCTCATCTTCGGTCACCCACATAGTGAGCATTTTGCTGCGTTTGTCTGCCAATCCGGCCTCCTGATAACGCCGGGACGGGCGGGAAATCTTTTCCCGTTCAGCGCGGTGTTGGACAAGCCGCAGGCGCGTCAGTGGTTTTAGCGGGTTTCGGGGCGCAGCCCTGAACCAGTCACGTAGCGCTAGCGGAGTGTATACTGGCTTAATATGTTGGCATAGGTGCGGTTATCAGGAAAGTGCGTCATGTGGCAGGTGTGATATGTGGCTCAGAAGCGTCCGCAATACCATGCCCGAATAGTGAAATGATGCCTCCTCGCTCACTCGGTCGCTACGCTCCGGACGTGAGACTGCGGCGGGCACTACAACTTTTTTCACATACATGAAGTGAGGTGTGACGGGGATCTTGTTGAAAAATCAGGCTACAGATGTACAAAAGCCCCGTGACAGAATCACAGGGCTTCGGTACTCTAATTCTTCGCAGATACCTGCCAGGATCAGACGTAGCAATCCTATCCTAGCAGGGCTGGCTAGCCTTGTCACTACCAGCTTAATACCATTCAACGACATTAAAATCATATCTGCACCCTTGAAACTCAGGTCTACGCCCCGGACTCCGGCAGGATAAACAGGCAAACGGTGGAAACGTAACTTAGCCGCGAAAGAGTTAAGCTCTACCCCGTCTCGCTGTACGATAACAGGCACCTGATAAAGTGAGATTCAAGGCAGGAGTTGCGGTGAAATGCGATTGCCCAGTCTGGCACAACACCCACACAATCAGAACAACATAGAACGACCTGACGCTGGTCGCTCCGCTCCCCGTTTTCTGGTGTACCCACCACGGGGGCATTAGGCATCCTTTTGAAAAATTTCGATGCTATCGCACAAAATACCGCTTTGACGCGCAGCTGTTCGAACCTCATCAGCCGATCCATAAACACCACACTGACCGATCTCAGCCTCACCACAAAAGAGCCTCCCTAACCATAAGCCAAGCTCGTTCTGATAGATCCTCAGTATTAATCGCTCCTCCGCAAAGGACTCATTCTCAGATTCAATTTCAGCCTCGTATTTCTTAATAGCCTCAATACCATCCGCTCTTAAATCATCGAGAAAGCTCCTCTTACCTTGCATGTTCAAGTTGTGATGGTGGCTATCCCACAATTTTAATTTCAGTAAAGCCCCTACTAAGACATCCATATCCATATGTTCAAAATCACAATCAGCTATTTCCATTGCAGCCAAAATCTTCATACACCCTCCGATTTACCATAACATCCGTTATCAGCACCCCCTGACAGGCCCTCAGCGCAATTCTGACGCATCAGAGCCGTTTCCGGCACATTTCCTCACCCACATCCCGGAAAAACGCCCCTGATGATTTCTGCGCGACTGCATAGCTATGCACGCGGGTGAACCGCAGGTGATTTCGCAGCATCAGCACCACTAAACCGCCAAAATCCGCAATCAGCGGCGCGGCGCGCGCGGACGTGACCAGGCAAAATCGGACTGCTGCCGCTCATCCTCACGTAATGCACGCTGGCGGTCGGCGTAACGCTGCGACTCAATCTGCGCACGCGCTCTGTTCAGGACGATGTGCCGGTTAGGCTGATTGAGCTTCTTCCCGGCCGCACGTTCGGCAGCGGCTATAGCGTCGTCGATAAACTTTTTCTCAGCGGGGGTCAGGTTTGTCAGTCTCGTCATGTTTATCTCCGTATGAGAATAGCCCCTGCAGTCTGCCAGACACAGTAGGAACGATGAAGCGTAAGCGACGGTGAAAGGCAGTCAGAAACGGTGAACGGGAGCGGATTTTAATCCGGTGCCGTGAGGCGTTGGACAAGCCGCAGGCGCGTCAGTGGATTTAGCGGGTTTCGGGGCGCAGCCCTGAACCAGTCACGTAGCGCTAGCGGAGTGT
>ERZ1673734.1047-NODE-1047-length-19355-cov-6.546425_pt1 | contig 19355 bp, 19 predicted proteins | sample MGYA00580199_ERZ1673734 | MGnify/ENA primary metagenome ERZ1673734 (study PRJEB41218, sample SAMN15661742) | gut metagenome | host: Homo sapiens | place: Canada: London | collected 2015-08-20/2019-03-30 | study: EMG produced TPA metagenomics assembly of...
CTCCGGCGTGGTGGACTCCGACCGGCGGGGCTACCGGCTGCTCCACGGGCTGGGGCAGGTGTGGGCGCGGACATGGTACGAACTGTCCGTGTCCATACCCCTGACGGTGCAGGAAAAGGAACGGGAGACGGGAGCTGTCACCCGATTGGCGCTGGACGTGGGAAGAAAGCGTATAAAAATCTACGGAAAGGGTAGCATGACCGGCCCCGATTGTGATAAAATGACCGTGTATCATCAGGCACGGCTGCCCTTTGGGCTGACACTGCCGGCGACGCTGGCGGTGGAGCGCACGGTGCGCTATGCCGCGGCGGAGACAGAGCGGCCGGAGGCGGAGGCCCGGGCCGAGGGGCAGGAGCAGCTGCTGCGGCAATTGCAGGCCATGCTGGATGCCGGCGAGGGTCAGCTGCTGCGGCACAGCTTTGACGCCGCACGGCAGGGAAAATGGCTGGTGGTGACGCTCCGCGCGGAGTGTGAGGAACAGATCGGCGTATCATCGCCGCTATCGACCGATGGCGCCGAATAACGGCGGTATCGGAAATACACAGGATACAGGGAGGCAAAGACCCAACTATGGAACAACGCATCGGCATTGAACGGATGGAGGAGGCCATCAACCTGTTTGGCTCCTTCGATGAGAACATCCGCCTGTTGGAGACGGAATTTCAGGTACAGGTGGTGAACCGGGGCGGAGAGCTCGTGGTTTCCGGCGAACCGGAGAATGTGATGCTGGCGGTGAAGGCGGTGCAGGCGCTGCTGACGCTGTCCAACAAGGGCGAGAGCATCTCTGACCAGCATGTGCGCTACGTCATCGGGCTGGTACGGTCCGGTCAGTCCGAGCGCATCAGCGAGCTGACGCAGGACGTCATCTGCATCACCAGCAAGGGCCGCCCCGTGAAGCCCAAGACCATCGGCCAGAAGGAGTACGTCAACGCGATTCTGAAGCAGACCGTCACCATCGGCGTGGGTCCCGCCGGTACGGGAAAGACGTATCTGGCGGTGGCGGCGGCGGTGGCCGCCTTCCGGGACAAGCAGGTGAACCGCATCATCCTGACGCGGCCCGCCGTGGAGGCCGGCGAGCGGCTGGGCTTTCTGCCCGGCGATTTACAGAGCAAGGTAGATCCCTACCTGCGGCCGCTGTACGACGCGCTGTTTGACATGCTGGGCGCGGAGACGTATCAGAAATATCTGGAGCGGGGCAACATCGAGGTGGCACCGCTGGCCTATATGCGCGGCCGGACGCTGGACGACAGCTTTATCATTCTGGACGAGGCCCAGAACACCAGCCGCGAGCAGATGAAAATGTTCCTGACCCGTATGGGCTTTGGCTCCAAGGTGGTCATCACCGGCGACGTGACCCAGATCGACCTGCCCGCCGACAAGATCAGCGGCCTGAAGGAGGCCATGAAGGTGCTGCGGGATGTGGAGGGCGTGGCCATCTGCAAGCTCACCAAGGAGGACGTGGTGCGCCACGTCATGGTGCAGCGTATCATCGAGGCTTACGCGAAATTTGAGGAGAAAAAGAAATGAAACGACACTATATCCCTGTGACGGCGGACGTGCCGGGGGTCAGCGACAGCACAAAGAGCTTCCTGAGGAAGGTCATCCGCACGGCCCTGACGGAGCAGGGCGTGAACGTGCCCTGCGAGGTGGACGTATATGTCACCGGCGATGCGGGCATACAGGGATTGAACCGCGAGATGCGGCAGGTGGACAGGCCCACGGATGTGCTGAGCTTTCCGGCGCTGGAGCTGGCGGAGGGCGAACTGCCCGCAGAGGAGGACGCGGACGTGGCCACCGGCTTCGTGCCGCTGGGTGACATGGCCATCTCACTGGAGCGGGTGAAGGCGCAGGCCAAGGAGTACGGCCACAGCAACCGGCGGGAGCTGGCGTATCTGGCGGTACACTCGGTGCTGCACCTGCTGGGCTACGACCACATGGACGAGGGACCGCAAAAGGCGCGGATGCGGGCGCGGGAGGAGGCCGTCATGGCCGTCCTGGGTCTGGAACGGAAATGAATATACAAAAATGCTCAAATGAAAGAAAGTTGAGGATCACCTGATGGAAAAAATTACGAAAACGGCGATGATCACCGTATGCGGACGGCCCAATGTGGGCAAGTCCAGTCTGACCAACGCGCTGGTGGGCGAGAAGATCGCCATCGTGTCGGACAAGCCCCAGACCACCCGCAACCGCATTTACGGCGTGGTGAATCGGGACGGCACCCAGTACGTGCTGCTGGACACCCCGGGCCTGCACAAGCCCCGCAGCCGTCTGGGCGACTACATGGTGAAGGTGGTGCGGGAGAGCCTGAGCGACGTGGAGTGCGCGCTGCTGCTGGTGGAGCCCATCGCCCATGTGGGAGAGCCGGAGCGGGTGCTGCTCCAGCGTATTCAGGAGGAGCATCTGCCCTGCGTGCTGTGTATCAACAAGATCGACACGGTGGAGAAGAAGGAGGCGCTGCTGGAGGTCATCGCAGCGTACAGTGAGGCGTATGACGGCTTCGATGCCATCATCCCCATCTCCGCACGGACAGGGGACGGGCTGGATGACCTGATGGCCCAGCTGGCCAAGTACGCACAGGAGGGACCCCAACTGTTCCCCGATGGCATGACCACCGATCAGGCGGACAGCCAGGTGTGCGCCGAGATCGTGCGGGAGAAGATGCTGCGGTGTCTGGACAAGGAGATCCCCCACGGCACGGCGGTGGAGGTGACGCGGTTCACCGAGCGGGAGGACAGCGGCATTATCGACCTGGACGTGACCATCTACTGCGAGAAGGCCAGCCACAAGGGCATTATCATCGGCAAGGGCGGCGAGATGCTCAAGCGCATCAGCTCCCTGGCGCGGCGGGACATCGAGAAGTTCATGGGTACCAAGGTGTACATGGAGACGTGGGTAAAGGTCAAGGAAAACTGGCGGGACAATGTGAATTTTATCCGCAGCCAGGGGTATAACGAGGAGTGAGAGAGGCCGCGCCTGCGGGCCTCCGGCAGAGAGGGTTCCGCGCCCTCGGGCGCGGGGATATTTCGCTCTCCGGAGCGACCCACTTTTGCCAACAGCGGCAAAAGTGGGCAAAAGCGCCGCCAAAAACCAATGGTTTTTGGATTTCCTTTGTGCCGGTTTCAATGCGGCGGGAAAAGGTTCTGCATGGAATTGACCATGGGTCTACCCTCGCTGCCGCTGACGTGGTGGGCAGGGAAAGTCGGTGGGTCTACCGATATAGGCGATTATCAAATCGCGCACTTGCCGCCGCTGGCAGCAAGTGTAGGTGCGGCCAGTTGGGCCGCAGAATATAAAAAATACGCGCTGCTACGAAGCGCATTTTGTAAAACGGCATGCCAACACGCCGCCGCAAAGCCGATAAACCAGCGCATCGCCGCGCGGAACACGGGAGCGGCAGCGGGGAGAGACGTACAAGCGATTCGTTGTACGACGATCAGCATATATTTTGGCTTTCGCGGGGTACGCGGCCAAAAGTGACCCGCGCTCGGGGGCGCGGAACATTCCCCGCCGGAGGCATGCAAGGAAAAAGTCGGCAGGTCGCTGCGGCCAAAAGTGACCCGCGCTCGGAAGCGCGGAATATTCCCTTCGGAAAAAGAATCGCGGGCCGTCGGGGACGCCGACCCCTGCAATGTGCGGGAACGGAGCCGCGGCGAAACGAACGCGGGCGGGGCAGAACCTCTGTGCGGCAAACTTTCCCTGCGATAATTTGAGGCCAGACCTCCATGCTAAGAGCAGGGGAGGTGACGGCCATGGACTACTGGGAGCTGTTCTGCGACACCGGTGCGCCGGAGGCGTATCTGCTGTGGCGCGGCCAACAGGAGGCAGTATGCAAAACGGAAAAACAGTGACCACCGGTCTGGTGCTGCGGGTCACGGAGACAAAGGAAGCCGACAAGATCCTGACGGTGCTGACGCCGGACATGGGGAAGATCCCCCTGATCGCACGGGGCGCGCGGCGGAAAAACAGCCGTATTGCCGCCGCCAGCCAGCTGCTGGCGTATTCGGAGCTGACGCTGTATAAGCGGGGAAACTGGCATATGCTGGACGAGGCATCCACGCTGGAGCTGTTCGACGGCGTGCGGCAGGACATCGTGCTTTTATCGCTGGCGTCCTACTTCGCGGAGGCGGCGGAGGCGGTGTGCGCCGAGGAGACGACATCGCCGGAGATCCTGTCGCTGCTGCTGAACGCGCTGTACGCCCTGTGCTATCTGCACAAGGAGCCGCGGCTGGTGAAGGCGGCGTTCCAGTTCCGGCTCATGGCGCTGGCGGGGTTTGAGCCGCTGGCGTCAGGGTGCGCCGTGTGCGGCAGGGAGGAGCCGGAAGCTCCCATGCTGGACGTGGTACACGGCGTGGTACACTGCGGCGGGTGCAAGCGGTTGGGCGGCCTGAGTATGCCGCTGACGGCGGCGGGTCTGGCGGCGCTGCGGCACGTGCTGTACTGCGACAGCCGGAGACTGTACGGCTTTACGCTGGAACCGGAGGCGCTGCGGGAGCTGGACCACGCCGGTGAGGCGTTTATTGCCGGACAGCTGGAGCGGAGCTTCCGGACATTGGACTACTACAAATCCCTTTTGATATGAGGACATACATATGAGCGACTTATTTGAAAAATCCATGCGGACGCTGGAGCTGCCCGCCGTGCTGGAGATGCTGGCTCAGCGGGCCGTCAGCGATGAGGCCAAGGAGCGGTGCCGCAGGCTGCGGCCCTCCACGGAGCCGGAGACGGTCAGCCATCTGCTGGACGAGACAGACGCCGCCAAGGTGCGGCTGGGGCTCCACGGCAGCCCGTCCTTCACCGGCGTGAAGGATGTGGCGCAGCCGCTGAACCGCGCCGACCACGGCGGTATGCTGAACACACGGGAGCTGCTGGATATTGCCGGCGTGCTGACAGCCACACGGCGGGTCAGCGACTACGATGCGGAGCGGCAGGGGGAACCCACGGCCATCGACCGGCTGTTCTCCGCCCTGCGGCCCAATAAATATCTGGAGGACCGCATCCGCGGGGCCATCCTGGACGAGGAGACCATCGCCGACACTGCCAGCCCCGAGCTGGCGGACATCCGGCGGCAGATGCGGGTGGCGGCCACCAAGGGCCGCCAGATCCTGCAGCGCATCATCTCCTCCCCCTCCTACGCCAAGGTGCTGCAGGAGGCCCTCATCACCCAGCGGGACGGCCGATTTGTGGTGCCGGTGAAGGCGGAGTGCAAGGGCAGTCTGCCGGGCCTTGTCCACGATGTATCCTCCTCCGGCGCCACACTGTTTGTGGAGCCCATGGGCGTGGTGCAGGCCAACAACGAGATGAAGGAGCTGGAGGCCAAGGAGGACAAGGAGATCGATCGCATCCTGCGGGTCCTCAGCGGTGAGTGCGCCGCGGCGCGGGAGACCATCCTCTACAACTACGATGTGCTGGTGCAGCTGGACGCTATTTTTGCCAGAGCACAGCTGAGCTATGCCATGAACGCGGGGCGGCCGCTGGTGCGCAAACGCGGCGGCATCGACCTGAAAAAGGCGAGGCATCCCCTGCTGGATCAGGCCAGAGCCGTGCCGGTGACGGTGGAGCTGGGCGGGCGGTTCGACACGCTGGTCATCACCGGTCCCAACACCGGCGGCAAGACCGTGACCCTCAAGACCATTGGGCTTCTGAGCCTCATGGCTCAGTGCGGCCTCCACATCCCCGCAGGGGACCAGAGCGCCGTGCAGGTGTTTGACCGCATTCTGGCGGACGTGGGCGATGAGCAGAGCATCGAGCAGAGCCTGTCCACGTTCTCGGCCCACATGGCCAACACTGTGGAGATCCTGAAGCAGGCGGATGACCGGAGCCTGATCCTGTTCGACGAGCTGGGCGCGGGTACAGATCCCGTGGAGGGCGCGGCGCTGGCCATCGCCATCATCCAGGACGTGCGGGGCAAGGGGGCGTTGACGGCGGCTACCACCCACTATGCGGAGCTGAAAACCTTCGCCATGACTACGGCGGGGGTGGAGAATGCCAGCTGCGAGTTCGACGTGCAGACCCTGCGGCCCACGTACCGGCTGCTTATCGGCATTCCGGGCAAGTCCAACGCCTTCGCCATCTCGCGGCGGCTGGGATTGGACGAGAGTGTCATCGAGGCCGCCAGGGCCCAGATGGACAGCGAATCCGTGCGGTTCGAGGATGTACTGACCCAGCTGGAAGAGAAGCGCCAGCGGCTGGAGAAGGCTCAGAACGAGGCGGACCGCTTGTGGCAGCAGCGGGAGGAGGATGCCCGCAAGGCCCGCACCTTCCGCGAGCAGATGGAGAAAGCCAAGGAGAACGCCCGCACCAAGGGCGAGGCCGAGGCGCGGCGCATCGTGCGGCAGGCTCAGCAGCAGGCGGATCAGGTGTTTGCCGAGCTGGATCAGCTCCGGAAACAGCAGCAGCGCGCCGACTATCAGACCGTGAACGACGGCAAGGCCGATGTGCGCCGCCGCCTGAAGGAGGCGGAGGTGGCGCTGCACCAGCATGACGAGGCGGCGGAGCCTATTCCCGCGCCCAGCCGGCCCATCGCCGCAGGCGACACGGTGGAGCTGGCCGGTGTCCGGACGGCGGCCGCGGTGCTGGCAGTCAACGGCGACGGCACCCTGCTTTTGCAGGCGGGGAAAATGAAGATGACCGTGAAGGCATCCCAGGTGCGGCTGCTGGAGACGGCGGAGGAGATCGCCGAGAAGAAAAAGCAGGCGGCCAAGTCCCGCGCCGGCGGCAGCGGCGGCACGGTGCAGATCAGCACCGGCGCACGGGCCTCCGCCGAGCTGGATATCCGAGGGCTGGAAACGCTGGAGGCCGAGAGCGTGGTGGAGAACTATCTGGACGCGGCGCAGCGCTCCAAGCTGGGCACCGTCACCATTATCCACGGAAAGGGCACCGGCGCACTGCGTGCCGCCGTACACCAGATGCTGAAGAAGAACAGGGCTGTTAAGAGCTTCCGCCTGGGCCGCTACGGCGAGGGCGAGGCCGGGGTGACAGTGGTGGAGCTGAAGTAAGGCGGAGAGTTTGTGTAATTCGACGAATTATTCAGGGAATTCCACAGGGGGTGGTACAAATTTCGTATCAATGCCCATTGAAATGGAGCGGTATTTTCGCTATAATAGACACGATGGGAGTTATGTTTTTCACCATTTCGGAAAAAATTGTGGTATAAGGAGTGCTATTCCATGTATACACGGGAAATCACTGTCAAGAATGAAGTCGGTCTGCACGCCAGACCCGCTACCTACTTTATCCAGAAGGCCAACGAGTTCAAGAGCGGCATCTGGGTGGAGAAGGAGGAGCGCCGCGTCAATGCCAAGAGCCTGCTGGGCGTGCTGAGCCTGGGTATCGTGCAGGGCACTGCCATTACGCTGATCGCGGACGGCGTCGATGAGAAGGAGGCCGTGGACGCACTGGTCGACCTGATCGAGAACCAGATCGGCGAATAAAGCTGTCAGACTATGAAAAACCGGCCATGCGCATGAGCGCATGGCCGGTTTTTTTACGGGTGGGACAGCAAAGCGATAACAAAGAAGCGGCACGCATTCGCGTGTCGCTTCTTTCTGGCATAAATCTCCTGCGTAATGTTCCCTCTTTTTCGGCTTCTTTTAGTTTTCGGCCTTGGTCTCACAGTACAGGCAACGGTAGGTGCGCGTGCGCTCTTCGGTCAGCGTGAAGACCTGCGGCAGCTCCTGCTCAACGGAGGTGATGCAGCGGGGATTCTTGCAGCGGATGACGTTGGTGATGCGCTCGGGCAGCTTGAGCTGGCGCTTTTCGATGCGCTCGCCGTCCTTGATGATGTTGACGGTGATGCCGGGGTCGACATAGCCGATGACGTCCCAGTCAAGGTCGAGCACCTGATCGATCTTGATGATGTCCTTGCGGCCGAGCTTGCCGCTGGAAACGTTCTTGAGCAGCGCGACAGAGCAGTCGAGCTTGTCAAGGCCGAGGATGTTGTAGAGCTCCATCGCCTTGCCGGCGGAGATATGGTCGATAACGATACCGTTGGAAATAGCGTCGATGATCATGTGTAAGTCCCTCCCTTATTCAATACCAAGCAGCTTGAGGATGAGCGCCATGCGGATGAAGCGGCCGTTGCGGACCTGCTTGAAGTAGCAGGCGCGGGGATCATCGTCCACGGCAACGGAGATCTCGTTCACGCGCGGCAGCGGGTGCAGGATGCAGAGATCCTTCTTGGCGCTGCGCAGCTTCTCCGGGGTGAGGATGTAGCTGTCCTTCAGGCGGAGGTAGTCTTCCTCGTTGAAGAAGCGCTCGCGCTGAACGCGGGTCATGTAGAGAATGTCGAGCTCGGGCATGACGGCTTCGAGGTCGGTCGTCTGCTCGTAGGGGATGTTGTTCTTCTTGAGCGCCTCGCTCTTTACGTAGCTGGGGAGCTTGAGCTCCTCGGGGGAAATGAGGACGATCTTGATGCCGGTGTAGCGGCTCAGGGCACTGATGAGGGAGTGGACGGTGCGGCCGAACTTGAGGTCGCCGCAGAAGCCCACGGTCAGGTCGTTGAAGCGCCCCTTTTCACGGTTGATGGTGAGAAGGTCGGTCAGCGTCTGGGTCGGGTGGTTGTGACCGCCGTCGCCCGCGTTGATGACGGGGACCTCGGAGTGCATGGAGGCGACCAGCGGCGCGCCCTCCTTGGGGTGACGCATGGCGATGATGTCAGCATAGCAGCTGACGGTGCGCACCGTGTCGGAAACGCTCTCGCCCTTGGCGGCGGAAGAGCTGCTTGCGGACGAGAAGCCCAGCACCTTGCCGCCGAGACCGAGCATCGCGGACTCAAAGCTCAGGCGCGTGCGGGTAGAGGGCTCAAAGAAGAGCGTTGCGAGGATCTTGCCGTCGCACTTGTGTGCGTAGGCGTCTGGATGGTCGATGATGTCGTTGGCCGTGGCGACCATATCGTCGATTTCCTGGGTGGTCAGCTGCAAAATGTCGATCAAATGCTCCATGTTAGTTCTTTCCTCCAATCCAAGATTCATCCGACGGGTCGTTGCGGAACTGAATGAGACGCGCAACGTCCTCGGGGTGGATATAATTTTGCTTCGCCGCTACGTCGGCGATGACGTCAAAGTTGGTCAGGCTGTGGTTCTTCACGTTGGCGGCGGCGAGGCGGTCAAGGCCCTTCTGCATACCGTAGGTGAAGATGCTCGCAACGCCCAGCACCTCCGCGCCCGCTTCGCGCAGGACGCTCACAACGTCCAGAACGCTGCCGCCGGTGGAGATGAGGTCCTCGATGACGACGACCTTCTGGCCCGGCTCAAGGCGGCCCTCGATCTGGTTCTGGCGGCCGTGGTCCTTGCTGGAAGAGCGCACATAGCCCATGGGAAGGCCCATCATGTGGCCGACGATGGCGGCGTGGGCGATGCCCGCCGTGCTCGTACCCATCAGCACCTCCACATCGGGATAGTCGGCGCGAATGATCTCGCACAGCGCACTTTCCACCTGCGTGCGTACCTCAGGTGCGGTCAGGATCAGGCGGTTGTCGCAGTAGACGGGACTCTTGATGCCGCTGGCCCAGGTGAAGGGCTCGTTCGGGCGAAAGAATACTGCGCGGATGGAGAGCAAGCCCTCCGCAATGCTGCGTTCCAAATGCTCCATTTCTATCTCTTCTCCTTTCAAAATGTCAGTTTGCTGATAGAATTAGCGTTTCCAATGCCTCCGGGGTTTCGGCGATCTGGTCGGCGCCGGCGGCGGTGAGTTCTTCGCGGCTGCCGTAGCCGTAAAGCACGCCGATCACGTCGAGCCCCGCAAGATGCGCGCCGATGACGTCATGCTCGCGGTCGCCGACCATGACGGCGCGGGAAAGATCGTCGCAGCCGGCTGCCTTGAGCGCGGCTTTTACGACGTTCACCTTTTTCCCCGCTTCCCTGTCGCCCTCGGGTGCGCCGCAGATGGCGTCGAAGTAGGGCGCAAGACCGAAGTGCTCCAGAATGCGCTCAGCCATGATGTCGAGCTTCGACGTGGCAACGAAGAGGCGCTTGCCCTCGCTTTTGAGATGCGCGAGCAGCGTGGGAATGCCGGGGTAGGGGGCGTTGTCGAGCCAGCCGTCCTGCTGATAGTATTCGCGGAATTTTGCGACCGCGGCGTCGACATTCTCTGCGCGCACGAAGCGTGCGAAGGTCTCGCTGAGCGGCGGGCCGACGAAGAACGACAGCTCGCGCCAGTCGCGCTCGATGCCAAATGCGCGCAGGGCATACTGCCCGGCCTTCATGATGCCGGGCCCGGAGTCGGTCAGCGTGCCGTCCAAATCAAATAAGATGATGTCGCAGTGCATGGTTTAGCCCACGAACTCGCTGACGCAGCGGCGATAGGCTGCGACAGGATCCTCCGCCTGCGTGATGGGGCGGCCGACGACGATGTAGTCCGAGCCGATCTCGCGCGCCTTTGCGGGCGTGGTGATGCGCACCTGGTCGTCCGCCTTTGCGTCAGCAAAGCGGATGCCGGGGGTGACGGTGAGAAAGTTCTTCGTGCAGGTCTCGTGGATGCGGCCGGCTTCAAGCGGGGAGCAGACTACGCCGTCGAGCCCGGCGAGTCTTGCGTTTTTGGCATAGTCGATGACCACATTCTCAAGCGGGGCGTGAATGCCGATCTCTTCCTCCATGCTCTGCTGGCTGGTGGAGGTGAGCTGCGTGACAGCGATGAGGAGCGGGCGCGTACCATCCACGCGTGTGAGTCCCTCAAGCGCAGCGCTCATCATGGCGCGCGTACCTGCGGCGTGGAGGTTGACCATATCCACGTTGAGGGAGGAGAGCACGGCCATGGCCTTTTTCACGGTGTTGGGGATGTCGTGTAGTTTGAGATCGAGGAAGATCTTGTGGCCGCGGGCCTTGATCTCGCGCACGATCGCGGGGCCTTCGGCGTAGAAAAGCTCCATGCCGATCTTCACAAAGGGCTTTTCGCCGGTGAAGCGGTCAAGAAACGCGAGGGTCTTTTCCTTGCTGTCGAAATCCAGCGCAATGATAACGTCCTTACTCATGGTGGGCACCTCCTATGATGTCGTTCAAATCGTTGATGTTGTATTTCTGCATGACGCGGGGCAGGTCCTCGACGATGCGGCGGCAGGCGAAGGGATCGACAAGGTTGGCAGCGCCTACCTCGACCGCCGTTGCGCCCGCGAGCATCAGCTCGATGACGTCCTCGGCGCTCATCACGCCGCCGAGACCGACGACGGGGATGCGCACCGCTTCGTAGACCTGCCAGACCATGCGCACGGCGAGCGGGAAGATCGCGGGGCCGGACATACCGCCCGTGCTGTTGGCAAGAAGCGGCTTTCTCGTTTTGAGATCGAGCCGCATGCCCATCACGGTGTTGATGAGGCTGATGCCGTCCGCGCCTGCGTCCTCGCAGGCCCTGGCAATGTCCGCAATGCTTGTGACGTTGGGCGAGAGCTTGACGATGATGGGCTTTTTGACCGCGTCCTTCACCGCGCGCGTGACCGCTGCGGCAGCCTTCGGGTCAGTGCCGAAGCTCATGCCGCCGCCGTGGACGTTGGGGCAGGAGATGTTCACCTCAAGCCAGCCAACCTGCGGACAGGTGTCGAGCTTCTGGCAGACCTCGACGTATTCATCGAGCGAAAAGCCGCTGACATTTGCCATGACAGGCTTGCGGAAAACGCGCGCGAGCTTGGGAAGCTCCTCGGCGATAACCGCGTCCACGCCGGGGTTCTGAAGGCCCACGGCGTTGAGCACACCGCTTTGCATCTCGGCGATGCGCGGCTGGGGATTGCCAAGGCGCGGCTCGCGCGTCGTTCCCTTAAAGGAGAACGTGCCGAGGCAGTTGATATCGTAGAGCTCTGCGAACTCGTGGCCGTAGCCGAAGGTACCGCTCGCGGGAATAATGGGGTTATCGAGCGGAAGAGAGCAGAGCGTGACGTTCGTTTTTACCATTTGATCTCATCCCTCCCGAATACGGGGCCTTCACGGCAGACGCGCTTGGGGCCGTTCACTGTGTCGATCGTGCAGCCCATGCACGCGCCGAAGCCGCAGCCCATGCGCGCTTCCAGACTGATCTGACCGGGCATGTCCGTCTTTGCGCAGAGCGCCTTGAGCATCGGCATCGGCCCGCAGGCGCAGACGGCGTCGAACCGCTCGGGCAGCGCGTCGGTCACAAAGCCGCGTGTGCCGCGGCTGCCGTCCGCCGTTGCGATGACGGTCTGCACGCCGAGCGCCTTGAATTCATTTTCGTAAAAAACATCCTCCGCAGTGTTGAAACCCAGAACGGCGACGGGCGTTTTGCCCGCGGCAAGAAGGCGCTTTGAAAGACCGAAGAGCGGCGCGGCACCGATGCCGCCGCCCGCAAGGAGCGTCGTTTCACCGCAGGAGGCAACGTCAAAGCCGTTGCCGAGACCCGAGAGCGCATCGAGCGCCTGCCCCGGCGTGCAGCGGGAGAGCCAGTCCGTTCCGCCGCCGACGACTTTATAAAGGAGCGTGACGCTCTTTTCGTCCCAGTCGCAGATGGAGATGGGCCTGCGCAGGAAGAAACCGGGCAGACGAAGGTCGAGGAACTGGCCCGGCGCGGTGATGGCCGAGGTGTCGCCCTCGAGCTTCAAGCGGTAGACGCCCGAGGCAATGAGGGCGTTCTCCGCGATGGTGTAAGTTACTTCGATCAAAGCATGTCCTCCTTCCAGACGATCTCGCCGCCGATCATCGTCAGCTTGCACACACCGGTGAGGCACGTGCCGGCGAAGGGCGTTGCGCGCCCCATGGTCAAAAATGTTTCGGGGTCGACGGTATAGGTTCCGTTGAGGTCAAATACGGTCAGGTCGGCGGGCTGGCCGACGGCGATCTCCGTGCCGCAGCCGAAGCGGCGCATCGGAGAGGTGTGCATCAGCTCGACGAGCTTTTCAAGCGGCAGGATCCTCTTTTTCACAAGATGCGTGTAGCTTGCGGCAAAGGACGTTTCCAGTCCGACAACGCCCATGGCGCTCTTTTCAAGGCCTTTGCTCTTTTCCTCGCGGCTGTGGGGCGCGTGGTCGGTGATGAGCATGTCGATCGTCCCGTCCAGAAGACCCTCGATGAGCGCGTCGCGGTCGGCCTGATCGCGCAGGGGAGGATTCATCTTGAAGCGTCCGTCCTCCTGCAAATCGTCCTGCGTGAAGGCGAGATAGTGCGGCGCTGTTTCGCATGTCACGTCCACGCCGCGGCGCTTGGCCGCGCGGATGACCTCGACGCTTTCCCTGGTCGAAACGTGGCAGACGTGGTAGGCGCAGCCCGTTTCCCCGGCAAGCTTCACGTCGCGTGCGATCTGACCCCACTCGCTCTCCGAGCAGATGCCGCGGTGCCCGTGGGCGCGGGCATACGCGCCGTCGTGGATGTAGCCGCCGCGAAGCAGGGCGTTGTCCTCACAGTGCGCGGCAAGGATCTTGCCGAGACGGCGGCACTCGGCCATCGCCTGGCGCATCATGCTCTCGGACTGCACGCCGCGCCCGTCGTCGGAAAAGGCAATGACGTCTGGCGCCATGCCCGCAAGGTCTGCAAGCTGCTCGCCCTTTTCACCGACCGTGATCGCCCCGTAGGGATGGACATGAACGAGGGCGTCCTTCTCGATGAGCGCGCGCTGGAGCGCAAGCGATTCGACGCAGTCGGGCACGGGGTTCAGGTTCGGCATGGCGGCAACGTGAGCGAAGCCGCCGTGCGCGGCGGCCAGTGTGCCGGAGCGGATGGTTTCCTTATAAAAAAATCCCGGCTCACGAAGATGAACATGAACATCAACGAAACCGGGAAACAAAACCATATTAGAAATATCAATAACAATAGTATCATCGGAAGGGGAAACACCATCACCAATAGAAACAATCTTTCCGTCCGAAAGAAACACGTCCGCCAAATGAAACACGCCCTGCGAGAAAAACTTTGCATTCTTCAGAAGATAGCGCATTTTCATTTCCTCCTTGTGTTGTTTTCGGTGCATTATACGGGATAATCTGACGAATGTCAAGAGCAAAAGCTTCGGGAAAACGACACGGTAAAAAAAGAAATGAGAAAGTATGCAGCCTTGCCCTGCCGCACCGTGCAGCGCGTATTTCTGCGGCGGCGAAGGGGCGGAAAAAAATCTGCGGAACTTGGTGAAAAGTGCTGAATTTCACCAGGACGCCTTTGGAGAAAGAGCGTACTTTTTAACGAAAATTTGCCCCGTGCTGGAAAATGTAAAATTATGCGGTTGGCGATCGGGATGGAGGCTCTTATACTGAGGCCAACCTGGTTCTATGAACGGAGAACCACAACAATGAAGAGCATTTTCGTTTTTGCATACTATTATTGCTTTGCTATGGATTCGTAGTAAGGCTAATTTGTGATACAAATATGAAGCCGTATTTGCTGAGGAGCTCCACGGCGATCTCCCGGTTCAGCTCGTTGTCCTCCGCCAGCAGGATGTGCTTGCCGTGGAAATCCGGACTGCCGCCGGAGAGGATGCTGTCATCGGCCTCCGCCCGGCTCTGGCCGGATCTCGATGGTGCCGCCCATCATATCCACGATGTTCTTGGTGATGGCCATGCCCAGACCGGTACCCTGGATCTGGCTCACGGTGGAGCTTCGCTCCCGCTCAAAGGGATCGAAGATCTTCTTCGCAAACTCCGGGCTCATGCCGATGCCGTTGTCCTTGACCCGGATCTCATACTGCTCCCGGTCCTTCCGGGTCCCCGGCAGCTGTCTGAGCCGGACGGAGACCGTTCCGCCTGCCGGGGTGAACTTGATGGCGTTGGACAGAAAATTCAGCAGCACCTGAATCAGCCGCGTCTTGTCGCAATATAAGTCCTGTTTCTCGATCTGCTGGTAAATTGCGACTTCACTGCGTTGCAGATTGTAGGAGATCGTCGAGATGCCATATCCGGCTTCGAACATATCCTGAAGCTGACGCTTTTCCTCCTCCGTCCAGTATTCGCCGTCTCTTTTTAACAGTTATTATTTTTCGATAGGAAATAAAGGCATGTAGAAAAGCAGTAATTTTGTAAAATTTTCAATTGTGTTAGAAGCCTTTATTTTATCCCTTTCGACTTCCCTTAAAAAGTAAATTAAAGTCCCGAAATCTTAAGATTTCGGGACTTTTCTGGTTGCGGAGGGAGGACTTGAACCTCCGACCTCCGGGTTATGAGCCCGACGAGCTACCAACTGCTCTACTCCGCGATATAGAATTTGTACCGGTGGTGCCGGTGACCGGACTCGAACCGGTACGGCATTTCTGCCGGGAGATTTTAAGTCTCCTGTGTCTACCATTCCACCACACCGGCGGATCAGGCAATACTTAGATTACCACATCAGGCCCCCTATGTCAACACCTTTTCTGAAAAAACATTTCGTGGGTTTTCTGCCTTTTCCGTGTATAATAGGGCAGAGAGACACGAAGGGTGGTGGGACAGTGGACGATAGATCCCTGATGGACAGGATCGCCTCCGGCGACGAAGCGGCCTTACAGACGCTGCTGCGCCGCCATGGGCCGCTGCTGCGGTATATCATTGCGCCCATCCTGCCGGATGCGCGGGACAGGGAGGAATGCTTTGCCGACGTGTCGGTGCGGCTGTGGCAGACGGCGGGCAGCTTCGACGCGTCCAAGGGGACGCTGCGCGGATGGCTGACAGTGCTGGCGCGCAACTGTGCGCTCAACCGCGCCCGCGGCCTGCGGACGGAGACGGCGCTGACAGACGATATGCCCCACGGCGCGGGCAGCGCCGAGGATGCCCTGCTGCGGCAGGAGCGCTCCCGGTTGCTGGTCAGGGCAGTCAAGAGCCTGACCGACGGGGAACAGACGTTGTTCTACCGGAAATATTACTACTGCCAGTCCACCGCACAGATGGCCGCCGAGCTGGGACTGACGGAGCGAGGCGTGGAGGGGCGGCTGTACCGCCTGCGGCAAAAGCTGCGGGAGCTGTTGGGAGGTGACTTCTGTGAGTGACGATCTGCGATTTGACGCGCTGCTGACAGAGAGCGCCGACACCCTGCCGCCGCCTGCGGATGTCAGCCCGTGGCGCAGTGCCATGAGCTGCGTGGTGTGGGGCATCGCCCTGAAGACGCTGACGCTGCAGCTTCTGTACCTGCACTATATCCTGCCCACGCTGGGCTGCATCCTGCTGGTGCTGGGCTTCCGCACACTGCGGCAGGAGAATCGGGCGCTGCGGTGGGCCTATGGCCTGTCCATCGCCGCCGCCGTCATGCGCAGCGCCGCCATGGTGCTGGCGGCGCTGCCGGTGGAGGAGGGGTTGACGCTTGCCTATGCGGATATGGCGCTGATGCAGGCGACGCTGATCGCCCTGTGGCGGGGCATGGTGGGCGTATCCCGCGCCGCCGGTGCGGAGAAGCCTGCCGCGCCCGCTGCCGGAGCACTGGCTGCCTTTTACGCGGTACTGATGGCGCTGGCCATGATCGGTCTGGAGGGCTGGCTGCTGGTGCTGCCGGTGCTGGCGGTGTACCTTGTGATCCTGCGGAATCTGGTGAAGCTCACCCGCTCGCTGGAGGACACCGGCTACGCCGTCCACGCCGCGCCGGTGCGCCTTTCGATGACGACGATGCTGTGGGGGTATCTGGGCGTGACGCTGGCGGCGGTGATACTGGCCATGCTGCTGGGGCAGCGGTATCCCATGGACTGGCAGGTGCGTCAGGATACGCCGCAGGACGAGACGATCCGGGCGGAGCTGCTGGCGCTGGGTATGCCGCAGAATGTGCTGGACGACCTGACCGCCGAGGAGGTGGCCGGTCTGACGGGCGCAAGCGAGGTGCTTACACAGACCGACACGCGGTACGACGGCGACAAATATCGGGTGGTGACCACCGGTATCTGGGACGAGGACACGCCCTATACCTGGCAGTACCAGAGCGCGGAGAAGCAGGAGGACGGCACGTACCGCTATACCTACCACGTCTACGACGTGGAGGAGGTCTGCACCATGATCCACGTGGCGGTGGTGCTGCCCCGGGACGGCTATCAGCGGGTGGTGTTCCTGCACCACATCGCGGCGCGGTCCGAGGGGCTGGCTCTGACGGAGAGCGTGGAGGTCTGGCCGATGTGGCGTGCCGATGAAAACTGGACCCGGGGCAATATCATCGGCGGCCGCGTGCTGTGCGGCCGGCGGGGACAGACGTACACGGCGGACTTCGCCGCGCTGGACAGCGGCAGCTACACCAGCCAGAGCTTCTTCGGAAGCAGCCAGCGCAGCACCATCACTGCGGAGTGGTCGCGCCTGCGGGGCGCGGAGGATCTGCGGGCCTACGTGCTGTACGACGCGGAGACGCTGACGCCGGAGTGGGAGTATCTGGAGAGCTGGTGCAATTACGCGCAGTCCGGCGGCGCGGTGTATCCGTTCCGCAGTGCGCTGGTCAGATGGCACAGCTGGGGGTTGGCCGATAGCGATACGCTGATCCAGTCGGCGCTGCAGGAATGGGCTGACGATGTGGAATAATAAATATCCGCCCGCGTAAGCGGGCGGATATTTATTTCTCGTATTTACGGCTGATAATGATGAGCGTCCTGCAAGACCATATCCTTGACCTTCATCAGCCGGGTGGTGTTGCCGCGTTCGTTTTCATCCAGCTTCATCGTAATATAGCGGATGTTCTTCTCCGTTTCCGGGATCATCACATACTCCAGCGCGTTGACGCGGCGGCGGGTCTTTTCGATGTCCTGTGCCAGCAGCTGCATGGATTTCTCCACCTGCGCCAGCTCCAGCATATCGGCGAACACCGCCTGCATCTTCTCCAGCGCCGCGTCCAGCTCGCCGCTGGTCTGGGCGAAGCCGTAGGGCAGGAGGGAACCCTCGCCGCCCTCGGTGTGGAACGTGAACACCGGCACGTTGACGCTCATGATGTTCCGGGCGTCCACGTCCAGCGACACGGAGCGCTGGGGCCGCAGCAGCGACTGCTCCAGCATCTCCGGCCCCATGACGGCGGATGCCACGGTGAAGGCGTCGTTGGCCTCCTTCAGACCCTGCTCCACCTTGGCGCGGAGCTGCCGGTTGCGGCGGACGATCTCCAGAAACTGCTTCATCAGCTCGTCCCGCTTGTCCTTCAGCAGCTTATGACCGCGGCGGGCAGTCTTGAGCCGTCCCTTCAGCCGGGTCAGCTCCATGCGGGTGGGATTGACAGTCTTTCCGGCCATGGGCGGTCACTCCTTCTCCGGCAGGTACTTGTCCAGCATCTCCGGCTTGATGCGCTTGAGCTCACTTCTGGGCAGCATCCGCAGCAGCTCCCAGCCAAGGTCCAGCGTCTCCTCGATGGTGCGGTTCTCGTCGAAGCCCTGAGAGACGTAGCGCTTTTCAAACTCGTCGGCGAACTTGGCGTACAGCAGGTCGGTGGGGCTGAGGGCTGCCTCGCCCAGAATGGTCATCAGCTCCTTGGCCTCCTTGCCGCTGGCGTAGGCGGCGAACAGCTGGTTCATGGTGGGGGCGTGATCCTCACGGGTCTTACCTGCGCCCACGCCCTTGTCCTTCAGACGGGAAAGGGAGGGCAGCACGTCCACCGGCGGCAGGATATTCTTGCGGTACAGGTCGCGGCTGAGGATGATCTGCCCCTCGGTGATATAGCCGGTCAGGTCGGGGATGGGGTGGGTCTTGTCGTCCTCCGGCATGGTCAGGATGGGGATCATGGTGATGGAGCCTTTGCAGCCCAGCTTCCGCCCGGCCCGCTCGTACATGCTGGCAAGGTCGGTGTAGAGGTAGCCGGGGTAGCCGCGGCGGCCGGGGACCTCCTTCTTGGCGGCGGACACCTCACGCAGCGCCTCGGCGTAGTTGGTGATGTCCGTCAGGATCACCAGCACGTGCATGTCCTGCTCGAACGCCAGATATTCGGCGGCGGTCAGGGCCATGCGGGGCGTGGCGATACGCTCCACGGCGGGGTCATTGGCCAGGTTGGTGAACAGCACGGTGCGCTCAATGGCGCCGGTGCGCTTAAACTCGCGGACGAAGAACTCCGACTCCTCAAAGGTGATGCCGATGGCGGCGAACACCACGGCGAAGTTGGAGCTGTCGTCCAGCACCTTGGCCTGACGGGCGATCTGGGCTGCCAGATTGGCGTGGGGCAGGCCGGAGCCGGAGAAAATAGGCAGCTTCTGGCCGCGGACCAGAGTGTTCAGACCGTCGATGGTGCTGATGCCCGTCTGGATAAACTCATTGGGGTAGTCGCGGGCGGCGGGATTCATGGGCAGGCCGTTGATGTCCATGTACTTGTCGGCCAGCAGGGCAGGGCCGCCGTCGATAGGCTCGCCCATGCCGTTGAACACGCGGCCCAGCATGTCCGCAGACACGCCCAGCTGCAAAGGATGGCCCAGAAAACGGATCTTGGCGTCCCGCAGATTGATGCCGGCGGAGGAGTCGAACAGCTGCACCACGGCGCGGTCGCCGTTGACCTCCAGCACCTTGCAGCGGCGGACCTCGCCGC